>Ga0041059_1001997_pt1 | contig 15692 bp, 15 predicted proteins | sample AraColnosormetaG_FD_56232 | JGI IMG/M metagenome (GOLD analysis project Ga0041059, IMG submission 56232) | Arabidopsis roots microbial communities from North Carolina, USA - Col MF nosort | ecosystem: Host-associated > Plants > Roots > Unclassified | place: USA: North Carolina | collected...
GGGTAAACATGTGAAGATTTCATACCAATTTTCAGTTTTTTACAGAATACAGAGGCTTAAACAAAGAAGACAGAAGACCAAAATCTACAAACGTACGACATAACAAAAGAACACTGCAAAACAAGAGTAAAACAAAAGAAGTAGCATAAGTTGGAGTAAGAGGAATCCCAATTCAATCAGAAATGCCGCGAGTCTTCCGCACCCGAGAGAACGCCCAAATACTCTGACGATGCGGGCATACAGCTTTTCCAAACGCAAAGATCATCTTTCACTTGCAAGAACAAGTTATTATCAAACACATCTTATATCTGTATTTATTTATATTATATAATAAAGAGTTTAAGGCAATACATTATATTAACTAAATATCAATTTTTGTTAAATTACAAATAAACCAAAAAACGGTTACGAAATAGTGTGAATCTCTTAATTATAAAAAGACAAAAGAAAATATTTTCGAATTTAAGTTCAGAATATCTTAATTATAAGAAAACAAAAGGAAATACATTTGGATTTCTGTTCAGAATCTCATAATTATAAAAAGACAAAAACGAAATCCTTTGACTAATAAATAGATAGACCTATTATCCTATATAACGCATTGACTAATAAATACATCGAAATATTCTTTTTTTCTTCCTCCAATTTGAATGTTTGTAACAACTTTCTATATTTTTGACTGCGCCAAAACCCTAGTGCATCTTATCTATTTATACTTTTACCAATTCACTGTTGCCACTCACACTATTTCGTAGTCATTGTAGCTCTCTTGTGACAACAATATGACTAATAAACTTCGCTCAGAAGAAACAATCACGTCCCTTTCTTCTTTCATGGCTAGTACACTTAGCATTGCGTCACCCTCTCCTTGTTCTATTCCATTGTCGGTCACAAAGGTCTCGCCTTTAAAGAGAAAGAGACCTACCCACTTAAATATCCCTGACCTCAATCCTCAACAACCGATTTCAACTGATTACTTCCGTTTCAGAGAGGGTGACGCAAAGGTCTCGCCTTTAAAGAGAAAGAGACCTGCCCACCTAAATATCCCTGACCTCAATCCTCAACAACCGATTCGAACTGATTACTTCAGTTTCACAGACTTTGCTCACCAAAACGGCACCGTAAGCTTCGGTGGCAATGGTTTTGGTGTCGTCTCCAGAAACGGTAAGAAGAAGTTTATGGAAGATACTCACAGAATTGTTCCTTGTTTGGTTGGTAACTCCAAAAAGGTATCTTTTTTTCTTCCTCTTCATTGAATTAATAGGTTTGAGATCTTAAGTGTGTTTTGTGGTTGATGGGTTTGGGATTGATTTTTGTAGAGTTTCTTTGGAGTTTATGATGGTCATGGAGGTGCTAAAGCTGCAGAATTTGTGGCTGAGAATTTGCACAAATATGTTGTTGAGATGATGGAGAATTGTAAGGGGAAGGAGGAGAAAGTTGAAGCCTTTAAGGCTGCTTTTTTGAGGACTGATCGTGATTTCCTAGAAAAGGTAATAAAGGAACAATCTTTGAAGGTTACTTGTAAGAAAGATTACAATCTATTTTGAACTTACTGGTTGCATAAAAATATTAGGGTGTTGTGAGTGGTGCTTGCTGTGTTACTGCTGTGATACAAGATCAGGAGATGATTGTATCAAATTTGGGAGATTGTAGAGCTGTCCTGTGTAGAGCAGGTGTTGCTGAGGCTCTTACTGATGATCACAAACCAGGAAGGGATGATGAAAAGGAAAGAATTGAGAGTCAGGTAATGTTGTCAAGTGTCAAGAAGTTTGTATTTTTGCTGATTGTGTGTTGAGAGAGTAGAGTTTGATACCTTTCATGACATTTGGTTTACAGGGAGGTTATGTCGATAATCATCAAGGGGCTTGGCGAGTTCAGGGAATACTTGCGGTTTCCAGAAGCATTGGAGATGCACACTTAAAGAAGTGGGTGGTTGCTGAACCTGAGACGAGAGTACTAGAACTGGAACAAGATATGGAGTTTCTTGTCTTAGCTTCTGATGGACTTTGGGATGTGGTTAGCAATCAAGAAGCTGTTTATACCGTGTTGCATGTTCTAGCTCAGAGAAAGACGCCTAAAGAAAGTGAGGAGGAGAACTTGGTTCAGGGCTTTGTCAATATGAGCCCATCTTCGAAACTTCGTCGAGCTTCACTGGTCAAGTCTCCCAGATGTGCTAAATCCCAAAGTTACTACTACAACTCAGAGAATGAATCACCCTCACTCAACCGTGAAATAGGGAGTTCACCTTCAAAGTCACCGATAACACCGTGGAAGTCTCTTTGGGCCAAAGCGGCTTGCAAAGAGCTTGCGAACCTGGCTGCAAAAAGAGGCAGTATGGATGATATCACAGTGGTGATAATTGATCTCAACCATTACAAAGGCTGAAAACTCTTAACAAATATGTTTGTATTCTATATAAGTATCATATCTCTCTGAGACTCTAGTGGTTATGTAGATTCTTGTTCATAATATATAATGGACTAATCTCACCATAAATCTTATTGCGTTCTTACTAAATTCATATCAGTGACTTACATTTGTTTCCTGTCTAAGAAATCATAGAAACAAACTCATAAAAAGAAGAAAAGCTTGTTTCTTCTTGTTGTCACTGCCTTTTACAGGCCTTGCTTAACCCTGGAGCAATCTTATCGAAAATGAATTTGTTAGCAGCCTGCGTGAAGTGTACACCGTCCCACACAACAGCCTTATCAGGCTCATCGCACGGCTTTCCAATGTAAACCTCTTTACCTTTCACAATCTTCTTCATCCCACATCCGATACCCTTGTTGTAGTTATACTTCCCTCCATGTCCACAACACGAAACCAACGATCCCTTAAACCCGTGACCCTGAGCGTGAACAAACAACTCATGCTTGAGAGAGTAGACATCTACATAAGTGATGGCTGCTTCAGATAGAGAACTTCTTAGCTCGATCACAGCTTGTTTCAAAGCGTGATTGAATTGTTGAGCTAAGTGGTTCAAAGGAGAAACACATCCATGTGAATCAAAGTCTGATGCTTTATTCGGAAACCGTTCAATCACATAAGCTAAACAACCAATAGGTCCAGTGTTATGAATCCAGAAGTATCTCCCTCCTTGTCCATAAATATTCTATCACCAAAAGAAAAAACACATTTTTATGATTTCCCTTTAAACAAAATCAGAGTCAGAAACAGAGAGACCAACCTTGATAGCATTCATGAACTGACTTATGATCTCAGGAACTTCGGTTTCAACTTGTTCTACGGTTTTATTAGCGAAGTAACCTGCTGTGAGATCGTTCTGACCAATGTCAAAAGTGTACAAAGCTTTTGAGAAGCTGTCGGATTCAGGCAACATTGTCTTGTAGACTCCTCCACGACTACGAACAGTTTGAGATCTGTTGTGGAAGTTATAGAATTGTACGAACTGTACATCGAGTGAAAATGGGCTGAATCCACTTTGACGTAGAGTAGAGTTAAGAGCTCTTATCGGAGATCCCGCGGTAGCGAAGTTAGCGCCGTGGCTGAAGTTTGAACCAACGGAGTCTAGAAACGCGCTTAGATATGGTAATCCAAGACTCTCCGCTATGTTCAAAACAGAAGCAAAATCAGCAAAAACAAAAAACGCAAACGTTTTGGATAGGGAAGAGTTAGTGTACCTATGAAGTCAATGACGAGGCGACCATCGCAGTATCGTCCCGCGGGTGAGCCGAAGAAGGAAGAGCCGTGAGGAGGACCAGCTTGGCCAAAAGCAGCGGAGAGACCGCCGGTATCGGAGTTAGAGTCACCAAAGTTAAAGATTGCTGGGAAATGGCATTGATGGGCATGTGTTGATGGTGATAGTGAAGAAAGCAAAGAGAGAGCAAACAAAGAAGATAGGATTGGATTCATTGGTAAAGCTAAAGATGTAAAGAGACCAAAACTCAATCACGGGACTTTTATCCTCAAAAGAAGAGAAACGTTACCCCTACCAGAAAAAGAAAGAAGGTTGGCAAAACACAAAAATCAGAGATTTGTGATATGTTTTTATTGAGATAGGGTTAGTTATAAATCAATACATTTTGAATATGTTTACGAAAATACTTGTAAGTTTACCATCATACAAATATGCTTTCTTTCTTTGGAGGATTCTCTTCTTATTTCTTTCTTTTTAAGTTTATATGGTAGCTTTCCATTTTCATATTTTATTTTATTTTCGTTGTAGATATCTAGTTTTTTTAATTTGTTGTCTCTATTTTCTATCACGTTTTTTTTCTCAAATCTTCTTTTATCTTTTTTTGCATGAGTTGTCGTGTATACACTCTCACGATTATCGCAACATTAATGAAACAGGGTTGTGAGATTGTTGTGTGGTTTCGTTCGTAGAGATGATTGTTTGGATTCCAAAATGGTTGAAACATGCTTGTTTGGATTTGTTCAACTGGTTGAAAAGGGCTTTGCTTCGTTTGATTGGCTATGGCTACATAAATATGATTAATAGTAAGCTCACTGATTGACCATCTAACATTTTCTTGGCCTCTTTTAGCTATGGGGAACAACATAGTGTTTTCTTACTTTAATAGATGTGTTACCATTCTACAAGTTTGGAAGAACGTGTGTTTAAACATTAGTAGAAACATGAAAATTTAAGAAAAATACCCCTAGTTGTTAATAGAAATGTATTGTTAATGCCCTACTAATATTTTTTTCCCAGTGAATTCTGTTCACCAGTCATCACAACTTTCGAAGTGATGCTTAACATAAATTATCGAAACTTTGTGAAAATGTTTAAACGTCGTAAAAACTTTACAATAATTTAAAAACAACTGAATGTTCTTCTTAGAGGTTAATGTATCAGATGGCAAAACGTCGCCGTTTTACATTCCTCTCATCTGAAACTGTTACAAGTCTGTTAATACGGTGCCGTTTAATTGTAGTTGTTTTTTGTGTAAACTATAATTACAAGTCTGTTAATACGATGCCGTTTAGTTGTAGTTGTTTTGTGTGTAAACTATAATCGTATATCGATCGTCTTCCTCGCGAGAGTTTCAGTCTCAGCCACAAAGTAAAGACTCCACTGTCGTCTTCCGTAGTGATGCTTCTTTCTGCAATCGCTTCTCAGACCCTTCTCTCATCAAACCCTAATCTACACTTCTCCAATTCTATTCCAAACCCTAGACCTTCTAATCCCTCCCTTAAGCTCCTCAATGCCTCTTCTTCTTCCTCCTCCTCGTCGTCGTCTTCTATATTTACACGCGGTCTCCGTTACGTAAACCACACTGTATCTAATGAAGAATCAGAACCCGGAGGAGGAGAGACCATGGTTGCTTCTGCTTCCGCTATAGCTTCCGCGATTCGTGGAGCTTCAACAACTCCTGTAGAGTTCACACAGATGATTGAGAAAGACCATCTCAAGACTAAGATTATCTTGCCAAGTCCTGATTTTCAACGGCTTTGTCTTGAGCAATTAGATCTCTTTCGTCAAATCGTTGATCCAAACGCAGTACTCTCGGTGCGTCTCTGCTTTTTTACATCATTGTTGCTTGAAAATAGAGTGTTGTTAGATTAAAGGTTGAATTTTTATGTTGGTTTTGGTTTAGATATATGTAAGACCAGCTGGTAGCTATGTGATGGATCGATTAGAGTTGCGTCGTGTCACTTGTTATCCAAGTGTTAATGCTGGAGACGTTGTGATCTTAGTTGGAAACTTTGGTATCCCTGCGGGTCTACGAGCAGCTGAAGCATCACTTTCTAGTCAACAAGTATGTGTTCTTCTTCCTCTGCGTTAAACTCAAGTTTACTTATGGTTTTTTTGTTGACATAATATGTGGATGATAGGTAGAACTTGTGAGTAAACATAGAGCTGCTGTGTTTCCAATGGTGAAACACCCGTTTGTTGTCGGTTTCTTGGTTGCTGAGTTACCAGTAGAAGCCGAGGAGGAGGAGGAGGAGGAGGAAGAGGAAAAACCGCATGGTGTAAATCAGTTTCTTTCCCCTGAGGAAGCTTATGCTTTGCCTGCTTCAGCTAATACAAAATCACCTAGAGTTAAACTTCCTTCTGTTAAGGTTTTCACTGAAGAGCAGAGATCGTATGCGATTAATATTTCTCGGACTCTCGCTATGGCTTATGTCATGGATCAGGTTGTTCTTATATCCTGTCTTTTCCTTTGTTCTTATGTTTTTGCTTGACCGTCTTTGTTGGCTTTAATCCTTATTGATCTTTTTTTTTATTATTGGGTATGTATAGAAAACAATGTTACTTCAACAGTCATCTTGGCAAAACAATGTGAGGATGAGTAAGCTAGTGGAGCAGGTACAAGCCACGCACTTGTTAACTTAGTACACATAGATCTTATGTTAATTAATGTCTCCTTTTAGTTTATATTACGCATTTTTCTTTCTTGCGTATTGGCAGATCCGTGGTCCGCTCTCTACCATGAGGACTTTAAGTAAAATGCTTTCAACTCACACTAAGAGAAATCAGGTCCTTGCAATTAGCATTTGTAGCCGGAAATGTTATTCTCCCTGAGTCTTGCAGTTATCGGACTGACTTGGGTTTTTGTACATTGTAGATTTCACATGATATTGTGGAAGACTTAATAGTTCAAGGTGATCAAATAAAGGATACCCTTGAAGAACTTCAGGATGCAGTTCACTTGACAAAGGTTACACCTTCTTTTACTTTGTCCCTTTTGGTTCTTGAGAGAGTCATCACTCTATTTTCAGTTGTCTTTATAAATCTGTCTTTAGATGTGTTGCGCATGGGAAATCTGTCAAACCATACTCGAATTTGATTTTTCGGTTTGTATTTCTTACAAGCATTTCATTTTCAGGCTAATATAGTGCGCCACAACGAAGAAGCCCTAAAGAAGATAAATAAAACACACAATGAAACAAGGAGATCAAAGTATGAACATAAGGACCCCATTGATGGCTCACAAATCTCAAGTACACGCCTTTCCTTGGGTTCTGGATTAGATGATTCAGAAATGCCTATGCCACCTCTTGCCCTGGCACCCCTACAAATGCACAGTATAAGGTACAAGTTTCTGAGCAATTAACTTAACGTCTTGCCACAAAACTCTTCACTTGAAACAAAGTGTTGGGAGGGCTTATCTCTTTCATTTATGTCAGGAAGACCATGCGACATTTCTAATGTGCTTTTAGATATGGTCGAGACTGTGAGACCACTAGCACTTACTCAGCAAAGAGTAGTGGAGCTAGGTGAGAACTCAGCTTCCCTGCAAGTTGCTGTTGAAGAACCAGCTTTGAGGCAAGCTCTGAGCAACCTCATCGAAGGTGCATTGTTGCGCACTCATGTTGGGGGGAAAGTTGAAATTTTGTCGACCAGAGCTCCTGCTGGCGGTAGTCTTGTAGTAATTGATGATGATGGTCCTGATATGCGCTATATGGTAATCAAGACCGAACTTATATTCTGCTGCTTTTTACTTCCTGTATTTAAGTCTGAGGGCTTAACCAGTTTAATATGAGAATCATATTGCTTTTTAACATAAATTTGTTACATCAATGCAGACGCAAATGCATTCGCTAACACCATTTGGAGCAGAACTCCTGTCGGAAAACATGGTTGAAGACAATATGACATGGAACTTTGTGGCTGGTTTAACCGTAGCCCGAGAGATCCTGGAGAGTTACGGATGCGTGATCAGGGTTATATCACCTCGCAGCTCCGATGCAGCCTTAGGAGCTGGCGGTACTCGTGTAGAGCTCTGGCTGCCTGCCTTCCCTGCAGCAGTATCTGAAGCCAATGAAGCATAGGTTTTCATTTCCATCTCTTTGTGAATCTTTTTAGTCTCGAGTCCGATTTGTGGTGAAGCCAATGTATAGTCTATTTTGTGATATGTTGATCGATGTGTAATAACACCTTAATATGTACATAAACCCAAAAGAGTCATGTCTACATATGTGGACTTTGTAACGTAAATATATAGCTCTATTCTTATGTAAGTGATATAGGAAGACTTGAACAAAATTGATTGCAATTGTTTTTCAATCTTCTTTTACCTTCAAATGCCTTTTTACCGTATCATCTTCTAAACTTCTCACGTGGGGGACCTCTTATTAAAGAAAGTGGACTCTTCAGTTTGGTACGAAATCTACATTTTCCTTATTATAGAGTTTGGCAACTCTATTTATCAATGGACATAGTCAAACTTTCATTGGCTTTAAATCACTCAAAATATAGCAATGCCATACAATTCTTCCAACCTCTCTATTTTTTTTTATTTTTTTTTTCATCACTTCCAACCTCTCTATTTAATACACAATTTTCCAGAAAATAAAGTTTTTGGTTAACCAAAAGTCCAAATCTTTTCCATTCATACAATTCTAAGGTAAGAAATAAAATTTCTTTCACTGTTAAAGTAACAAATATGTATCTTGATTATGTTGCTTTCTTTTAGCACCATCTTATCTTCTTCCGTTATTTTCGGAAAGATCTTGCAAATTCTTGGGTTTATTTATTGTATATTTTTTGCTTGTTTTGTAGCAAAGAATATGACAAATTAAAACAGTAAAAGACTCTACTACAATTTTGAAAAAAGTGAAATTGATAGATTTTCTTTGATTCTTCGTGACATATTAAAAAATATCAAACAGTATAGTGTAAAAAGGATACAAGAATTTTAATTGGCATCATTATATGTCGACCAAGTACGGTCCACGGATTCAAAGTTGTGTCGGGTCCTATGAAATTTTGTTGTTGTGCTTACTTTTACACGCTTATGAATACTTAGCCAATTATATCAAGACACAATTCTAAAACGGTGTCGTTTTGGGGTTAAAATTTTTAATCTTTGAAATTAATTTGTATGAAGAAGCAGCTTAGCTTTCTGGTTTTTCTTCTTCTGCACCTTAAATATACGCCCAGAAAATTCCTCTGGTCACCAAACCAAACCAAAACCGACTCTTTCTTTGAATTTCTGAAAGGAAACGATAAGGGTTTCGAGAAAAATCATTCCTTTTTGACTTAAAAGACGCGTTTCCACATTTTTGGCGTTTCTTCTCTGGGTTTGTTTTGTCTCTAGACGAAGACGATCACGGGTTTTAACATATTCGTGTGTACGCGTGTATCTCCAATTTTGCGAATAGGGTTTGAAGTAATCGTTTTGTTTGTGAGGGTACGAAACGATTATCTCGTGTTCTTCTTCACTGGTTTTAAGGATCTCGTTGTGCTTTCTGATTGATCCCAGGTTCGTTATTGATTATAAAGGTGATTCCTTTTTTTCTTGTTAGGATAATTCTGTTTTCACTTTTGTTTTATTGAGAAAATTTGGATTATATGAGAGATTTTAGCCTATGCATTTGGAGAATTGTCATTTTGGTACCATTTACTTCTCTTTGATATTGAAACATTGGCTCTTTGAGTATTTAGTCTTATGGCTGCTTTTGATTGATTTCGATATTCGCGTTTGAAAACCTCAACATTCATGGTTAGTGTTCTTTAATCAAAGGTGATAATTTTTTACAGAGTTTAATTGTTTTTTTGTTTCTGTCTTGCATTCTAAGTAAAGTGTTCTGTTTTTTAGTAGACGACTTTGTGATTTTCATGTTCTGTGATTGATTGATTGTATTGTTTTGCTCCTAGTTTTGAGGGGTTTGTTTTGCTTTTTCCAAAGGGGAAGCACATGATTTCTTGCTTGTTTGCTAGCATTGCTTGCAATTGTGATCATCTTGTAAGGGAATGATTTAATGGTTTGTTTTGACTTGTAGATATATATTTCTGGTCAATAGTTTGTTATTGAATGGTTGGTTTAGAAGCACTATATTGTATTCGTCTGTGTAGGTTCTACGACAATGACTTGCTTTTGACAAAGAATTTTATTGAAAAGTGTGGATGATGACCAGATTTTCCATTTAAAGAGTGGTCCTATTCTGTTTGTCATGTGTGTCTTCTTCTTCTTGGTATTGGATCTTATTTAGAAGCCTCATTTTTCTTCTCTAGATAACGACTCGCGGGGTTACGCATAGCAGGTTCCTGGCTTCTCTACTGTCAGGAGGGGCCTTGAGTCTTTGGAGTTACCACAGTAGACAGAACCCCAGTGGGTGACTTTTTGAAAAGTCTTCTTGATTTAGTGCTGCACATTTTCGCTGTGGAGCTACAATCAGAATATTAGAGAAGATATGGGAATCTTTTCACGCAGGTCAAGATCTTGTCTCTCTCTTTTTAGCTAATTAGTTTGGTCATTCGAGAGTTGTTGCAGAGAAACTTAGTCAAATTTTGTTCTTGTTATTTCAGTTCAATTAGTAGGAAATCAAAAGATGGAATGAAGATCATTGCAACGGCATTTTTTGGAGTAACATTTGGCTTTCTGATTGGAATATCTTTTCCATCATTATCAATCACTAAGGTTGCCGAATCAATCCTTATTGTCCTATTTCTGTGTTTGATTAGATTTGTTTCCTTATCATCATTGGAAGATTTTTGTTCTCATATTTCAGGTGAGTCTCCCTACAAACTTTCTTCCTTCAAACGATCTCTCATATATCGAGGAAAAGGGTTCGAAAATTGCAACTCCAGAAAGTCATAAAGCTTGGTCATCATCAAAGGGTAACGATAGCAGCTCATCTACTCCGATTGACAAATCAAAGGCATGCTTCTACTCCTTAATTTGTTTATGACTTGGGAATGTTTTGGACCTTTACATTATTTAGACAAGTTACCGATTCCTACTTTAATATGCAACTGGGATTCATCTTCAAGGACGGAAGACTAAAAGTCTAAGGTCTCCTTAATAATATGAGACATGTTTGAGGATCCTTACGTCTGATTAGTTTTGTACTCCAAAACATGAGATACGTGCTAATGAAATAAGTGGTATAGCAAATTAACAGAGAATTTCTTTGTGGTCTTACAAAGTTTAGTTAATTAGATTTCACCTTGCCCAACATGACAGAAGCTAAGAACATGTGTTTGTTAACCTTTTCTTTCTGTGATTCATAATTAATGGTCTCAAATCTGTCCATGTTTTCATGTTTCATTTCTGATTTGTCGCAGATCTGGGTACCTTCTAATCCTCGTGGTGCTGAAATGTTGCCACCGGGTATGGTTGCTGCTGAATCAGACTTCTATTTGCGCAGATTATGGGGTTTACCGCATGAGGTTTGTGCTCATAGCATTCATTTCTGATATACAAAAGTAATGTAAATTTCTTATACATTATTTTCTTCCTCAGGATTTGAAAAGTGAACCAAGATACCTCGCAACATTTACAGTGGGTATTAATCAGAAAGCAAATATCGATGCTTGTGTCAAGAAGGTTGGTTCATTCCCTTTGTTTGATGTTTTGACTTCACGTCATAAATTGTTTATCATCTTCTCAACAGTTTTCAGAAAACTTCACTATTGTCCTGTTTCACTATGACGGCCGGGTAACTGAGTGGGATGAGTTTGAATGGTCAAAGACTGCTATACACATTAGCGTACGAAAGCAGACAAAATGGTACCAAACGCTCTTTATTCTTTATGGTAGAAAATAGTTTGGTGTGTTTATGACTACTGACTCCCTTGGCACCTGGAAATATATTAGGTGGTATGCAAAGAGGTTTTTGCACCCTGATATTGTAGCAAGATATGATTATATCTTCGTCTGGGATGAAGACCTGGGTGTCGAGCATTTTAACGCAGAAGAGTAAGTTGTAATAAACCTTTGCATGGATTCTTTCCATTTTTCTTGTTTTCATTTGATCTGTTGTAATCATCTTGGTTATCTGTTTCCAGGTACGTAAAGATGGTGAAGAAGCACGGCCTGGAGATTTCCCAACCTGGCTTGGAACCAAACCAGGGACTAACGTGGCAAATGACAAAGAGACGAGGAGATATGGAAGTTCACAAGTATGTTGGATAAAATCCCTCAGATTATGGCCATGTTTAGTTTTCTGTATAATGATCTTTATGAAGTAATGGGCTTTGAATCTTATCAGGATAACAGAAGAAAGACCTGGATGGTGCTCAGATCCTCATCTCCCTCCATGTGCTGCGTATGTAGAAGCCTTTCTTTTTACCCGTTTTGAGTTGGTTTTTCCCTATAACAGGAACTAACCAGTATCGAACTTTTGTGTCATTCAAAAATGCAGATTCGTAGAGATCATGGCTCCTGTATTTTCAAGAAATGCCTGGCGATGCGTGTGGCATGTGATCCAGGTTCCTTGCTTCATCATCTGTTTCATTCTTCATTCATCTTCCCTAACTCTCTCTTCTTGCCTGCCTTACTTATACGCTTTACCTTAAACTGTTAACAGAATGATTTGGTACACGGTTGGGGTCTTGACTTTGCACTCAGAAGATGTGTTGAGGTAAGAAAAGAGACACTTGAAGTTCGTTGTTTGTCACGCAAAAGACAGAGTTTCTAATTATATCGTCTGTTATATGACGAATCTGAATATATTTTACACCGAAATGCAGCCTGCACATGAGAAGATAGGAGTAGTTGATTCTCAATGGGTCGTTCATCAATCTTTTCCTTCCCTTGGCAACCAAGTAAATCCCATAGAACTCTCTCTATGTCCATTTTAACTTCTTCTCTCAGAAATCTGATTCTTTTTCGCTTGATGTAGGGTGAGGCGACAGACGGGAAAGCACCATGGCAAGGGGTAACAAAGCTTTTTATCTCTCTCTCGTGCTGAGAATTATGTGTTGTGAGGAAGACGCATAACTTGTGCAACAAGCGACGTCAATTTGTTTTGTTATGTGGTTTTGCAGGTGAGGGATAGATGCAAAAAGGAATGGACAATGTTCCAGAGTAGAATGGCTAACGCAGAGAAGGATTATTTCAAATCCTTACAAGTAGAAGGCTCCTCAAATTCAACAGCCACAACCATTTAATAGGAGAGTTCTTAAAGTAGCTAGACGCTGACAGATTCAGTTTTACTAGTGCGTTCTTGCATTTACATATAGAGTCTGTATATGTTAATGTAGTAGATATTACCCATCACTACAAAATCATCACCAACCTTCCATCGAATAAACAAAAAAAGATGAATGTTTTGAACCGCACTTGTGTATATCAAACCTGTGCATCTAGTGGTATGTGAAGTATCAATGTTAAAGATTGTTGTCGGTCTACTTAATCTACAAGTAAATTCTGAAATGGTGTGGCGTGTTGTGTTTTATGGATCAGTGGAGTCACACGTGTCAGTTTCTTGGCGAACAGGAACTTGAGAAGCTTTCCACAAAGCACTTGCTTAGAACCACGTGTCAGAGACTTTCGTGACACAGTCACAATCATGTGTTGGTCTAGTACCTTACGCGTGATACCACGCGTTTTGACCTATAGTTAAAAGACAGAGGATTAGACATTAGTGGCTGGATCAACAACGTTAAGAAACTTCCTCTGTTTTATTAAAGCTTCCTCCTGAAGAGGGCGAAAGACTCTAGAAACAGAAACAGTATCTATAGGAAGAAGAATGGGTATTTCTCATTACCCGACAGCGTCTGAAGGAGTGATGCCAATGCTAGTAATGAACACAGTTGTTTCAGTGTCTCTAGTAAAGAACATGGTAAGATCTGTTGTCAACATGGTGAGCTCTGAGACCAATGAGGCAAGGAACAAAGAGGACGACCAAGATCATGAGGATTCAAAAAGAAGAAGAAGAATCTCAATCACACACTTTGAATCTCTGTGTGAGAACAGAGGAAGCAGGAACGAGAGAGAAGCTATGGACTGTTGTGTGTGTCTTTGTGGGTTTAAAGAGGAGGAAGAGGTGAGTGAGTTAGTGTCCTGCAAGCATTACTTTCACTCAGCTTGTTTGGATAAATGGTTTGGTAATAACCACACAACTTGTCCTCTCTGCAGATCCATCCTTTAGACTTTCCTTTTATGGCTTTTCACAATTTTTTTTTAAATGTTTTCTAGTTTCTATTTTGGGAAACTCAGATTCTGTTGTGTCCACTTTGTGGGTTTTGTAAGGTTTTTTATAACGAATAAATGTGCTTTTGATAGCTGTGCTCTGATAGTATGTGGTTCATGTTAACAACTGGATTATACACCAGTTTTCTTGTAATTCACAACCAAAATAAAAGTAGATGTGACAATTAGAAGAACAGTGTTACATCTTTTGCATATATAACAGAATCTCTACTAACTGAAACTTAGATAATACAGTTGTTAAATTTTCTGTGCTTTAGATTGATGAAATTCTCTGCTTCTTTATCAACATCTTCATCTTTTGCTTTCTTCTCACTCTTCACCTTCCTCATATGATGTGATGACGTCTTCATCACGTCATGACTCAAGTCTTCGTACTCCATAACTTGATGATTAGGTTTCTCTGCCATCGAATTCATGTGATGATGATGGGTATGGTGACGATGATGATGAGTTTTATGCTGAAGGAAGGTCTCAGGCACCATTGTTTCTATTGAAATTCTTGTTTGATATCTTCTTATTACTCAGTACGCATTTAAATTAATCATCAGAGGGATTATATCTACGCATGTTTAGTATTGGAGTCTTAAGGATTACGTTGAATCCGATACCTTTTATTCCTTTAGATTATTCCAGGTTTGGCCAATGTTCATTGGACCATTAAATATATTGACGCATATGTGACATGTCTATTGTTGTATTTAGAGGATAGTTGGCTAAAGGTATATATGCCCATGAACAAACAGAAAACGGTAAACGAGAGTCACTGATGGTTATTCGATCGAACTAGATACCTTTAACAATGGATGATATGGCGTGTTTTGACTACAACTTTAGTAAAGAAAGTAGGAAAATATGTGTGTATAAGTTCAATGTAAGGCTAATTATCTCCGTTGTGGAATGGTCTCTTCAATCGTTATGATAGAAATTGCATCTTGCTTGGAGAGATAACTTGTGGTTTTGCCTTGATGAGGATTCGTCATGTTGACCTAGGACCACTAAAAAATATCGAAGATATTCTCCTTCATATGATAAGAAGGATTCAAGAGATTATGATATATAGTAAAACTTTTATAAACTAATACTGGACAAATAAAAAAAAAATGTTATAAATTATTTATATTTTCTAGTTTCGAGTAGGAGTAATATAAAAACTAATACAATTCGATAAGATAGAAAAATAATTATTTTTTGAAAATTTTAATGTAAATCTAAGTTTCTAATAATATAATAATAATTTTATAAACTGCACATATATAACAAAAATAAATACATGATTTTAGTGTTATTTGTATTTTTTTAAAAAAATTACTGATATTACATACTTTTTGGTGTTATGTTTTCGAATTTTAACATATATTAATTTTATTGAGCAATGTGAGAGATAATATATTTAGTGTATATAAGAGGAAGACAACTAAATAACCAGTTGTTGTGAAAACCTATATAGTTGTGATCCACATGAAAATTCCAATACAAGTCTACGCACAAACCCATCTTTTCTAGTTAACGTAATTAGTTTTCTTTGTTCCTTAACTCACTTGTACTTATGTTATTTTAACAAGTAGATTCATGTAATGAACATTAAAGCATGTAACTTGAGGGTTTTTTTCCCTTGTCTTCATCGTGAAACAACATATCTTAATCCAATCATTTTCGTAAATAGTCTTTTCGTTTTCTCTTTCTATATATATAGTTCAATGAGATATAATATACTTCCTAAATATTCATTTCAAATTTTGTCGATAAATATATATTAAAGTCAATTTATATACCGATCTAATATATATTTCTTATGTAATATGATAAATGATTTATTAACTTAAACAAGAACGCTGACAAAAA
>Ga0041059_1001998_pt1 | contig 15689 bp, 16 predicted proteins | sample AraColnosormetaG_FD_56232 | JGI IMG/M metagenome (GOLD analysis project Ga0041059, IMG submission 56232) | Arabidopsis roots microbial communities from North Carolina, USA - Col MF nosort | ecosystem: Host-associated > Plants > Roots > Unclassified | place: USA: North Carolina | collected...
AATATATAATGGATGGCTTAGTATATTTTTTTTTTTTTGAATTTTTAGTATATATCCTTATTTTTAAAAGAAACTAGGTTATGAACCCAAACTACGCGTGAGTCTATTTTTAAAATTTTAATAATTTTTTGTGTGACTAAAAGCTTTTATTGAAAATTTTGAAATATATGTTTTTATATGTCTACTTGTTTATATGTTTACTTGTTGTTAATATTATAAACTCCTGGAATTTTAAAATTACTATGACAAATAGTTACAATTTAAATACATAACTAAAAATAACTTCAAATACAACTTTTAGGTTTTACAACAATTATCAAAAGAACATTTTTTGGTTCATAACTCTCTCTTTAGCTTTAGATATTTAGGATAACGACGTCTTTTTACGTATGAAATAAATTGTTGTATGGAGAATAACTTCGACGACTTTCTTATTTTGGTACCCGTAAATTTACTATTGTTTTTCGTTTATCTTCACTGCATTGGTTAGTCTATATAGAAGTATATTCATAAGCTTATCTACATTTTCTTTTTTAATTTAGAACGAGTAACGCATGCATACGTGTTTTGGGGAAAAGTCGTTTTGGTCTTTTGATTTGACCATTTACTGTGTATTTTTGCGGTAAATTAATATTATTTAATTACTTTGACTAACATTAATTACTAAAATGTGTTCTATTGATCACAAGAACAACGAGATGTAGTATTTTCCAGTGGTGAAGACGCCGGAGATAATGTTTATCCGGTGAAAATGAAGGTGTTTATTAACGAGGTGCCTGTCAAAATTGTGACCGTATATTTATTTTTCTGAATTTGAACTTTTAGTATATATCCTTATTTTTAAAAGAAATTTGAGTTTGTTTACGTTTTTTTAATCTAGGATCTAATTTAATTTCTTGTTGATAAAAAAAACTGAATTCATTTAAATTATATTAAGGGACCAATTGGTTACAATTATGGTTTTGGTTGTAGATATTCTAGATGTAGAAATATTGACTGTAAAAGTTATGAAAGTTAATTTAGATATTTATAAGAGTTTTATTCGCGATATAGTTGTATCTATTATACTATTAAAAATCTAGACTTCTTTATTGGTGAATAATATGCATTATGTGATATTTAAAATCAAGTTATGGTATAATGACAGATATCGAACAAATTACTAAACTACACGTTTTGTAAAAATTAAATTTTTAATAAACTTTAAATAGTGCAAAAAATATATACTAATTATTTTATAAATAAATATTCAAATTACTTGTTTAGATTTTGAGTTGGCAACAATTACTATTATCTGATTTTTATGTCATAACTCAAAAGTAACAATGATTATTTTCATTAAAATGCTATAGATTTCTCTCTTTATTTTGGAACATTAAACTCATTAATAAAAACGGGAAATTCTGTCAAATGGCCAATACATAATATGTCATGTAATAACAATTGGATGACTTGTGTTTAATTTGAAAGTAGGTAAAACAACTTTGGTAAAACGATATACTGTATGGATTAAAATAGAGAATTTAACTATTCGTTTCTATAATACAATATAAATCTTGTAATACGATATGAGTGTGTTCTTGTTAGGTTTAGACTCACTAAATCAAGCTCAAGGTAGATTGCTGGCCTTAACTGGAGAAGCAAGAAACCGCATAAGAAGGCTTACTTGAGACACACGAAACCATCTAATGCTTTTGTGTGTTTGATCTTGTGACGGAAACAGGCGGAGTTTCTTGAGAAGATACCTAGTAGAAGCACATTCGCACACAAGTGAAAGGCATTGTATTCTCATCTGTCCACATGGAAACCATAAGGATACTACAAAATCAAGAACTTTAGCGACCAGAAACGCCGTGGACAAGCTTATCTACGAGTGGAGAGGTTTTAAGCACACCATTGACTGGAAACAAACGGTAGGCTCTTTAGAAATATTTATCTCCCATGAGACACTATGAGCTTCAATTCACTTCCCCACTCCACTCTCCTGACTATGTTATTGCATCCACAAGATTGAGCTTGGATTCTGGTACTCCGTTTTCGAAAATAAAGTTTGTTGAGAAAAGCAAAACCGATTCAACAAAAACATATACAGAGCAAGATATATAAATTACTGAGCAGCCCTTTTTAAAAAAAAGTTTCATAGACAAACAAAAACTTATCATCATTATCAATTTATCATCATCATCATCATCAATTCATCATAATCATTTGTTGGCTTTGAGCCATTCCAGAATCCGTTTTTCAGATTCACTGAGCTCTGCTTCTGTCTTTCCCTTTATAGATCCTTCAACAAACTCAAAGTAGTCTTTATAATTCCTCTTGTAAAAACTGTCCAATCTCTGTTTCATTTTCCCAATATGAACGAAAAAAAGATCATAAGAAAATTTCCTACAAAAGACATAAACTATGTGCGTTATGGTATATAAAATGTCATTCTCTTTACCTCCTTATCATTCTTGGCTTTGTTTTCCTCAGTCTTCTTCAAATACTCTGAAACAATTCTTCCCCAAAGAACGACATAGTTTAGGCAAAAGAAACATTCTAAATGTAAAGAAGAAAAACACAACTAAGAATTTCTAATTACTTTGGAGAAGCTGGTCGCTGCTGGTCAAAGCAGCGGCGATGAAAGACGTGGAGGAGAAGAGAATGTTTCTGCGTCCTAAATCAGCGGGTGGAGCAGTTAAAGAATGGCGTTTGGTATCGTTTCTGCGTACAGCTTGAACATTGGAAGAAGCATATTTGTTAACAGTTACTGTTAAAGCCATGAGAATGCTTTGGCTTATGGAGCTCATCTCTCTCTTGACCAGAAGATAAGATTCTTGTTTTATGTCTCTTATCTACATTACAGAGAAGAAACAAACATCTTTTTATTTATTAACAAAGAGTCCCTAACTATGTAATTTACAAGAACAAACCCTCAAATCTATTAAAAATAGATTCCAAACCCAGATAGAAATTTGTAGAGACAAAACCGGTTTAATAGACAAATATTCTCAAAGCGATTCTGGTTCGGTCGGGATTTTGACTGTACTCAGTACTTACATCTTCTTCATCTGACGATAGCAAAAATGACAAGCAATCCCTAATTTCGCCTCAAAAAATCCCAAAAAGCTTCGTTCTTTTTTAGTCATCATCATCTTCTTCTTTTCTTCTTCTTCGGTTGCTAAATCGAAGATGGCGACTGCTCTGGTTTCTCCTCTTACTTCACAACTCAACCATGAAGCTGTCTGTTCCAAGTTTGTGTTACCCAAATCGCCGTTCATGTCGGGATCTAAGCTCTTTTCATCGAACATGCCTTGCTCTACTGTTCCTAGACGCACAAGAAGATCACACTGCTTTGCTTCTGCTAAAGATATGAGCTTTGACCATATCCCTAAACAATTTCGTGGAGACAATCTCAAAGACGGAGGTTTTCATTTTCTCTCATCTTTTTTTTTCACCTTCTGATAGATTTGTTCTTTGATTCTATTTGGTGTTGAATTGAGTCACAAAGCTATGTATTTGACCTTTGTTTAGCTTAAACCAAGTACCTGATAGGCCTTAGCGACCCATTTATCTGCAATCATACTAAGTGTAGCAAAGCTTGTTTCTTTGGGGGTTTAATTCCGTTTGCAGTACGTCTATGTTGTTTATCATCTGAGTCTAAGTAGCAAATTAATGTGGGCTTTTGCCTTCACTAAAGTTTTAACCTGGAGTTAGTTTCAGACATACTAATTTCAGTAAAGTAACAGTCTTTTGTTCTTGATAAGTTGTCGCTGTATAATGGAATGGCGAAATATATTAGTTTGATTGCTACAATTCTTAATTGGAACTAAATTTAAGCTTGAAAGAACAAAATTCGCCAAATAAGCGGTTAAATTTGAAGAACGTGTTTCCTTTAATTCTCTAAATACTATTTGATCTGACATACTATATTCCTCGCCTTTGTTATAGTGATGCAGAACTTCAAGAACGTACCACAATATTTTTACGGGCTTAATTCAGCTCAAATGGATATGTTCATGACAGAAGATAGCCCTGTCCGTAGGCAAGCGGAAAAAGTTACAGAGGTTAGTTTTTCTCTTCTAAGCCTTCTTATCTGTGCATTTACAGGTCCAGAATCTGGAAACAGCTAAGAGGAGAACAAATTTGCTTCTCTACTATATGATTCTTATCTCGTCTTTTGGCATGCTTCTTTGTTCAGGAAAGCATCTCGTCTAGAAATAACTATTTGAACAATGGAGGAATATGGAGTATGTCCGGTATGAATGCAGCAGATGCTAGAAGATATAGCATGAGTGTCCAGATGTACAGAGGTGGAGGTGGCGGCGGAGGATCTGAAAGACCAAGAACTGCTCCTCCAGATTTGCCTTCTTTGCTATTGGATGCTCGCATATGCTACCTTGGCATGCCAGTAAGACCTTCATGTGTCGATAACTTGTTACTAAACCCATTTCTTTGCTACTGTGTTTGCTCTCTGCTTAGCTATTGGATCTAGCTCATTTTGCTTCATTTTTACTTGCAGATCGTACCTGCAGTTACTGAGTTACTCGTTGCTCAATTTATGTGGTTAGACTATGATAACCCAACAAAGCCCATCTACTTATATATAAATTCACCCGGGACCCAGGTCAGTAGAAGAAGTTTGATTATATATTGTTTGTTGGTGGTAGTTTTCTGGATTTATTTAGATAACCCACTTGTTACTTTTAACAAGCTATCTATTCTTTTGTTTCCTTTTGCTTATGCCATGTAGAATGAGAAGATGGAAACTGTTGGATCAGAAACAGAGGCTTATGCCATAGCCGATACTATTTCTGTAAGTGATTTTACTGAAACTATCTACATTTTTCTTCTGATTGTACAAACACGAAGTTCCTTTTGCTGATGTTTGTCACTGATTATTGTTTCGATAGATGGTATGCAAATAACCTATGTAGCAGCTTTGATTCTCATCGCCTCACTGTTTTTTATTTTTATGTGGCGTATTAGTATTGCAAATCAGATGTATACACTATCAATTGTGGCATGGCTTTTGGTCAAGCAGCAATGCTTCTTTCTCTCGGGAAAAAAGGTTATCGTGCCGTACAACCACATTCATCAAGTATGTACTCTTCTCTAAAATATTTGAACTCTAACTTTGCATTTTGATCATAATAAACAAATGCAATACCTCTTGCCCACTTGTGTAAGCTTCTAAGTTTTGATGGTTAATGGTGCAGCAAAATTATATCTGCCAAAAGTAAACAGATCGAGTGGAGCTGCCATAGACATGTGGATAAAGGTGGTGCTCACATTCTTATACCCTTCTGTGTAATTCCCTCAAGTTTCTTTACCTCTACTGTAATGAATAATCCTCTGGCAGGCCAAGGAACTTGATGCAAATACCGAGTACTACATCGAGCTGTTAGCTAAGGGAACAGGGAAATCCAAAGAGCAGATCAACGAGGACATCAAGCGACCTAAATATCTCCAAGCTCAAGCAGCCATTGACTATGGAATTGCAGACAAGATAGCTGACTCGCAGGACAGTTCTTTCGAGAAACGGGTAACTTTCAAAATTATACTTTTATATTCACCCAAAACCAAGTGATCTTTTTGTTGACTTCATTCATGCTTAAATGGAAAATATATCTGGGTTTAGGATTACGATGGGACCCTTGCCCAGAGAGCTATGAGACCTGGAGGAGGCAGTCCAGCAGCTCCAGCCGGACTAAGATGATCAATTCCCACCAGAAAGAAAGAGGTTGAATCCTAATTTCCTAGTCACTCTGGAATATGTAGCTCTTACAATCTATAAGCAAACACATGTGGTAGTAACATACAAAAAAGTGTTGGCAAAAAGGGAAATAACATCAAAAGTTATCTAGGTGGAAAGTTATTTGTATTATACATGTATCTCTCTAGATGCAGGTTTCTCACACTCTGAAAAAACCGAGTTTTGGGTTTTCGGGATTTTCAGAATGAAGGGAAGAATCGGTTGAGGTTGTAAGGCAATGCGTAAAATTCTTCTGTTCGAGTATCAGTGTGGTAGACTCTGAATTTCTCCCACCAATGTCTTCCGCTGTCTCTCCTCACCGAGGCATGTCCATAGCTATGAGTACAGTCCAACAAGAACGCTGCCATTATCCCAACCGTTGCAGCGGAAGAGAATATCACTTGCATTATCACGTTGAACTGTCGTTGGCAACACCAAATACGAATCAATAAAGAGGACAAGACAAAAAGAAAATGATTGTTTCTGTTTCTCTTGAACACTTACAGCAGAAGTGCGAGTGTGGACAGGTCCACGACCAGAGATGAATAGATATTCGGTGAAGTATTGCGCCACAGAGAGTCCAATGAAGATGGAGAAGCCGAGGATAAATTTATTCCTAAAGCTGTTTAAGTTGCAGAACTGAAGAAGGCCAAGTCCCGCAGAAGCTGTTCATAAGGTCATCTGCTTAATCTCAATCATATTTATAGAAGCTATAAGGATCTGAAAGAGTTTAGTTTTTAAGTTATACATACCAACATAGGCGAATAGAACACAGTACAGAGCTGCAAAGATTGGTAAAGGTATTGATGCAAGAACAGCCCCAAACTTCCCTGTTTGTCACCAAGTTTTGCAGTCGATTACAAAAAAAAAGACCAATTGTCTTGGAATGACTTCACGGGGTTGAGCATTACCGAAAATGGAGAAGAAGATCATGAAACCTGCAGATATCTGAACCACTCTTCTGCTCCCAACCTTCGTTAATCCTAGAAGCCCTGTATTTTCTCTACAAATGACAAGAACAAACAAAAACAGAGTTTAAAATCCGAAAACGAGTTTTCTTGATTAAAGAAAACTGCAGAGCAGAAAGAGAATGGTTCTATTACACCAAAGCTGTGGAACCAGTTGCTGTTCCAAACAGTCCATTCAGCAAAACGCCTATGCCCTGTTTTTATTCAATTCCCACATAGCACACACATCGGATTCACATACTAACACACTTGAAATCGAATCACAATAACAATCAATCCGTTTTACCTGCCATCCAATGCCACGGCTAAGCACCGAGGGAGGGATATGAGTTGCACTGCCAAATCTTGAAGCCGCGATGAAGGAACCTGTCGTCTAATCCATTGGAAAAAATTCAACAAGAAAAGGTGATCTATCAAAAAGCTAAATCCTTCTGCAAACCAAAAATGTGAACTGAAACAGTAGTAAACCTCGACAATCGCCACGTAAGTAGCTGCCATCATTGCGAATGCATCACTTCCATGGAAACTTGGACGTCCCCATTGCAATGGATATGGAATTCTCACCCTAAGAATGAAGGAATTGTCAAAAATGCTCTGTGTTCTTACTGAAACAGAGGAGATCCAATGAAAGATGGAAGATGACCAGACCATGGAGAAGCACTAATGAGACCAGACCGGTCTGTTCGACAACTGAGCTGTGTATTGTCCGGTCTTTTGTCATAAGCTCCAGCTGCTGTCAGAATCTCTGCGTAAGCCCAGACGATCGCTATTGTGAACAGAACAGCGAATTGCTCGCATATTGATCTCTTACACTTAAACAAGTGAGGAAGATACTGAAAACATTACAACCATTGTCAGAAATTCAGAGATGATAAGGTTTTATATAAAATCTCACGAAATTAACCGAAACCTGAGATAAAATTATCAGTATGATCAATGCTGGGAGTCCAATTTCTATACATCTCGCAAGCTGCAACACAAAGACTATTTAAGCTCCCTCAACAAACAAACAAAAACCCTAAAACCAATTCGATCTTTATGGCAGTTAAATCTTGAATCGTCTACCTGAGGAAACGCAAAGGCGAGGAGGCCAACGCCGGTGAGAATCACAAGAGGAGCAGCCGAAAGAGGAGAAAGAAACCTGAAGTAGTTTTAATAAAGCAAAAGCAAAACCTTAAAGTCTTAGTTACTTCTTCCACAAGTAATAATATATAATACAACACATGAGCTTTTTATCTTTTTTTCTCCGGACCTGACCAAGATTCTCCACAAACCGAAGAAACCCATTATCATATGACTTATTGAAGCAATGATAAGAGCTCCTTGAATAGCTCTCATAGTCTCTTCAAATCTCTGCATTTAACACATTCATTAATTTACTGTTTTCGACTAATTTGAAACTTTAAATGTTTTCAAAGAAGAAGACAATGGATTGTGTGACTAACGAGATGAGGATGGAGATAGTAAGTGAATCGATAAGAGAAAGTGATGTAAAGAGCAGGGATGAGGTAAGCATAAGAAGCTCCCATGACCACAGGAAGTCGACTTCCGAACAAACTCTGCAACAACGTGTTTATTCCTGACACGAACAATACTGTGTTTATGACTTCCGCTTTCTCCACCTGAAGAAAAATGACGTCGTTTCACATCAATTTATTTAATTTAGAAAGAGTTTTCTTCTCGTGAATTTGAGCTATTAGATGAGATTAGGGTTAATGCTTACGTCGCCACCACCCATTAGAGGGACGAGTATGGAAGGTATGATTACAGTAGTTCCAAGCATTACAATGTAATGTTGAAACCCAAGAACTATTCCTTCCGCTGCACCATTAATCATATAAAACCATATCATTTTCTCAAACATATATTGTTGACAAATCAAAGAGAATTTGGTGACGATCGACTAAATAACTCATATGAATAATGGAAACGCTTCAACTGAAATTTTTGTTAAATAATCACAAACGCTTTAAAAACGAGTTTTGTAGATTAATAAGAAATACAACCCTAATTTAAACTAAATCGTATAGTTCATCACTATCGGTGAAACATAAATTCATTATCCTAAAGACTAAACATAATTTTACTGCTAATAGAACACAACTATATAACAAAATCTAAATGAAAAGAAAAAAGCATACGCCAATTTGGAGAGCTCGAGACACAAAATTCGACTCCGGGAAGCTGATCTTTAACTGGAAATGGTGCAAAATCATCGGTCTTTGTTGCCATATCTCACTCGCTTCGAGAAGGGCTACTCTCTTTGTGATGAGAGCTGTAAATTCAAACTAAGGCTTTGCTTAAAACGGATTCAAAAGTGCTAAGTAATCGTTAGGCGGGCAACTTTGTTGACTCTTTCTTGCTTTTTTTACTTTCTGTCTTGTGTTCTCGTGCACGTAATTAACACTAATGCTATACGTAGAAAAATGAACCGGATTAAACCACTGGTGTGACTTAACCAGAATTGTCCACTTGTATATTCATGTGAAGAATATGATGTTTAATATTACAAAGTCTTTATAAGTAGCAAATTATTCTCATCTTAATGCCAAAAAAGTATACAACTAACTCCATCCACCACTTAAACATTCTCTTTAACCAATATCAAGAATTATAACTAATGACTAATTGGTATGACTTATTGTTGGCTTAATGAAAATAAGATAAAACAATAGGATTATCAGTTAAAAAATCCAGAAAGATTTAAGGAGGTTTATTTTGAAATAAATTTGATGAATTATTGTTGCTGACTTGAATTATTATCAAGTACATATTTCATATCATAAATAATTTTGGGCTCATGAGCTAAAAATGTTAATTTGGTAATTTAATAATTTATTTTGGATGGAACTAATTGCTAATGTTTTATTTTGACTGTAATTTGAAATTATTTGGACAATTATTAATTTAAACCCAAATATGAAATTAGTTTGTATTATAAAATCATAAATATCTAGGTGAAATTAGAGAAGGTTCTTTCTTTTTACTGAACATCTGCAGAAAATAAACCTAGTAAAACAAATCAACTAAAACTATGTTCAACGAACTTTTCTTTTTTTTACGAAATGATCTTTATATTTCAAATTTTGGAGAAATTCAAAAATAAATAAATTATAAAACTTTTTAATGTGTTTAAAACAAGTGTATAGATTTGGAAAACTCTCAAAATATCGCAACTACCATGTCCACAATTTTTTTTTAATTAGTGGTACAGTCAACTAGATAATTTTCAGAAAAAATAAACAATAGAGAAAATTCTATGGATAAAATGAAAATAGCATTTTTGAAAAAAAATATCACAACTACCACCCCACCACACATTTCTGAATTATATCTAGCAACATATTTGTATTTTATGTTCAAAATACCACTTAATCATCAAATTTTTAATCACCACCAAAACTTTCAAACATAAACCAAATTGTTCGTGTAAATATGATCTGGGTCACTGCGTATTAGTTTTGATAATATATTTTCTTGACAATCATATTAACACTTCATTTGGGGAATTTGATATTTTCTTTATCATTATTAAAAGTTGAATTTGTAAATATTTAGACAATTTATAATCTTCAGAATATAATAACTAGCGTAAACAAAAACGCGTTTTAAGGCCGTTTGTAAAAAACGCGTTTTAAGGCCGTTTGTGAAAAAACGCGTTTAAAGCTTAATTGGTCTAAGCGGTTTGCCGCATCAGAATTGACGGAGGTCCGTTACTCTGAATCCTTGTATTCGCATTAACCCTAACTTTTTCTGCTTCCCAAGCGTCTCGAAATCTGAATCCAGAGATTAAACAAAAATTGGTATTGCGAATGATCGATTCTTCTTCCTCTAAACTCTGATTCCTGGTGAATTCATCTGTTTCTTCTTTCTCGATTGTGTATATTCTCAGCATGAGATTAGGCTTCATTCTGAAAGAACGGATTTTTCTAGGGTTTGAGTTTCGGCATCTTTCAGTGATGTGAAGTTGGTGTTTGCTATTGCGTCTTAGTTTCTGAACTATTGCTGCGGTATAGTTTGATAATCTATGTTAGGGTTTCCTCGGAACAGGGAATTAGGGTTTTACTATTCTGTGGTATTTGATGATGAATTGTGAGCTACAACTGAAGAAAAAGTTTACATTTTTATGTAGAAACTTTAGTTCTGATTGGTTTCGTGACATTTGATATGTATTGTTGCAGAACGGACTTGCTTTGACACAGCAGACCGTAAATCGGGATGGGTGCTCCTAAGCAGAAATGGACTCAAGAAGAAGAGTCAGCTTTAAAGTCTGGAGTTATAAAGCATGGACCTGGTAAATGGCGCACAATTCTCAAAGATCCTGAATTTAGCGGAGTCTTGTACCTGCGTTCCAATGTTGATCTTAAGGTCATGATTACTTCTTATCCTTTTTGTCAGCTTTGATAATGCTACTGTATTTTGTTTGTGATTTTATCTGACTGGGAGATGGTTTGTTTATTGTATTGGGACAGGACAAATGGAGAAACATGAGTGTCATGGCAAATGGCTGGGGATCGCGCGAAAAGTCTAGGTTAGCTGTTAAAAGGACGTTCTCCCTTCCTAAACAGGAAGAGAACTCACTAGCCCTAACCAATTCTTTGCAAAGTGATGAAGAAAATGTGGATGCGACCTCTGGACTCCAAGTTTCTTCTAATCCTCCTCCAAGGAGACCTAATGTAAGGTTAGAAATGTGTCTATTTTGTTTCTTGTATTGAAGAGGAGTTGCTTTGTTGTATCTCTCTCGCTGGTATTTCTGAAGTTGGATTACATCTCAAAATGTATGGTTTGCCGTCACTTTTTATTCTGTGCAAGTCGATAAGTGTTGGATTACATTCATGTGATATGGGTTTGTTTTCACACCTCTGTTTAAGTTGTCTTCACTGGCTTAGTACATTTCTCCTCCTTCTTACTATTATCATGCGAGCCGTTTGCTCAATCCTATCACTGTGGCTTTATAATTGTGAAATTATGATGAGGATTTGTAAAGTCCCACTTACACGTAGATGTTTGTATCACTCAAATCTTTTATTATAGACAAATTGTAACTTTTAAAAACGTTGCAGGTTGGATAGCCTTATAATGGAAGCAATAGCTACCCTGAAAGAACCTGGTGGCTGTAACAAAACAACAATTGGTGCCTACATTGAGGTATTCTGTTTTCGTTCTTGCATCTTTTTTTTCTTTTCTCATAGACAATATGTATTATTAAATTGTTACTCTCAGCTAAATCGCATCGTGTTACATTTCAATTTGAATGATCCTCAGTGGGTTGATATGTTGTCAACTAGAACCTGTGAAGCATTGCGGATGAAAACCAAAATATAGCCTTTGGTTGTGTCAATAGAATATATTCCTCAATATCAATATAGGCAACGGATGTGGCAGTTTTATTGCAAGGCAATGGGTGACATCTTTATCTTCTCCTCTCCTGAATAGACGAATGTGCATTGAATATCCTGACTGAAACTAAGCTGAAAGGGCTAGAAATATTTCTGTAATTACGAGATTTATTGTGGTGGCATCTACTTAAGTCGATATAATTATGAGAATATCGTAAGAGTAGATTCTGTAGTTAATTCAGAAACACGCCAATGACATAAATATTTTCGTCTACTTATGTGATTCAAGCATGGGAAATATTGAGTTCAACTTGTACGATTACTGCTTTGAAGATTCTTTGTCTAAGTTCCTTGTAAAAGACTGATTTAGAGGACTGACTGTACCCGTGTTCCTTTTTTTTTTTTGTGTAGGATCAATATCATGCTCCACCAGACTTCAAACGCTTGTTGTCTACCAAGCTAAAGTACTTGACATCTTGCGGGAAACTTGTGAAGGTAAGAATTCCTACATTCATTTAATGCTTTTGAGTGCATATATTTTTGGTCTTTTGAATAGTATGTATGACTTTTTGTGCAAATCAATTTAGTTCATGGATGTCAGTAGAACAGAGACATATCCATTATTCACTGCAACTTGCGAGGTTTATTGATCTGGGCTTTCTCTTTTACAGGTTAAACGTAAGTACAGAATTCCAAACTCCACTCCCTTGTCTTCCCACAGGAGAAAAGGTCTGGGGGTGTTTGGAGGAAAACAGAGGACTTCTTCTTTGCCTTCACCTAAAACAGACATAGATGAAGTGAATTTTCAGACAAGGTCACAGATTGATACAGAGATAGCCAGAATGAAGAGTATGAACGTACATGAGGCGGCAGCAGTTGCAGCACAGGCAGTAGCAGAGGCAGAAGCTGCCATGGCAGAGGCTGAGGAAGCTGCAAAGGAAGCGGAGGCAGCAGAAGCCGAAGCAGAAGCAGCTCAAGCTTTCGCTGAGGAAGCTTCAAAGACATTGAAAGGAAGAAACATCTGCAAAATGGTAAAAAAAAGAAAAAAACACCCATATTCTTTTATATCACAAGACATTATATCTATGAGAGAACTTTGAAAATCTCAAAATGCTTTTGTTGAAAATGTGATTCGACAGATGATCCGTGCCTGAGGTAATGGAAAGCGAGAGAAGAAGGAGACTAAATGTGAAGAGAGAGTAGAGAGAAGCCTAGTGTTTGTGTTGATCATTCTCTTTACTTGGGAAGTTGTTTTTTAGTAGTAAGCAATCAAATATGTTTGTCAGTATGTCGTCGCTCTGACTCTTTTGATTCCTGCACAACTTTTGGGAAAAAATGTTTTATTTGGCTCTTCTCACTCTCCAATATACATACAACTATCGTTAGTAATGTGTATAATTTATAGACCGATCTATCTATGCACTATCATGCTTATCGCCAATGAGCATTTTGATTATGTATGTATTATCAATTAATAGTAGTACTGTTTTTTTAAGATATAAAAGCACAATGACTTTGGGACACTATATGGATCGTTTTCGGGTTCAGAAAAGGAATTAAATCCTTTTAAATCCCCTGTAAATCTTTTAAAAACTCTTGTAAATCTATTTTCTATTAAAATTATTTTTTCTGGGGAAAATGATCTTTTGGAAGAAAAAAAAGTTTGGCGGGAAAATTTTTGTCGGATTTTTTTGGTCGAAAAATTATCTTCGGAATAATTTTGATAGGAAAAATCATTATTATATTTTTTAAACCTAAAATATTTTCAAATAAGAGTAAAATGACCATAAAAAATCAAAAGATGGGATAAATGAAAATAAATTACAAAAAATGATAGAATTGAAAAGGAGTAGTTTGAAAGGGCATTCCTAACAATTTCTCCCGATTATATATGTAGTTGGGATTATTAGGTGATTGACAGATATATATATAATCATCCGAAATTTGACATACTAAAATAATTTGTAATCATTGATATTAAAAATAAAAAGACCATGGTATTTTTACTATAATTGTGATTCTGTAAAGAAAATAATACTATGCCACTCACAGTCACTGCATAGCCAACATAGGATTAGAACCAAACCGAGTCAATCCAAAATTGTTCACGGAGCACGGTAATTACATCATGGTTAAGCTTTAACCAAAAACATTTCAGGCTGTTACTAAACCAAAATTTTAAAATCTTGGGTTAAATTTTGGGCTGTTAACGTTAAACATTTCACACATTACAATCGGTGACGTGTCAAAAAATAAAATTCAAAATTCTATTCTCGAAATGGGCGGCATTTTTGTTTTTCCAAAATTGAATTTTGTTAAATAGTCTGTTAGAAGACAATCATCTACAAGTTCCTCTCTGATCTCTCTAATATTTTAAAACCCCTAAATTCTCCATTTCAAAAAATGTCTGTAAATTTTGAGAAGCGGTGCTTTTCCGGCGACCCTGCTTATGCCACCAGCGACTAGAATCTAGAAATTGCGTTCTCTCACGTTATTCGATTTAATGGTCAGAGATTCTCGAATTCTGGATTTTAGTCGAGTGAATTCCGATGATTACGAGTCTGTTTTTGATTTGTGTTTCTCTGCTACTTGATTCGATTTGCTGTTACTATGTCTCTTGTTACTTAATTTGTCTTATCGTTACGTTAATCTTCTTGATTTTATTAGAAATCAAATGATTTTGTCATTTCATTGCTTTCAATACCTTCTAACTCCTGATTTGTTTGATTTGGGTTTGACAGATCACTAGCGTCTAGCGATCGCGAAACTGGGGGATCAAGAGGATTATGATTTGTGACGAGAACAGGACTCTTTAAAGGAAGCGACAGTGGATGAGACCGTGGTGGTGGTGGGTGGCCGCCGTGAGGTGGATTACGGAGGCGGTGACGGAGGTTTGTGGTTTTCAATCGAATTTATTATGATTTAATTCCACCGTCTCAAATTTCTTGTGTTCGTTTTTCTCTGCGAACCCAATAAGTTTGATTTTGAATTTTCGCGATCTCATCCGATCATTTTTGATCTAATTTGTTGTGTCTTTGGTTGATAGAAGCTTTTAGAAATCATTTTGGTTGTGGAAAATCATATTGTTTTCTTATGTCATTGCCATTCGAAATTTTAAAGGTTTGTTGTTTTGATTCATATGCATAGTTATACTGAAACTTGCTAATAGTTTTCCAAATGGTGATAAAACTTTAGAAGACACTTGTACATTATTTGTGTTCTCTTCATAAGATTCGTCTAGGTCGTAATTCAGATAAGTGAAAGCATCTTTAGTGTTGACATACTCATTTATTTTGATCTCTGATATCTTGTGCTTTCTTTTCTCAAATTTTGGTGTAGGGAGCAATTGGCGACTCTATCTCCTTTGCAAAGAGTTTGATGTTGTGTCACTTTTCTTCTGCAACAACAAATTGGAGAGCCACAGAATTCTTATGGGTTGTTCGCAATCATTCAACCAAATGCATACACATACATACATGCATTCATTCATACACACATACATGCATTCATTCATACACACATACATGCATACATGCAGTCATTTATACATACATACATACATACATACATACATACATACATACATACATACATACATACATACATACATACATACATACATACATACATGCCTGCATACTTACA
>Ga0041059_1001999_pt1 | contig 15685 bp, 15 predicted proteins | sample AraColnosormetaG_FD_56232 | JGI IMG/M metagenome (GOLD analysis project Ga0041059, IMG submission 56232) | Arabidopsis roots microbial communities from North Carolina, USA - Col MF nosort | ecosystem: Host-associated > Plants > Roots > Unclassified | place: USA: North Carolina | collected...
AATTTAATAATTATTGGTTTAAACAAAATTTCAGTCTTATGCATTCTATTTTAATTATATACACTCAATCTTATCAATGATATTTGAATTCTAAAAAGTAACCGACCATTATTCTATATTTAATTTAGTATCTAGAAAAGAAAAAGAAAAAATAAATTTCTATCTTACACCATTCAATTTTGTAATACAGTTTAACTATCTATGTCATCATAATAAACTCGATTTAAATTCTACACACTTCATATTGAGTGATAACATTTTCATATCAATATAATATTTATGACATCAAATCTATATCCTAGTTAGTATTAAAAATAATTAACAATTAACAAAACATAATTAATAGGCCTAGGCATAATACCCAAACCCGAAGAACCGATCCAAAAAACCCGATCCGAACCCGAACCCAAAATTTTCAAATACCCGAACAGGTCTAAACTTCAAAACCCGAAAAACCCGAACCCAAACCCGAATAAGTATCCAAACATATCTCAAATATAAGTATATATTAGTTATATTTATACTTATATATAGAAAATATTAGGATTTTTTGGATATTTTAGATATTTTTGTGTATTTTAAGATATATTCAAGCAAAACTACTCGTGTTGTTTTGGGAATTTTTAAAATTTTCAAGTAATTTAATAGATTTGCAGACAAAATTTGATATTTCAATATATAAATAAACTCGAACCCGAACCGAACCCGACCCGAAATCTTAAATTACCCGAACGGGTTCTAAACTTCTAAGCCCGAAAACCCGAACCCGAAATACCCGACCCGAATACCCAAACGCNTAGGNCTAATAATTAATAAAAAAATAGAAATCTACAAAAATATTTAGAAACCNAACATTGTTNAAAATATATTTTTTATATATGCCGTAATCTCGTAAGTTAATTTTACATCATACAAATTAATATTAAATGAGTTAAAATTAATAAATTAAAATATTCTTACTAAAAGTTATTGAAAAGTTAAATCCTATAAGCTAAGTTATTTCTCTCAAAATGTTCTATTTTCACTTATGATTACATTAGTTAAAGACAAATTTGTTAATTTTCCTTTTGTTGAATAAATGTTAAACATCTTATCGTTTGATTTGACACGTGACACGATCTTAAGAGTTAGTAACTTGTAAACATCTGATCGTTTGACTTGACACGTGGCACGATCTTAAGAGTTAGTAACTTTAAAAACCATACTTTATATAATAAGATATATATATGATTTTAATATTATTTTATTAGAATTTCCTTTTCTGGTTTTCTAATGTAAAAATGGAAATATAATTATACTTACGTGGAAAACGAAAATTGTATTTTATTTTAAAAAAGCCGGGAACGACCATCTTTCTTTCGTCGGCGATTTTTCAGAGATTACCAGAGAGACAGCGAGAAACATTTCTTTCGGCGATGGAAGCATTTCTTAAGGAATTCGGAGATTATTATGGATACCCAGATGGTCCCAAGAACATTCAAGAGATCCGCGACACCGAATTCAAGAGATTAGATAAAGGTCTGTTTTTTTTTGTTCTTTTTTGAATCATGTATGAGTTGTTCTTCTCTTGGATCTAATAGGGTTCGAAACTTAAGCTTTTTGAGCTGAAATTTCTATGAGTCAAAAACTATTGGGTTGGGTCAGTGGTGGATCAGCTCCACTCTCACTACTTGAGAATTTCGAATTGAATTAAAATTGAGTTACAGTGTTTCTCGATGGAACAGTATAACTTATGTTTATGTATGTAATTGAAGAGGTTTAATTGATCCAGTACTCATATGAACAATTCCGTTATTGCTAAGAATGGGATCATAGTGTTTTAATGATGTTCTATGTAGTGATTTTGTGGAAACAATGCTTAGTATCCAGACGGATTTAATCATTTTCCTTCCAGTACAATATTCGAATTTGATACTTATAAGATTTTTGTGGTATGTGCAGGTGTTGTATACTTGGATCATGCTGGTTCTACTTTGTATTCTGAGTTGCAGATGGAATATATTTTTAAGGACTTCACAAGCAATGTTTTTGGAAATCCACGTATCCTCATCTTTTGATCCTCATAGGATAGGCTTTACATTATCTTTTATTAGGCTTTCAATCTCAGATTTTAATGACTTGAAAGATGTGAAACTTTCATGTTGATTGGTGAAAACAACGTAGCTAAGCTCTTTTTAGATATAATGCCTTTTTTTTTGTGAGCTTATGTTGTTGAAAGAGGTTCCTTAATAGTGATTTAGATAGTCAAAGTGATATCAGTTCGGCCACCAGTGACCTTATAGCGGATGCTCGACATCAGGTACCACATTCTTTACATTTCTTCAACTGATATTATTGGTCTTCATCTTATAAGTTGGTTCCATATGTTTCAATCAATCTTCATTGCACACTGGAGTTAGGTGCTTGAATACTTTAATGCATCTCCTGAAGATTACAGTTGCTTATTCACCTCCGGAGCCACAGCAGCGCTGAAGCTTGTCGGAGAGACTTTTCCGTGGACCCAAGACAGTAATTTTTTGTATACCATGGAGAATCACAACAGTGTACTTGGTATTAGGGAATATGCATTAGCTCAAGGTGCTTCAGCATGTGCAGTGGATATTGAAGAGGCAGCTAACCAACCAGGCCAGCTTACAAATTCAGGACCATCTATCAAGGTAAAGCATCGTGCTGTGCAGATGAGAAACACTTCTAAACTCCAAAAGGAAGAGTCAAGAGGTCTGTTAGCTTGATAATCTTTTCTTTCTTCTTTCATCCTGAAAAGAATCTGTTCAAGATGTATCACATGTTATATTCTTGTATGCTGCGTATCTAATCGACTTTTCTGGTTTGCTTATCCTGTGTTTCACTCTATTGTATGTTTACAGGAAATGCCTATAATCTATTTGCTTTCCCCTCGGAGTGCAATTTTTCTGGCCTGAGGTTTAATCTAGATCTGGTGAAGTTGATGAAAGAAAATACTGAGACCGTGCTACAAGGCTCCCCCTTTAGCAAGTAGGTTTCACATTCTCTCTATTCAGCTCTCATTTTCCTCAGTTTCTTGCATTGGTATACCGCTGAATGTCTGCTTGGATTCATATTGCTGAGGTTTGGCGATGCTATGCCTAGAATTCAACTCCGTGAGCTCAGTGTTTTTTTCCGCAAAGAAATTTTTGAAGGAACTACTTTGAATTGATTTGATACTTATTTCTTTGTTGATTCTAAGTGTGTATAGGACTTGAAGAGGTTCATTCGTATTAGTTTCTATTGTGTATCTCTCATCATGGCTTATATACTTTTTATAAGGAGCAAGCGGTGGATGGTCTTGATTGATGCTGCAAAGGGTTGTGCTACACTACCACCTGATTTATCGGAGTATCCTGCAGATTTTGTTGTTCTGTCATTCTACAAGGTATCTCCTGGATTTTCCAAAATAAATGAAGTTCTTTTGTTATCAAATTTTGACTTTCTTGTTTTCGGCTGATGTCATGAAGTTATTTGGTTATCCTACTGGGCTTGGCGCTCTCCTTGTACGGAATGGTGCGTAAATTGTTCCCTAGGTTTATCTCCTTCTGTAAATCTTCACAAATCAAATCTGACTGTAGTTCAGAAACATTCTCGTTAAATTCATTACTTAGATCAGAGCATTTCTGTTGTTAAGATCTCTGATATTGTTTTCATTTTATTCTTATTCCCTTTGAGATAATATCTCAAACAAGATCAATATTTATCATTTAATGAAACAAATATTGCAAATGCTAGCTTCTGACATGATTTTTCCCGTTATTATAATCTACAGATGCAGCCAAATTGCTCAAAAAGACTTATTTTAGTGGAGGTATGCATCTCATTTAGTTGTGTAAAATGGTTGAATTTGTATGGCATTTGATGAACATAATACTTACAGGCACTGTTGCTGCTTCAATTGCTGACATCGACTTTGTAAAAAGAAGGGAAAGGGTGGAGGAGTTTTTTGAGGATGGTTCTGCTTCATTCCTGAGCATAGCAGCCATCCGTCATGGCTTCAAATTACTCAAGTCGCTTACACCTTCTGCAATTTGGATGTGAGTAAAACTTTTGCTCCGTGCAGGGTCTCCAATTTTTAAAATTTGTCGAAATTTTTACCTTGGAAGATAGTCTAGTAGGGGCCTTGTCTTTTTTTAGAGACTCCATGTTGTTGATTTTTCTTTGAAATTTTCATAAGTTTAAAGTTCCCTCCAAACCATCTGCTATTGTAGAAGCTAAAGTGTATTCTGTATCTATTTACTAGGCACACAACGTCACTTTCCATATATGTGAAAAAGAAGCTTCAGGCTTTACGACATGGAAACGGGGCTGCTGTATGTGTTCTGTATGGCAGTGAAAATCTGGAGGTCAGTTCTTTCATGATTAAAAACTAGTTTTTTTCTCTCATATTCCATTAGTTATAGGGCTTCATCTATTGAGTGAAATATATGCTTCAACAAAAAGGATAGCAAAGAGCATAGGAAGAAAACAAGTATCTATCGTTTCATATTTGAAAAATATCATATCATCATTTACTTTCGAAGTCACATAAATTACTTCTTCGTGTGGCCATAGTTTTTGATTCATTCTATGTTTTATGTTTCAGTTATCTTCACATAAATCAGGCCCAACGGTTACATTCAACTTGAAAAGACCTGATGGCTCTTGGTTTGGCTACTTGGAGGTGGAGAAGCTTGCTTCTTTATCTGGAATTCAGTTACGGGTATGTTTTGGAAACACAGTTCAGTTTTATTCTCTTTGAATTCTTCCACCTTATAGAAAAGAAGTTATGTAAGTAAGACTAGGGACTTGCACTCGCTGGCAAGGGGTTATCTTTCATTAGGCCATTTGAAGTTTTGAACGCTGAAATTACATCTGTCATTTTACTTCATTTTGGTGTAGACAGGATGTTTTTGCAATCCTGGCGCATGTGCAAAGTATCTCGAGTTATCCCATTCTGAGCTACGGTCTAATGTAGAGGTATAATTGTTCAATTATTTTGCTTATCATTCTTTCTACTGCTCCTGATTTTAGCAGTTCTTGTATTATATACTTGACAGTGACATCCTTTTAATTTAACACAGGCTGGGCATATTTGCTGGGATGACAATGATGTGATAAATGGAAAACCAACAGGGGCTGTTAGGGTTTCGTTTGGTTATATGTCAACCTTTGAAGATGCCAAGGTATATGTAGGTTCCTTGATTTAAATGTTTCCCAATTCCATGTATATTGTCGAAAATATAAACAAAGCTCATTTTCGACTTGCTGCTACCTAATAAATATAATATGCTTCATTCACAGAAATTTATTGATTTCATCATAAGTTCATTTGCTTCACCTCCAAAGAAGACTGGGAATGGAACCGTCGTCAGTGGAAGGTTTCCTCAACTTCCTAGTGAAGGTACTTGCTCTGAAATCTTTTACAGTGCTTTGTTCCTAGTAACAATTCAACTCTCTTGGAGCATTTATTCACTCACATAGTCACATTGACATAAAAGGGACTTCGTATAGTTGATTCCGCCATTCATTCTCTGGGATGTGACTTCAATTAAAGCCACCATCTTTACATGCTTACTTTTTTGTAATTTGGTAATTGATACTTGTGTTAGCCACACAAATAAAGTGCATGTAGCTTGTCAACTTCGTATGATCTTTGGAAAACCACAGAGTCTTAACTTGCGAGATAGCAAATACTTCATAAAGTATAAATGGCGTCTCTTCCCCTTTTTGTTGATTTGCAGACCTTGAAAGTAAAGAATCTTTTCCAAGCCACTACCTTAAGTCAATTACTGTATACCCGATCAAGTCATGTGCTGGATTTTCTGTGATACGTTGGCCACTTTGCAGAACAGGTATTTCATTCAACTTGCTTGGTTACTCCAAATTGGTGCTGCTGTTGTATTAGTGGTTGGGCTGATCTCTTTGGCATTTATGCATAACCTGTGTTTATTTTTTGAAACATAAAAGGCCTGCTGCATGATCGAGAATGGATGGTTCAGGGTCTGACCGGTGAAATTCTTACCCAAAAGAAGGTAATAGAGCATCTTCTATCTACAGCTATGTCACCAAAATTTTGATTTTCTTGGGAATGGCTTCTAGGTGCCTGAGATGTCTCTTATAAAAACCTTTATCGACCTTGAGGAAGGACTACTGTCTGTAGAATCTTCTCGCTGCGAAGACAAGTTGCACATCAGAATCAAGTCTGATTCATATAACCCGAGGAACGATGAGTTTGATTCACATGCCAACATGTATGCATTGCTCCTTATCATGTGCTGTCTTACATCAGCTGCTTGTAATAAATTTGATTTTGGTTGCAGACTTGAAAACCGTAATGAGGAAACTAGAATCAATCGTTGGTTCACCAATGCCATTGGTCGACAATGCAAGTTGCTACGGTATTCTAGCTCTACTTCCAAAGACTGCTTGAACAGAAACAAGAGTCCTGGTTTGTGCAGAGATTTGGAAAGCAATATCAACTTTGCTAATGAAGCTCAGTTCTTGTTAATCTCCGAGGAGAGTGTTGCTGACCTAAACAGAAGATTAGAAGCAAGTACGTTTCCATGTCCTTTTCATCTTACATCTTTTTCCTTTTCGCTTGATAAAAACTGATTTGGTTGCAGAAGACGAGGATTACAAACGGGCTCATGAAAAACTCAATCCACATAGGTTCAGACCAAATCTGGTTATATCTGGAGGTGAACCATACGGGGAAGATAAATGGAAAACTGTCAAGATAGGAGACAATCATTTCACAGTAAGTCCATGGATCCACACAAGATTCAACCATAATCATATGCATTAAGTATAAACTTCATGGTTCTCTGTTTTCTTAAAAAGTTGGTTCCTTTCAATGCAGTCATTGGGCGGTTGTAACCGGTGCCAGATGATAAACATAAGTAATGAAGCTGGACTAGTGAAGAAATCCAATGAGCCCTTAACAACTTTAGCTTCATATAGGAGAGTAAAGGTTCAACATTCTAAAACCAGTCTTTTCCATTAACAAAAAATGTATTTGACAATTATTTGTGAAGTAACCTTTCTTGGTGTTGTCATTGGATTCAGGGAAAGATCTTGTTTGGAACGCTTTTGAGATACGAGATTGATGAGAAAAGACAATGTTGGATTGGAGTTGGGGAAGAAGTTAATCCAGATATTGAATAAGTTCAAGCTTGTGTGTATTATCGTCTACTATACATAAAAATAAACATATGGAGAAGCATCAAAAGTATAAACATATGGAGAAGCGTCAAAAGCATATGAGAACAAATCTGTTACTGGACCTGTATACCATTGTATTACTCCTTCAAGATTGTAGAGAAGAACAATATAGCTCAGACTCTGGAATCTTGCTCTTATACCAAAAACTGTAATACTGAAAATCAAACTTGATGTAATACTATAATAGAGAAGAATAATACCAAGGTTAATTGCCTTTTTGCTTCATAAACAATTATACACACAAAATTAGTTTTTTTTTCTTTTTCTCTGCTGCCTCCTCTGGTTCTGTCCAGTGGTAGACAGACGCCTCCAAAAGTAAGAAAGTTTCAGACTTTAGCTATTGAAACCTGCTCTAAGCAGTATGATGGTGAGGAGAGGTCGTGGTCGTGGTCGTGGCGGCGGAGGTGGTGGAATGGGCGGAGGAATAAATCGTAGATATCTGAGTCAAGTTATTGATTCATGCGGGAAGGATTTAACAACGGCGGAGGATATCGTCGATGATCTTCGTTCCAGATACAGTAACTTTGCCCGCTTGACTCGGCAAGTGCTTCTGCTCAACGTCAGACAAGTCCTTAACGCCAGAAACAACAAAGCTGAGGAGGAAGATGATGATAACAACAACGGCGATGGGGAAGCTGCTGCTGCTAAAAGGAAGAAAGTGTCTTCGTCGCCGTCTCATTCTTCGACTTCTGAGGACGAGGACGCTGTTTACAGCGAGAAGCTGAGTCCAAGGTTTGATTTGATCAATGACAGTCTACGAGATAACTATGCCAAGCTAAACAAGAAACCAATTGGGTCGCCGCCTGTGGAGAAGAATGTTGAAGTTGAAACTGTGGGTAACAAAGGTAGAAGTAAGATGGCTACAATGGGGTTGAGAAAGGAGTCTAAAGACTCACTTTCCATCAGTGGAACTACTGGTAATGGTGATTTGGATGTAGTGGGTGATAAAGGACCTACTTTTAAAGATTTTGGTGGGATTAAGAAAGTGTTGGATGAACTGGAGAGGAATGTTTTGTTCCCGATTCTCAATCCTGAACCGTTTAAGAAGATTGGAGTTAAGCCACCGAGTGGGATTCTATTTCATGGACCACCTGGCTGTGGGAAGACCAAGTTGGCTAATGCTATAGCCAATGAAGTTGGTGTTCCGTTTTATAAGATTTCAGCTACAGATGTGGTTTCTGGTGTCTCTGGTGCTTCTGAAGAGAATCTTAGAGAGCTTTTCTCTAAAGCGTATAGGACTGCACCTTCCATTGTGTTTATCGATGAGATTGATGCGATTGGATCAAAGAGGGAAAATCAGCAAAGGGAGATGGAAAAGCGGATTGTAACGCAATTATTGACTTGTATGGATGGACCTGGTAACAATGGTCCTGAGTCTAGTGTTGGATTTGTTCTCGTTATTGGAGCTACAAATAGGCCTGATGTTCTTGATCCTGCTTTGAGGAGAAGTGGACGATTTGAATGTGAGATTGCTCTAGGTGTTCCAGATGAAGATGCAAGAGCTGAGATACTTTCTGTTGTAGCCCAAAAACTTAGACTAGAAGGGCCCTTTGACAAGAAAAGAATAGCTCGTTTAACGCCGGGTTTTGTTGGAGCAGATTTGGAGGGTGTTGCTAACATGGCTGGCAGGATTGCCACAAAGAGAATCTTGGATTCAAGAAAATCTCAACTGGCTGGGGACTCTGAAGATGATAGTTCTTGGCTGAGGCATCCCTGGCCAGAAGAAGAGTTGGAAAAACTCTTTGTTAAGATGTCTGATTTCGAGGTATGTTAATTGTAGGCATGGCATGAGTCTACTTTTCTGTACTTCAATAGCTACGAGATTTTAATCCTTGGTTCCTAACTCTGTTGGTTGCTCTGTAATCTACTAGGAAGCAGTGAATCTAGTTCAGGCATCTTTAACAAGGGAAGGATTCTCTATCGTGCCTGATGTCAAGTGGGATGATGTTGGTGGACTTGAGCATCTACGACTTGAATTCAACCGCTATATAGTCAGACCTATCAAAAAGCCTGATATTTACAAGGTAACTAATAAGTCACTTAGAACTGTTATATAGTCAAGATTACTTGCTTTTTCTCTCGAGGTCTGAATGTGCCACTTTGGTTCTTTTTAGGCTTTTGGGGTAGACTTAGAGGTTGGATTTTTACTCTATGGACCACCGGGTTGTGGCAAGACATTGATTGCAAAGGCAGTTGCTAACGAGGCAGGAGCTAATTTCATGCACATCAAGGGTGCAGAGCTTCTAAACAAGTACGTTGGAGAGAGCGAGCTTGCTATTCGGACATTGTTTCAGCGTGCCCGGACATGTTCGCCATGTGTGATCTTCTTTGATGAGGTGGATGCTTTGACAACAAGCCGTGGCAAAGAAGGTGCCTGGGTTGTTGAACGGCTTTTAAACCAGTTCCTTGTTGAGCTAGACGGTGGAGAGAGGCGTAATGTATACGTAATTGGAGCTACAAACAGGCCAGATGTAATTGATCCTGCGTTCTTGAGACCTGGTAGGTTTGGGAATCTTCTATATGTACCCCTCCCTAACGCCGATGAACGTGCTTCAATTCTAAAAGCTATTGCAAGGAAGAAGCCCATAGATCCTAGTGTTGATCTTGATAGCATTGCAAAGATGAATTGTGAAGGTTTCAGCGGAGCTGATCTCGCTCACTTGGTGCAAAAAGCTACATTCCAGGCAGTGGAGGAGATCACCACAATTTCATGTGAAGATGATGACGATATTACAGATACAAGTCAGTGTACGATTAAGATGACTCATTTCGAGCAAGCATTGTCCTTAGTCTCACCTTCTGTGAACAAACAGCAAAGAAGACACTATGAGGAACTATCAAAAAAGCTCCAAGAAAGCATTGGAAGGAAACCATAGGGTCATTCTTTTTGCCTTGCACTAAAACCTCTCTTACTTATATTATGTCTGCAAATTCCCATTCTTCTGAGTACTTGTAACAATTATATTATTGAGATAAGATAAATACGAAAGAAGGTTTTGTTACTCTTTTTTGGGGGACATTTTGTAAAGCAGATAATGGTAGAAACTAGAAAGAAAAAGAATAATGCAAAAACTACGTCGTTTAGTTTAAATTATAAGACACGTGGTCTTCTCTTTCGTCGTCTCCATTATTTACAGGAGTGCGATAATATTCTTTGAAGCTTTAACATTGTTGCGAAGACCAGACTCTCAGACTCAGACTCGGGAGGTATTGGATTCTATCTGATCTGCTCGATTTTTTCTCTATTTTCTTGCTCTCTACATTATAGCTGATCGATTTCTCATCTTGTTGTTGTTGTCCCTGCTTGATTGGTAGATCTCGAGGGGGTTTAAGCTCTGCATTTGATTTAAGTTCTGAGTTTTCGATAATCTGATCGAATCTGGAAATCATAGTATTAGATTCTACAGAAATCAAGTTCGATCCTTAACCAAGAGATTCTGTAGTCTTTCAAGGTCGAATTATAGAAGGATTTTTATTGATATGTGAGAATTTCTTTCACTGGAATAAACACTTGCTTTAGGATTCTTAACGGAAGCATCATATGAAGATCTTCACATTTGTAGTTTTTTTTTATAGTCTCTGATTCATAGTTTCCATTTGCAGCTCCTTTAAGCGATTTCTTTCTTTGTTTTTTGAGGCTTGCATTGTTATTATCACGCAGTGATTTCACTTCAACTTTCTGCTCAGATGGCAGTCCACTACTGGACAGCCCTGTTTCTATTGTTGCCATGCCTTTTCTGTATTTCAAATGCTAGTGCTGGCGATGCTGATCCAGATTACAGGTAATCTTAGAATTTCGGTAATCTTTGAGTATCTATCGTGAACTTGGTTTTGTTGTAGCTTATATGTAAGCAACATTTTTGATTCGTGGAGATTATGAATGTCTGGCAATTTTGTGTCAGGACATGTGTTTCAGAATGTGAGATAAGCGGTTGTGTTGGACAACTTTGCTTTCCTCAGTGCAATTCTTCATCCGATGGTGGTCCATGGTACATCCAAGAACCTTTGTATTTACAATGGAAAAAATGGGGTTGTCAAGGTGATTGCCGTTATCAATGTATGGTTAATAGAGAGACTGAACGGGAAACTCTCGGTCAAGCCCCAGTCAAGTACCATGGTAAATGGCCCTTCAAGCGTGTACTTGGGATTCAGGTTAGTTTTTTTCTTCAATCGCTTTTTTTTATTCTGGTTGTTTCCATATAATATGAGTTTTGACTTACCTTGTTCTTTGCCAGGAGCCTGCTTCTGTTGCTTTCTCTGTACTCAACCTAGCAATGCATTTCCATGGTTGGCTTTCCTTTTTCATCATGATCTACTATAAGTTGCCTCTGAAACAAGATAGGACAGCGTACTATGAATACGTTGGTTTGTGGCATATCTACGGTCTCCTGTCCATGAACTCTTGGTTCTGGAGTGCTGTTTTCCACAGCCGGTAAATCATCTACACATTACTCTATTATCCACAATCTGCATCATATATTCATATGTGATTTTCTGGTAATCCGTCTCTGTGGTTCTCAGGGATGTTGACCTTACAGAGAGGTTGGACTACTCATCCGCAGTAGCGATTCTCGGATTCTCACTCATCTTAGCCATTTTACGAACATTTGATATTCGGGTTGAGGCTGCAAGGGTCATGGTATCCGCTCCAATACTAGCTTTTGTAACCACCCACATACTCTACATAAACTTCTACAAACTCGACTATGGTACCCTCAATAACTTTCCGTTGTCTAAAAATCGAGTCAATATTTTTGGTGAATTCATCAGTTGAATGTCGTTTACAGGCTGGAACATGATTGTGTGTGTGGCAATGGGAGTCTCACAGCTTTTCCTATGGGCAAGATGGGCCGCTGTCTCAAGCCACCCTTCTAATTGGAAACTTTGGGTGGTTGTGATAGCTGGAGGATTAGCCATGCTTCTAGAGATATATGATTTTCCTCCATATGAAGGCTACTTCGATGCTCACTCGATCTGGCACGCTGCCACAATTCCCTTAACCATTCTCTGGTGGAGCTTCATTAGAGACGATGCTGAGTTCAGAACTTCCAGCCTCCTCAAGAAAACTAAGACGAAGGCAAAGTGAGTCTCTTTGCTAAGTTTTACAAGGATTTTTATCCGACCATACGAGTATGCAGACACGAGGGAAAAACAAAAGATGGAAATGGATTTAAACATCACGAAGAAGGCAGAGTCTTTTGTTTAAAGCTAGCTGGTTTATGGATTCACAGGTTTCTTCAGTTTTTTTTATTTTATATTGTTACATTAACTGTTGAATTTGCTTTGAGCCTTTCAGTGTTTTTCTTTGGCCTTACTTTTGGTTAAGAAAGATTTTGATATCATTTACTCATTCATACACAGACTCATGCGAAACCATTTTGAATTCAGATTCTGTCAATATTTTCGAGACAATCTTGTAATCTATAGGATTTTGTATAAAAATTTGGATCTACAAAAGCAGTTGTGTGAGAAACTCTCAAGCCCATCGATTTTGAGTCTTCTCTTTCATGAATCTGCAATTTGAGACACGACCTGCATAGACCAGACATAAAGACATCTTATGAGAAATAGCCCAATAAAAAAGTATGTGTGCGGGATACAGAGAGGGCCGACGGATTTTGCCTGAGTGATTAAAGGTTTTGCACAATCTTCCCACTCTGTAGCCCATCGACCCGAAGAACCAGTCTCCATTGCACCCGCTTTAAGCGACATTAGTGCATCACAGTTCCCTGGAAAACCCTTGAAGAGAATCTGTTCACAAAGACAAAACACAAGAACATTACTGCTGTCTTCTGCTGTAGACTTGGTGAAATAGTCTTTTAAAAAGAAAGACGAGTTACTTACCAATAATTGATCTGCTAATTCTGATGAAGATGAAAACAAAAGTCCGTTCTTCCCATCTTTAACGAGTTCTTGAATGCTTCACGAAAGTTGAAGGTTTTAAAGTTATAGTATTTGTTCGTGAAAGTAATGTAAGTGATTGATTATTTACCATGAGTAGGAAACCGAGCAAACTGGGAGGCCACATCCAAACATATCAACAACCTAAAACGCCAAACATCGGTAGCAAGTTGACACAATGGAAATCAAGTCTTAAATCTTCTTAACCTTATTAAAAACAATGTGCTTCTTAACATATGAGCTATAAAAACAATGTGCTTACCTTCATGGGAAGGTCTAAACCCGACGAGGAAGTGTGTAAGCAGACACCGAGATCTGCAGAACCTAAAAGCAATGGGTAATCTTCAGCTGCGAGCCACATTGTACGGAATGCCACATGTCTAAGGTTTAATCGTTTGATTTTCTCCTCGTACATCTCCTTTTCAGGTCCTTTACCTTCATAGACAGCATGGATAGCTCAGAAAAAGAAACAGCTAAATATTATCATGTTTATCTTTACCTGTAATGATGAACAACAAATTGGGATAATGGTGTTGCTCTTCTGAAATTTCAGCTGTTTCACTTCCTTTTGATCTTGCAGCCACACGCCGATCATACATCACTGCAGCTTCCAGTAGGATACCAAAATTTTCATCAGGGGTCCTGAAAAATTCACATTCTAGTATTCACTATCACGGAAGGATGATGCCACAAGAGTGAAAGTGAACAAAGAATGATGATGTGTCCTCACCAGCTTGTACTACTCACAACAAGAGCTGGTCTGTTTTGCTTCAGCGAGATGTCAGCATTAAATTTGGTAGTAAAAAGGGTTTCATTAAGCTCTTGGTTTTCCAACTCTAAATTTGAATTGAAAGATTTGGCATCAGAATGAATGGAGAAGCCCAAAAGAAATCAAAACATGGATTTTTTTATTTGAAGAGAGATACCTCTACTAATGAAATCATAGACACCAATTGGATGGCAAAGATCCTTCCTCACTCGGCAAAACAACTAAAGAAGTAACCAAATTTTACATTACTTCTTAGATACCGCACTCTACCCAGAGAGAAGTGATTGATTAAACTAATCAATTTTCTTGTGAATCACACAATGCTAACCTCATGCCTTTCTTCAAGCAAAGCGGGACGGAAAAACTCAGGAGGCTGATCATATAACACTTTGGCTCTGTTTTTCCAATTCAGAACATTAATGCATACGAAATCAGAATCACATCACTTTCTTTAGTTCAGAATCAAAATGTAACAGGTTATTATCTATGAGAAATTTCATCTCACCTCACACCCCAATTCTGATCCAGTTCATGTTGCATTGCTTTTGTGACACATAGCGAACCTGTTGCCATCTTTCCATAATGATTCTCAGACCTAAAATCATGCAAATGCTAATATTTCACCCTTAAATAAAAAGGTCCTACAGGTAGTTTTAAGCCATTATCAAGCCACTGGTTAATATACTTACCAGCGGTATAAGGATACAAGCAAATTGTTTCTTCCTAAAGACAATGCCAACAACGTATATCCAAAATTATGCCAATCTACAACAAACGCTGCACGTCTCCATGAACTCGCCCACTTAACAGCAATTAGAGTTGGGACGGAAGGAGGATTCTGTAGAAATATAACTAGGTGTAACTTGTGCATATATTTCGCAAGAAAACAGAATTTACTGTAAATTTCAAAGTGACAAGAATAAAGATTTTTTACCTGGACCAAGAAAATGTCAGGCGCTGGTACTTTAACGAAAAGAAACCAGAGAAGCATTGTAAACTGAATAAATGCCTTGAGCAAGAGAGTTACAGGATAAAGTATCTTTGGAAAGTACTGAATGAATCGAGGCTGCGCCTGTTTTAGCACCCCCCCAAAATAAGAAACTGATGATCGTGAATCTACAGAGTTGCTAGTAGTTTATATTGAAGATTTGATCGAAACATACCATGGTATGGATGTGGATTGATGGGTGATTTAGAACAGCTTCATGGGGTATAGAACCTGTACATGAATTTTTTAAAAACACTTCAGCAATGCATTGTGTGATTCACAAGAAAATTGATCAAGGAATCCTTACCTCCATATGCAACAATGTCCACTTGAAATGATGCCTGCAGGTTTAAGTCATTAGAGGAACTAATCAATTCAAGAGGAACTTGATCAAATGCAAAAATGGGCACAAAACCTGACGAGCAAGAGAAAGAGCGTGATATTGCATCCGAGGACTTCGACCAAGATCTCCAAGTACCACTACACAAGCCCTTCCTCTTTTCCCCATCGTTCCTATGTCGAGCTCAAAAGTTATCAGACTCTACTAATCCATGAGAAGCTAGCTAGTTATAAATCCAAGAGCAAACACGAATACGATCTCAGGAAACAAGATCAAACATAAAGATGTAAAATCTTACCGGATCTACTAGATCCCGTCGATATGCGCCGGGCAAAATTTTCCGATGAGGCGGAGGAGAGAGATACACATTAATGAAAACACGTAATTGGGCCCGAGGGAATTAGTTAGGCCCATGAGTTACAAACCCATATCTTATAACTCTATGAAGTAACTCCCGACCAAAAAAAAAAAAAAACTC
>Ga0041059_1002000_pt1 | contig 15677 bp, 6 predicted proteins | sample AraColnosormetaG_FD_56232 | JGI IMG/M metagenome (GOLD analysis project Ga0041059, IMG submission 56232) | Arabidopsis roots microbial communities from North Carolina, USA - Col MF nosort | ecosystem: Host-associated > Plants > Roots > Unclassified | place: USA: North Carolina | collected 2013-09-02
TTTTTTTTTTTTTTTTTTTGATGATAAATGGATACTCGAAACTATTTTCGATTCAATCGACAACAATATTGGTTTTGTTTTTCTAAAGATCTGAATTTTTTTGAGACTCCACTGTTTTCTGCATTTTATTTAATTTATATCAAAGTCGGCAAGTGCCCAAAAAATATAATAATACATCAAATACAAAAAAGTGAAGCAAAGCTATTGAAATTTGAAAGGAAAGGAAACTTCCTAAAAATTCACTATCTCTCACACTTGTGAAAAAGGAAACACTTGATCACAACGGCTATAATTAGTTACTAATGACAGTAATTAAACAACTAAACTCAATGGAGAAATAGGAAAACAAAGAAACCTGAAACCCTATTGTAAAGTATATATAAGGCAAGAGAAGGTACTTCTTTTCTAATCGTCGATCAGTTTCTCGTCTCTCTATATACAAGTTTCTTGTTCCTCACGTCGTCGCTCTCAGAAACTTTCCAGTCTTTCGATTCAATCACGATGAGTAGTATTATGTATCACGATAATCATCTCACGGATTCGGGGAAGAATATGTCGTCGGGTTTAAGTTTACTGGCGTATGTGACGGTTATGGTTGCGGAGGAAGAAGAACAACGTAGTCGTCTTCTTGCAGAGAAACGAGAAGAATCCAAGTGCAAGATGAGTTTCTTCTATCTTTTCCCGAGGAAAATCAAATCGTCTTTGGCGAAGAGAAGATACACACAACAAAACCCTAATGGGGCTTCTACTTGTTCGTCATCGCTTCCCGATCTTAACCTAATCCCTACTGATTTTGAGACAGACAACCTACAAAACCCTTGTTTTGATGAACCTATGGTGTGTGATGAAGAACAACGTTTAAAGAAAGGTAAATCCAAGATTGTCTACGATGAAGATTATGATGACGAGAGTGAAAAGAAACTCTTTGATAATCTTAATGGAGCTTCTACTTCTTCTTCATCGCTCCTGAACCTTCCTTGTCTTGAACCTTCGACAGAGACAAAAGACGTACCAAACCCTAATTACCAATCTTCGTCTCCGTCTTCATGCCTAACAGGGAAGACAAACCGCAAGAGGCGTGCCGTGGAGCAGAGGAAGAGTGGTAAAGTCAAGAAAGTTAAGGTTTCTCCTTTGCCAAGGTTGTGTACAGAGATGCCTGAGTGGATTTTCCAAGTGATGAGATACATGAACGCTGATGCTGAAACCCCGAGGCTGATATTTGAGAGGACTCTGTTTAAGAGTGATGTCAACTCAAACCTTAGTCGTCTCTTAATGCCTTTCCAGAAGCTAATCAGAAACGATTTCCTGACTCCTGCGGAGTGTAGAGCTATGCAGAAAGACGAAGACAATGATGAAGAAGACGACGAGAATATTGGTGTGGGAACGGTTCTTGTGAACCAAAGATTTCAAAAGTGGGGTTTGCGTTTCAAGATATGGGCGATGGAGAAGGACTCTGGACATGGAACATTGAATTACACTTTGAATTGGGGTTGGAATGATGTCGTCAAAAGTAGCAGCTTAAAAGTCGGCGACAAGATCAGCCTTTGGACTTTCAGGTGCCGTGGAGTCCTCTGCTTTGCACTTGACACAGAGTAGCTCTTCACTTGTTCACTAGCTTATTCAGTGATTTTGAGTTTCAGTAACTTATTGGAAGTGTTAATTAACAAGATTAGGATTTTGGTGTGGTTCTCTCCTTTATTAGTAGTAACTTGTCTGTCTCCTATGTTATCTGAGATCTTTTACCATTGTTTGAAATGAAATATTTTGTTATAAATATGGTTTCTTGTTTTCTCTACTTTAGTTACCTTTTATTTCTTGTAATATATTATATCAAAGTATAATGTCATGGAAGTGATCCATTTGCAGCAAGTGTTTTCGTACATTAATTAATCAATTTGAGAAAGTTATCACACTTTTTTAGTTGATCAAATCAATAACCAAAAAAATAGAAAATAAAGACAACTACCATATCAGAAATAACCAAGTTTTGATTTCATTAGAAAGGAGAATAGGAAATATTGAGGAAGCTAAAGGAGGAATGATAAATCGCAAGTAGTTTCAAAACAAACAAACAACAATAAAACTGTGTCTCTTATAAGAATCCTGAGCTATCCCTCACTCAGATTATCACATGAAAGTTTTCTACCATTATAAAATGACTCTTCCTCTTCTTCGGGTTTACTCGGCACCATCGGGCTTTGATGCCTCCTTAATCTCATCTCCTGCTTCGTCCTATTCACCAAAAAAGAAACCATCATGTCAACAACATAACTTAGTGATCAACGTATATTGTGTTGTTAATACTTACAGTCATATCTGAAGTCCAGAGAGTGAGATTGTCTCTAAGAAGCTGCATAATCAGTGTACTGTCCTTGTATGATTCCTCACCCAATGTATCTAACTCAGCGATTGCATCATCAAACGCCTGCACAAACCCAAAATAGCTGTTTCATTCACTGAGATAATAATAACACACGAAGCAAAAAGTGAAAATCAGGTGTACTACACAAACCTGCTTTGCGAGGCTGCAAGCACGATCAGGCGAGTTGAGGATTTCATAGTAAAACACAGAGAAGTTGAGTGCAAGACCAAGCCTTATCGGGTGAGTAGGAGCTAACTCAGCAGTGGCAATGTCCTGCATTATCACAACAACAAAATCAATCATACCCACAAAAGAAAACAACATTCAAAAACGTTGTAAAGAATGACTTACGGAAGCAGACTTGTAAGCAACCAAAGTGCTTTCAGCAGCTTCTTTCCTTTCAGCACCAGCCTTAAACTCAGCAAGATACCTATGATAATCACCCTTCATCTTAAGATAAAACACTTTAGATTCAGCTGGTGAAGCAGAAGGAATAAGATGAGCTTCAAGAACATTCAAAATCCCATCACAGATTTTGCTAAGCTCGGATTCAATCTTTCCTCTGTAATCCTTGATAATAGCAACATGATCTTCGTTCCCTTTGCTCTCTTCTTTCTGCTCAATCGAAGAAATGATTCTCCACGAAGCTCTTCTCGCTCCAATCACGTTCTTGTAAGCAACAGAGAGAAGATTCCTCTCTTCAACTGAAAGTTCCTCAACATCAACAGTTTTCGCAACTTTCTCCATGAATTCAACCATTTCTTCGTAACGTTCAGCTTGTTCGGCTAATTTCGCCATGTAAACATTCTCTTCCCTTGTCGACATCTTCGATTCAACAATCTAGAGCAAATCCTACAAAATCAGAACCCAAAACATACACACATTGATACATTTCTTCACCGATTAAGAACATAGAGAAAATAGGCATAAACAAATGAGTCGAAACAATAACCTAATCATCTAGATTAAGAACACAATGAATCTTCTTCATAGGTGACGAATCTAGAGAAAATTCTTCAACGCGAATCCGAAGTAAGATCTACATACTCGTCTATGTTCTTCACGGATAACGAATCTAGAGCAAAATCGTTCAAAAGCAGAAACAAAACCGAAACCTAAATTTTAACATCCTACACACAAATCGGATTTAGATATCAAACACACTGAATCAGTGATAAGAACAGAGAATCGATGAGATCGAGATCTCCAGAAACATACAATCAAAGATCAGATCTACACGTAGAAGAAGAAACTACGAAACGAACGATGATTAGAGAGAGAGAGATTTACCTTTCTTTTTTTTCGATTGAAGAGAAGATCTGATTCGAATTTTGCAAGTGGTTTGAAAAAATGGAATAAGAAGAGACTGATGAAGATACAATGAGAAATGGAATGATAAATAAATAAAAACTGTTTTCGAGGCGTAGAGTTAAGAGATCCAATGGAAGGTTGACAAGTGTTGGATGCTGAAGATATGACTGATGCATTGAATCTGACACGTGTGTAGCCATGCTAGTGTTGAGATCTGTTATTTGAAATCTGATAAATGGGCCACTGGGCCCAACGGGTATTACAGTATTACAACTTGAGATAACTATATGATGTACAGGACGGTATTATGGGCCTTTAGATTTAAGTTAAATCTATAATTGATCTTAAACAGACTTTTTACATTGTGTATATTTAGAGCGGTGTATTCAATCTAATAATTTATGTAAAATTTATAAATTTTATGTTATTTAATTATGGATTTTAAATTTTTAAATGAAATTGAGTGTTATTAAATTAAAAATTTAAAAATCAACCTTTTTACTGTTACTGAAAATAGTTAGTGGATTTGATTCTTATTAATTTTGAAGGATTTGAAAGGATTTGAAAAGACTTCTTTAGTTAAAAATACAGAAATCTAAATCTCATAGTTTTAGATAGAATTTGAAAAGACTTTACAGTAAATCACATCAACTTACCTAAAATCATCAAAATTATATAAAAACTCACTTATATCTTACCAAAAAATATGTTCTTTAATAATTCAGTACCTATATTTGTCCTAGGAAAGCAAATTCTAGATTAGAAAAATAAATTGAATGATGTATATATCCAATTTAAACTCATACTTTAGCAAAAAAAACATCTCATGTAGCACATTAGCTAAATTTTCTTTAAAAATCAGCATTTTCAGGTTCAAATTCCCGTAGCGGAAAATCTTTTTTTTTTAAATTTAATATATATTTATTTTATATCCCGCTAAGTTTCTTTTTAAATTTTTTTTGGTTTTAAAATAAATAAATTGATCTATATATCCAATTTAAATTCATACCTTAGCAAAAACATATGCACTAGCACATTAGCTAAAATGTTTTTTTGAAAATAAGCATGTCCAGATTCAAATTCCGGCAGATGATTTTTTTTAAAAACAATCTAATATATATTTTCATTTTAACAGAAAATCTGTTGGATTTTTTTTTGATAATCAAAATTTTTGAAAAATCTTTTGGTTCTAAAAATAAATAAATTGTTGAAATTATTTAATTTAATGAAGGCTCCTATCACAACACAAACTGTCATACCTCTTGAAATCCAAGATTAGCAGAGTGGATACGGCATTGTTAAAGCACTGAACGCTATGGAGGCCTCGTCCTTATTTACACAAAACAGTTAGCGAAAAATTCCACTAAGTATTGAAAAGAATTTACCTGAAGTACAACCACACTAGAAGAAAAACTGAGAAGTCTCCTCACCACAAAACTTGTAGATCGAACGAGCTTCCGTGCCACTTTGATCATCAAATGTAGGGTTATCGAATGAGTTTTCTGACCATGGGATGTCCACGTCCAAATAATAATGGTTGGGTTTTGGTGAAGCCCAAAATTAAAGTGTTTAAAATGGATTACAAACCATATAAGCTCGCTAGTAAATGGGCAAAATTATTTAGACATAATTTGTGCAGTAATAATTAAAAGCTAGGGTTTAATTATTTAGGGTAAAATTTTAAGATTTCTCATTTCTCTCTCGATTTGAGACAATTTCAGAGACGATTATGACAGATCTCAAAGGCTCACTGGTTCCACCATTATAAGTTCTTCATGAGCAACTTATATGTCTTTATGTTTGTGTTGATGTGTTAATTGATGATGGGTTTTTGTTGATATATTAATTGATGGGTTTGTGTTAATTCAAATGTGCAATAATTGATATTGCATAGCTTGAGGCTATGAGAAAACAATGTAAGCGCCAATAATTGGATCTGAATAGCGGTTTCGTTTTAGGCCAGATCTGTTAAACCAGATTCGACATACCATTCCTAACTCGAGATGAGTCATATAGAACCAAAATATCCACTTTTAATCTTAGCTAATATTGGTGCATCTGAGACCTAAAGAGAGGAAGGATTCAAAGGCTAATAATATGATAAAAGAGGAGCATCTTCAAACCAGATAAACTATGATAGTTTTAATAGTAACATAAACACATCAACTCCCATGAACATAAACATGAAACTGTCAAATGGCATTGGAGAAGAGATTATCATATTAAAAAGAAGAAGAAAAAGAAACAGAAAGATGGTCTGAGTTTAGAGGGAGGAATGGATTTGCTCTGTTTATTGATCTTCAAACTCATGCATGTGATCTAGAAGGTAATTAGCTGCAAGTTCTTCATTCTTGTTACACGCAAAGAACACTTCCAAGACCATCGCACGATCAAACCCCATCCCTTCAAGCTAAACCAAAACAAACAACAGCAAAATCAAATTTCAATACAAGCCATATATTTTGAGGAACCAGAGCATCTAGTAAAGGTACAAATGTAAAGATCATAGGAACAAACCCGTTCAATGGCTTCACGCTCTTCAGGTGTAACGGTAACAGCTTGTGGCATTGCTGCTTCCAACTGTTCCATAACATTCCTGGTGGCATCGAATGAAATGTCAGATTACATGCTTTATTGAGAAAAAAGAATAAAATGAAAACGTAAAGGAGAATCATGATATTAAACCCACTCTTCTCCCTCGACAGGTTCGTTTATCAAGCGTAGGAAGTCAGCCTGGTGCTCTTGAATTAGTCGCACAAGCTGGGGGTTTTGTTTACCGAGCTCCTGAAGCATAGGCTGCAAAACGAAACAGTATAAGTGGGAAATCAATATCATATAACCTACCAAATAAAGAATAAGAGGTTAAAAATTTTACCTGTAGAATTTGTGGGTTTGCTTGTACCATAGCTCGCAAGGCTTGGAACTATGAAAAGGCAAAAGAATTGCAAATGACATAAGAGGAGAGAAATGAAGATTTCCGTTCTCGAATGGAAAAGAAATTGAAAATACCTGTTGACTGTTACGCAGGAAATCAAGATTACCAGCTCCAGCACCAGCATCTGCAGCGGGCATGCCCTGGATAGAGACAGATAAGAGTGGATGTCAATAAAACAAATTCACAAGGGAAAACGAGCAAATGAAATCGGTTCACCAGTTTAAAAACCCTACCTGGGGGAACAGGTTTAATGGATTTGCGTTTGGACCACCAGTTGCAGCTGCTGGAGCTGCTGCTTGTTGGGGCTGTGCTAGAGGATTGGCTGCCTGTTCCCCAGTAGCTGGGGCTTGAGCAACTGGTGGGATTTCAGCTTGAGCAGGGATACCCTGAAATGTATCAACCAAAAGTTCAAGAGCAAATGTTGCTTAAATTCTGGCAAACCGCAAATCAAAGGTAGATACAATATATCAAAGAAAAACGTAAAATCAAGAAGTGGAATGAATCATACCGAGTACAGGTATTCAACAGCTCTTTCAGGATTGTTGAACGCAGCTCTCAGAGCACGAACAACAGTGTCACGGTCCCAACTACCTCCACCCATATCAAGAATTTGCTGAACAGTGGACTCTAAAGTAGTTCCAGCAACAAGGTTTGATGCTGCTTGACCATACACATCTGTCTGAACCCTGTTTCAACCAAGAAAGTGGGCAACATTTACACAATCAATGAACAGATATTCGAAAATGAATATAGTATACTTCTGAAAAGTTCTTACGAAGCAGCAGTAGCTGGAGCTGCAGCGGTTGCAGTTCCACTTGTAGGAACTGGACTGAGAACGCAAGTAAAAAGAACAGAGAATCAGCAAACCGGCAACTACATAAGAAGCTGACAATTTCTCTTTCAAAAGGAGGTAAATCAATGCCAGAGGAAGGCAACTTACACTGAGGCAGTAGGAGCAGAAACCTGAGGTGTAGCTACTGTCTGTGGCTGTTACAGAAAATCCAAGCAATTCTATTAGACAAAACTGTTATCTAGATATACTATTTTGTTGTCACTTACAAATAGAAACCATAACCATATTACATAAGAACTTTTATTCACCTGTGTAGCACTAGGTGCTGGTGCAGATGCGGTTGATGCCCCACTTGGAGAAGCCTTGGTCTATATACAAACGTTAAAACTTGTTAGCATCCACTAACTACTAAAATCCTGTTACTAATACTAATGCGAAACTGTGGACCTAGTACATCACCTTGGACAACATGATAACAATGAAACTGTTCTCAACAACATTGTTCTCTTCCAATGTGGTCTCATCCTTTAGAACCTTTCCTTGGTGGATCAGCATCTGCTTAGCAGCAGGGTATTCTGCACCTTTAACAGTTTCTATAGCCGTTTTAACATCAGAAACCTGCGATCAACAACAATGTTAATAAGCATCTCAATCACACATATAACTTAGCCTAGAAAAAGCCAAAAATAAACTCAGATACCAAATCATACAGACATCATTAAGCTAAAGGCTATCAAGAAGATATAAGACTAGCAATGAAACAAATAAGTCACACCAAAGAAAACTTCACAAATACTATATCATTACGTATGATAATCCATAGGTGCCTCAAGGTTTAGCAAATATAATGACTAATATTGTGAATCTAAGTATGATTAGCTCTAACATAATCTTAAAGAAGCAAAATCAGATTCCAGCATGATCACTAAAGCAACGAATGTTGATGGGAAAACAAGAAGCCATAACTATATACAATTTACACAGTATATAATTAAATTCCCAACACATACAATCACTATACTTACATACTCACGAAAAACCCTAATTCGAATTCGAATCCAATCACAGAAACAGAAACACGCATCGTCACAAACAATTCCCAACCCGAAACAAGAGTACGATGCAAACGAAACCTAGAATTTTAAATCAGATACTACGAGATTCGCTAATTCACCGGAATTTTTCCCCAAGGCAAAATCGAATTACGGAACCAAATCAGACCTAATAAACAGTTAAAGAAACAGAGAAGACGATTCGAATTCAAGAAATCACTATACCTTATCTGCAGGTTTTACTTCGATCTCGAAGTTCGAACCACTGAGAGTCTTCACGAAAATCTTCATCGTTTAGGGAGAAGGAAAAAAGCTTTGAGAAAAAAAGAAAGAGAGAAGTTTAGAGAGAGAAGCAAAGTATAGAGAGAGACCGCTTTTGGGGTATTGAGTCACCCTTTATATATCAACACAGTTAATTCATAGTACATAAAAGGTTAATTAATTACATACATGCACGTCTATACAAACTTTGGTGTGTCAAGATAAATCACGTGGTGATTACTTATTCGGAGAGTTTTATTGTTTGTGAGCCGTTAGATTAAAAAAGGTGTATGGAATGTAGTGGAGATGTGTACATGGGATTGTAGACTATTCCCAAAATCAACTTAATTTACTGCTTGTATATTTGGAATTTTCTTCGGTATTATATTTTCTATAATCTTTTTGGCATGCGATTTTTACTCAAAGAGAGTAGTAATTGTTGTTAACTCACAGGTAAATCAGACTTTGGGGTTTGGAAAAAAAGTAAAAGTTATCCTTTTAGTGCAAGAAACTCTAAAACATTTTAAGGTTTTTTACACAAAATCCTCGGAATCATTTACTTTTTACAACTTTACATTTTACATCTTAACAATGCAGAATAATAATACTAAATCAAAAATTATACATATGTCAAATTTTTTGCTATTGTCAAATTTTAAAATTTTGATAAATAATTTTAAAATTTAGATAGATAATTTATCAAATCAAAGCCCTTGAGATGAGGAGTTCAACTATATCTTTAAAACTTTTAAAAACAAATATATGTGATCGTGAAAACGTTTACAATAGATGTAAAGTTGTAAAATCGACTACATTACGTATTATTTTTACTTCATAATTTTGTTTTGTATTTTTAAACGTGAAAGATAAAGTTACAAAAATAAACGACTTTGGAGTTTGTTTTGCACAAAATCTTTTCTTTTATTTACAATAATTTTATTTTACTGATTAACAAAACTTCTGTTCAAAATAACAAAAGAAATTTAAACCTTGTATCTTAAATGTCAATATGCTAATAAGTATTTAAAATAATATATATATACAAGTAATTAATTAAAATAATAAAAATGCAAAGATAAGCTTTTACTATCCAATTAATTAAGCTAGATATATATAGATATAGATATTTCTATGTTTGTATTAAGCTTATAAATATTATATTTTTGATTGATATGTATATATTTTCCTAATAATTCAATTCTATATCCAAAGTTAATTAATTAATTTAAATATAAGAAAAAGATTTATACTGGCTGGGAACTGGGAAGTCAAGTAAACATAAATTTAAGGGTACTCAAATAAGTACTTTATTTTTGTAAATTAATTATCGTGTTTAGAATTTATCATAAAATTTGGATACAAATCGAAAACACCGAAGAGTTTTTGAATAATAAGTAACATTAGAGAATAACGCTAACAATAATTCAAATTACAAACAATATTATAGTCATATTTAGAATATTATCTTAGCTATATATGTATAAATTTATAATATTACTAGAACCATAAAAATGTATAGAAGTTTCAAAATTTTGTTAATTTTTAGTTTTTTACATTGGCCATACCTAAATCGATAAGAAAGAGTATTTTATTGTGTTTATTTATTTATAGAGTATTACTAATTTATGAAAGCCTTTTGACAAAAACAAAATAACGTAAAACACGTAAATAAAAACAAGTCATTATGACCCTCCAAATGCTATATAGAAATTAAGTCATCCGTCTCTAGTTATTCTTTTCACAATAGATCAGAATTTGCTAGATATGTTCTAACTACTCAAATCTCCTATGTTGCTTCAAGATCAATTTTTAGTATTAGTGGTTAAGTATTAGATCCATATAAAAGTTCTTTAACTCCTTATCTGGTTGAAATATGTTATGCATTCAACAATGATTGTGGTGTTCTTTTAAACCACAAACAAAAGTTACAAACTTTGCATTCTTTGATTCTCTTGGTAAACGGTGTAGAACCTCTCTTGTATAAGTTATTGGTAAACACTTATTTTAAGTCTAACACCGACATGATATGATAGCTGAAGACGAATCAACATTCAACAAACCAAAAACGAAAAATGTCTCTTCTTTGCCTTCTTCTTCATCTTCTCATCTACCTTTCTGTTTATCTTCTCGACTTTTTGAACCTTCTCCTCGAGTTCATCCTCCATTTCGACCACCACCTTGATAACTTGTGCAAGTTTCTTCTGATCAACTAGACTCAATCTATTATTACTATTTACTAGCGATCAGAGCTTTTTCAGCTTTTCGTGATTCATCTACCATAGCAATTTTCATGGATGCTTTTGCTTTTTGAGCTACTTCCGCTAAAATCTTCGTCTAGTTCCCTGATTTGCTTTTAAAGAATTTTTCAAGAGATGAATCCAACAAACTCTTTATATCCCTAGAAAGAATTTTGATTTCAGCTCCAGTTTTATTGAATCGCCAAAACGAAAAATCTTTCTTGTTTGAATTAAGATAAATCAATAAGACTTGATTAACATCATTTGGGAGAAATTAACACCTCTCTCATTCAACAAATTAGCAACCTTAAGTTTAATAATAAATAAAATTTATTTCTTAGTGGGTCTCCTTGGTTGTTCATCCATAAGCCATTTATCAAGCCAAACCCTAGTAGATTTGTCCAATATTGCTTATTATGCCACTTTTCAAGAGATCTCATCAATAGAGAACACTATTCCAAGTATACAAAGGTCTACAACCACCATCACTACATAAAAAACTTTTTACAAGGAAGTAACTAGCTTCGATAAATGTACGATCCGGCCGAATTGTTTCACAAGTAAGGCTTTGTTGAAATTTCCTAATTTACATACTTCCATGCTATCAAGGAAGTTTTCCTCTTACCTTCCCAAGAAATTTCACCAAAATTATGTTATTGCTCTTGTTTTAACCAACATTTATTATATATTGATTTAAAACACGATATTATGTAGACCATAATTATCATATCAACAAATTTAAGAAAAAATATTTCCCTTAATTTTTTGGTAGAATGAGGGAGATTAGTCTCCCATATTATTAAAAAAAAATAAAAAAAAAAAATTACACACGAATATTCCGTGGGCGCGTAACAACACTATCATCCTCAAAAATAATCGAAGTAGCAAAATCAAGCCTAAGAAGAATACTATGAAACCCCAAAAGTAACAAAAAAGCATGATTCGCTAATTCATCTGCGAGACGATTAGCTTCCCTATACACATGAGTAATTCGGACAATCCAGTCATTCGAAATGAAGCTATAACACAAACGTACTAAGAAAGACAGAAGAGGATGCGAATCGCTAATCCCTGTTTTAAGAAAAAATATTTCCCTTTGAAGAATAACATTTTCTCATAGCAACCATCCTTATTATTTTCATCTCAAACCAACCATCTTTACTATTTTCATCTCAAAAATTTAATATATATTGTATTATAGTCTTTTTAAAAATATTCATATAGTCTTTTTAAAAATATTCAAAACGAGTCTATAACCTATAATGTGAAAGTTATATTTCATAGTTTTAGTGAGTCGAATGGTGTTAGTGATGTGTCTTTAGCCAAGTTGTTAACATAAAATAAAAAGTGAGTCGAATGGTGTTTTTGTATTTTTCAAGGATAAATTTATAGAAACATAAAAATACAAGGGCCTTTTATTAATATTTCCTAAACCCAAACTGAGACCGATCCCCGTAAATCGATTTTGCATCAGCTTAGCTTAGGTGAGAAAAAAACTAAACGGAGAAGACAAACAAAACAAAGGATGCCGAAGAAGAAGCCGGCGAAACATTCCGGCGAAGATGACATCACCATTCCGGTATCACCACAAACCGGATCTTCGATTGATACTTGGTGGTGGCTAACACATAAAGGAACCACAACTTCATTTCTCTGCATCTCCCTCTTCGCATTACTGATCCGATCTGCTGTAACAATGTATCCATACTCCGGCGCCGGAATTCCTCCTAAATTCGGCGATTTCGAAGCTCAGAGACATTGGATGGAGATAACCACAAATCTTCCAGTTATCGATTGGTATAGAAATGGCACTTACAACGATCTCACTTACTGGGGATTAGATTATCCTCCTTTAACTGCTTATCAAAGTTACATCCATGGAATCTTCCTCCGATTCTTCAATCCTGAATCTGTTGCTCTTCTAAGCTCTCGTGGTCACGAATCTTATCTTGGGTAAATGATCTGATTCTTCAATTGGTTGCTTGTTGTGTAATTAGGGTTTACTAATTCGAGTTTTGTTATGCAGAAAATTGTTGATGAGATGGACAGTTTTATCGTCTGATGCTTTCATATTTTTCCCAGCTGCTCTGTTTTTCGTGTTGGTGTACCATAGGAATCGAACTAGGGGTGGTAAGAGTGAAGTGGCTTGGCATATTGCTATGATTCTCTTAAACCCTTGCTTGATCCTCATTGATCACGGTCATTTTCAGGTTTGTATTGACCGTTACCTCTATTGGTGTTGTGATTATGTATCCTTTTTCTATGGTTGTAAGATGATTCTCATTAGAATTTTTATTTGTTATAGTACAATTGTATCAGCTTGGGACTTACAGTTGGTGCTATTGCTGCGGTACTATGTGAGAGCGAGGTTCTCACTTGTGTCTTGTTCAGTCTAGCCCTCAGCCATAAACAGGTGACTTTGGGATTTCATTTCTGTATTCTTATGTTTCCCTTGTAGAAAGTTGGTATACTTGTAGATGATCTGACACGTAATGGCTTTTATCAATCTCATAGACTGAAAAACTAGATGGTTTTAGTTCCCTGGAAAATATGAGTAGTTACTACCGTTATGTCAAAATGTCTAATTTGTTGAGACTGTAGTGTAGTGTTTATGGCCATACATATTTCACATCGTTGCATTTATGTAAAATGTTCTATACATACAATATTGTTAATCTTATGTGGTGCTTGATATACCCCTTTGTTTATGTATGTACCTCATTTCTGTTCTGTTCCCGTTTATAACATGCTGGTCACACTTTTTCCATTGTGTCGATGTTGCAGATGAGTGCATACTTTGCTCCTGCCTTTTTCAGCCATCTACTGGGTAAATGCCTAAGACGGAAGAGCCCTATACTTTCTGTGATTAAGCTTGGAATTGCAGTCATAGTGACATTTGTTATTTTTTGGTGGCCATATGTGCATTCTTTGGACGACTTCTTAATGGTAAATACGTATTTGATAATTTCTCGAGAAAACTAATTGTTTGTCTCTGGTAGAACTAAGAGATTGTACTCTTTGCTTCCTCCTCTGATGTAAATTGCATACACCCAATAGGTCTCATTCGTTTTCGTGCTCATTAATATGAAGTAAATGGCTGATGATGCAGGTTCTCTCCCGTCTTGCTCCATTTGAGAGGGGAATATACGAGGATTACGTGGCAAATTTCTGGTGCACTACTTCCATACTCATAAAATGGAAAAATCTGTTCACAACACAATCCCTCAAGTCTATCAGCTTAGCTGCAACTATATTGGCTTCTCTTCCTTCAATGGTTCAGCAAATCTTGTCACCAAGCAATGAAGGTTTCCTATATGGCTTGCTCAACAGTTCAATGGCTTTCTACTTGTTTTCCTTCCAAGGTATAAATATTTCACTTTGATCTTCGATCACGGTTGCCATCAATTAATATCTAACAGTCCCTTTTTTTCTTTCATTGTGTTTGAATCTGCAGTGCATGAGAAATCAATCCTGATGCCTTTTCTCTCCGCAACACTATTAGCTCTCAAACTACCTGACCATTTCAGTCATTTAACCTATTACGCTCTCTTCTCGATGTTCCCTCTTCTTTGCCGTGACAAACTCTTGATCCCTTACTTAACACTATCTTTTCTCTTCACCGTCATCTATCATTCACCCGGGAATCACCATGCGATACAGAAAACCGACGTTTCATTTTTCTCCTTTAAAAACTTCCCGGGTTATGTTTTCTTACTACGAACCCATTTCTTCATCTCCGTAGTTCTTCATGTCCTCTATCTTACCATTAAACCTCCTCAGAAGTACCCTTTCCTATTCGAAGCACTGATCATGATTCTCTGTTTCTCATACTTTATAATGTTTGCCTTTTACACCAACTATACGCAGTGGACTTTGTCAAGTCATTTCGGATCCTCTGATAAAGAAAAGAAGCAAATCTGAAGAGCAAGGTTGTTTAACTCGGTTCCATTTTTGTTTTCTCTGTCTTTTTGCCTATAGATTTAATGTAGCTTAGGGTCTTTACCGAACCAACTCCGATCATCACAGTAGAATCGAGCTAGACAGAAACGGTGGTTTAACATCAGACTTGTTGTATTTGGTCCAGGTTTTACTAAATGTTGGTCTATATTCCAATGCGTATAAATTGTTGATGACGTAGGTTTCAAAATTTGGGGTGGTTTCAAAAATTGGGGTAGAGATTTTACCTTTATGAAAGGAAACGTAAGGTTTTAATGAAATTTTGTGTTGTGCAATCATGTCCCGAATGTTACAGCGACACAGGTCATAGCTATCAGATTAATATGTTGTCCCCTTAATGAGACGGCCAGGATCGAACTTTTTATATATCAAGCACATTGTATTTAACACGACCTTTTTTTTTTGTGTTGTCTTTAGAAACAAATTCTTGAAACTTTACATCTCATAGATTAATTATGGTTAAGATTGGATCATAGGCGAATTAAAAGAGAAATCAAACACTTATACCTAAGCAGTGATTTTGAATGGTTTATGTGATCCAGCTTTGTGTGGGACTGGGACTGGGACTGGGACAAATACGAGAACAATTCTTGGTAGTTCTTACTGTTTCAGGAGACTTAATTTTATTTTCAAGTCCTTTTCTCTCTCGACCCTCTCAGTAATACGCTATATAAGTTTTAGTACATAATTATGGTCAAGATTCGATCATAATTGAGCTGAGATGTTCTCTTTTGATTCTCAGGAAATGAGTTTTTTTTTTTTTTTTTTT
>Ga0041059_1002001_pt1 | contig 15674 bp, 14 predicted proteins | sample AraColnosormetaG_FD_56232 | JGI IMG/M metagenome (GOLD analysis project Ga0041059, IMG submission 56232) | Arabidopsis roots microbial communities from North Carolina, USA - Col MF nosort | ecosystem: Host-associated > Plants > Roots > Unclassified | place: USA: North Carolina | collected...
TTTTTTTTTTTTTTCTTTTTGATGTCAATGAAAATCACAACCTCAAATCATAAAGAGGTGGTTGAGATGAATTTGGAATCGATCTATAATATGAATTATAGTTTGGAACAGATGAGAGCATAGAAAAATTTGGTAGAAAATCATAATTTGGGAAATTTTGAGGTTGGTTGAAAGATAGATTTTGAAATTGATAATTGTTGGGATTTTGATAAGGAAAAACGTAATTAGTCGAATTTTGCGTAGGATTATTGTTGGAATTAGGATAGGGAAAGGAAAAATTAGTATAATTTTGCATAGGGATTTTATTAGAATCCATAAAAAAAAAGGATATAACCAAGAGTTTATGGGAGAAGAATAAGAAAATTATGGTAGAAATAATATTTTTTATGTGTCCAAATAAAATGAACTAAGTCTCTATTTCTAGAGTTTAAAAATTTATAAATTTTCATATAAATATAAGTTTTTAAAAAAAAATTGTTTGGTATGTAATAATTGATTGTAAATAAATAAGATAGAAATAAAATCTCCAAAATCTTAATATCTAATGAAAATATAGCAAGTGTGAGCATCTCAATAATCTCTTCTTTTTGCAAAAAAAAATAAAAGTAAAAAGAAAAAGGTTTGGACAATACGCTCTCCTTTCTCCGAGTTTGAAACACATCCTTTACTCATTTATTGACATGTGGCATGCGCGGGCCCAAATTTTTTCTTTATAACATATTGAATACTTTCAACCAAGTTGAATCCACGTAAGATTTTTTAAACTATTCAACATGTGCAATGTGAAGGTTCAACAATTGAATAAATAATTCAACACTTGCATTGTGGATTGTCAAGACCCTTGTTCTAAAAATTGGTCGTCTAACCGATTACTCGTCCAACTAAGCGCTCTTCAGACCACCACCGCCTCGATTTGTTGAAATCGCCAAAAAAAATTGAAAACTCTTAGAAAAACTCATTTTTTAAAAAGAAATACAAGTTTTAAATCGGTCTTTAGGTTGTAGATCTATTATATTTGGGTATAAATCATTAAAGGGTAAGAAAAAATGATAAGAATTGTGAAAAACGATACGACAAAAATTAGGGTTGCAGTCGCTAAGATCTAAAGAATAAGATGAGGATAATATTGTCATTTACTATTTCATTAAACTAAAAAGAGTGAATGAAATATATATACCTACAGGAGAAAATAATTAAGGATCTATACATATCATTTCGTTATTTAGGTGAAAATTTTCTTGCAAATTAAATATGACATAATTGTTCCTATACAAGCAGAGGATCACTAGTCTCCTTCCGCAAGATCACGAGCATTAAATGCTCTGTAATCTTCGAAGATATTGCGCCCCCTGGTCAAACTAATAAAAAAATGTAAAAAGTAATGATTACATATGATACATAATCGATTGTGCAGATATGGAAGATAGATGTTTGCCTATTTATTATCTCCATATCGACATTACTGCAACAACAAGAACTGAAACAACTAACATATAAACCACTGCAAACGATAAATATTGAAAGAAGATAGAAACATAGAGCATTTAAGTCTCAGGTGTGTAGTTAGGGCAACTTTCTTTGGTTTGCTATCTATATATATAGCTCCTTATCATTTTTTGAAAAAGCAGCCGATAACAAAACTTTTACCATGGTGTATGAAGAAACTAGTGTCGATAAAGTAGGTGTTATCTGATTAAAAAGAAAAATGACTGCTAATCAAAAAATTAATGTGGTACATGGAGGCAAGTAAGCGACGAGGAAAATTTTTTTTTTGCGGATGAAGATGGAAGGAGAGGACTGTTTTTTTGGACTATGGGAGGGTTTGAACGGATGGTTCCGTGCTTAGAAGACTCGCGAGAAGTCATGTTTTATAAATAACAAGAATTCGGAGATCAGAAAATTTTCAATGTATATACGTACAATTACTGATCCAAAAAATGTGTATTATCTGCAATCAGGGACGATCCCAACAAACCTTCCTTCTGAATGTTAAATATATGTTTATGTTGAATGATATTCTGTAACAAAATATGTACCAAGATATAGACCCTCTTCTTAAAATTTGCAATACTAAGAAAAAAGATAACTAGCGTCCTAAAATAAGAAGATAGGACCACAGCTGGATGGCTAAGAATTAGATTATCGCTTAATAAATGTGAAAATGCTACCAAAAAATTAAAATAAAAGATAAGTTTTAAAATGGTTATAAATATCGCCTAAAGAATGTGCAAATGGTACAAAAATAAAGAAATAAATGAGAAGTTATAAAATATTATATAGACAGAAGATTGATACAAGGTATATATTACATGGTTAACGACTAACAAATATAATATCTTAAACATAGGGAATTATAGAAACTATGAAACATTACAAAGATAGACATTAAAAACTACTAATGAACTTAATATCGACTATTTTAAGAAGTGTTGCGATAACAAAAGCTACAAAAAGAGAGAAGACAAATCTGAAAAGCAAGCCCACTTTCAACATAAGCATCACCAACTGGTCGGACACTGAATCTGCCTTCAACTCTTTTATAGCAACACAAAACTGGATGACCTGCGCTTTTAATCATTTACCTCATTTTAAATCGATACAAGTCTAACCAATGCATCTTCCACTTCTTCATATACAACATCCTCAACCCACTTAAACAAATGTCCCTACAAAAAGAATGATAGGTTAACTAGCAAAACGTGTAGCTACCAGAAAAGCTAATAACATCGTTTTTAGAGAGGAAATAACTCACGTCTCTTTTGCTTACACAGCGGAAGAAGGGGCAGCCCGAATTTTCTTGCGTCTTGGAAATATTTTTTTTAACAGCTAATCCGCATACACACTTGCAGGGCACACCACATCCTACAAACGTGGAAGATGAATATAAACAATAAGCGATAACATCATAGTTAGAAGATAACCTTCACGTTAGAGCGAGACTGGGTTGACAGGGGTGGAGTGGTAAAATCCTAAAATTGAAACATGCAATATATCACCGGTTAAGGATTTAACCAAATGAAAGTTAAAAACAAGGAAGAATTATCTAACCTCCTTAGAATCCTTTTCTTCCTCGACTGTAGTGGTTAATTTTGAAGGATTGATTTTGGTCTGCAAGACAGAATAAAATAATTAAAAAGAAAATGAATGATAACAATCTTACCGGCTAATAAAATATGGAGGGGGTTAACAAAAATGTACAGTAAAGTTAAACAAAAATGGAGTGTAAATAAATAAACCGGTTCTTCATCTCGATGATCAAGGACCTCAACAGATTTGTTTACCTGCAACATCTTGGAGATAATTGAAAACTCTGAAACAGAGGCAAAAAAGCTACAAAAATAAAGAAAAAATATAGCTACTCACATATAATACTTAGTTGCTAAACTACTAAACACAACGATTATAAAATAAATATCAGTTAACTAACCTTAGCATTTGTAGGAGTTGGCAAATCAGAATGGAGGGAGCTGAAAAGTAATCCCTTTACCAACTAACATGACGATATTATCAACCCATCACATCTTCCTCATCGTCAGACCAGGTTAAATCTTCTTTCGGGTTCATCTCCACGTCAGGGAAAATGATAGGCTCCACATACGTCTGCAAAAGATTAATGACGTTAACAAAAATAATATCAAGATTATAATATTAACGGGTCGAAAAATTTATACCAAACATTTGCCATCCAAATCTTTCGCATTGCCAAGCTCTCCGTATTGGAAGGGAAATGATGATGATGATTGGTTTCCCCATAAATCAATAAATAAAAAACATATAGAAAACAAAAACCACATGCGAAGAACAATAATAATCTAATAAGATTTTAATGAAGCCGTCTCACACAATATATTTTCATACATGCGCAATTTCCACATCCACAGTACCAGCCAAACAGTTGCTTTTTTGGGAACCTAAATAACGACTCCTCAGAGTATAGATTGTGCAATTTCCAAATAAAAAAAGATGACACTCAACCAAATTAATTCCATTGTCATATATTCCGATATTTAATTTATATGTATATATCAATATTAAAATGTTAAAAACTAATATCGATAAGTCCCCGAATGCCCGGTTAACGCCTAGCAATTTTTTAAACAAGCTCTAAGGGTCCGAATGGTAACCGTGGTTTTTATAGTGCGGGGAAAGCGTTATTGAAGTGTAGTACGGTTAAACTGCGGTTCGTGTAGGAGAAATATATTTGCGGGATAAGTACGGTTTATTCAAAATAAGCGGTACAAAATAATGTTTGATTGGTGAAAAAACTACATGCGGTGCGAATTATAAATTATATATATATATATATATATATTAATAATTAATTAATTTTTTGTGTTAATAAATAAACAATAACAGATATTTATAAACCACTAATACAAAAATTGATCAAAATATAAATTTAATTTTGTAACATACATATTGTTACATGCCTTAACTAATTTCATCATAAAAAACATTAAAAAATATTTTATATTATTTTGATTTTGCCATAACATATTTGCAATATTGTCTTTTATTGGCATCATATGTTCTCCATTTGTTATCTCTGTTGCTTCTATGTCATCTAAATGATGATCATAATCTCTGTAGTTTATATTTGTCTCTGTCATTACATCAAGAAAATCTACATCTGAGAAGTTTGAAATTCTGATAAAATTATGTAATCACACTATAACCATTACCACTCTTTTTTGAATATGAATATTATATCTAGGAAAATGAAAAAGATTCCTCCATTTCTTTTCCGAAACTCTAAAAGTTCTCTCGATAACAGAACGTAAAGATGCATGACATATTAAATAGTTCATGTTTGTTTCTAGGAGGAGGACCAAAATAAAATTGAGACATATGATATCTCACAACTCGATTTCCTGACGATCTATAAGGAACTAGAAATCCTTATTTGTTTGGGTAGTCATAATCAACTAGATAATACTTCTCCGACGGAGGCAAAGGGAACTCGGAATCACTTTATTGTACTATCACAACCATTTCTTTTCATATTTTAATTTTCTATGATTTGTTTAAAATTTAATAATGATGGAAATGAATTGATTTAAGTAACTTTTGATATGATTAAATTAATTGATTTAATTAAGTTTTGAAAAAATTCATAATATCATATTACCATCTAATATAAATATACTAAACTATAATTTAAAAAAATAGTAATTTTGTATATCTTCAAAATTTTCCTTTCTCTTTTTAATAAATATATATACATCTTGATTAGTAAATACTATCACAACCATTTATTATACATATTTAAAAATTTCTATGATTTGATTAAAATTTAATACTGATGTTATGAATATAAAAATAAAACATAGTCATATAAATATGTACATAAATATAACATTTTATGATTTACTAAATTTTGAACAATTTTATATACTTAATTTCAGTCCTATTTATTTATAAAGAGACCTTAATTACATAGAAATATTTTGTTATAAGTAATTATTATACTAGTATAGTAAAAGTAATTTACATTTAAATGTTGTAATATATGACGAAAGGGTGGGAGATTGTTTTTTTTTTCTTTTGGATTGGAGCGAAATATGAGAGGATGTTGTTTTTGGTTGTAATGTGTGAATAGTTTTAGAGTACATGATCTGATTTATAGGTACATTTTATTATTAATTAAATAATTGATTTATTACTTACTGTGTAATGCAAGTTTTTAGTTAAGCGCTGCCAAATATCCCTTGGACGATAGTAGAGTGTGTTTCTTTTATCCCTAGTGTATTAACATGCTTTGAAATGTGTGTGCCAAATTATCTGTAAAAAAAAACAAATTACACACATATGTCTGATTGGTGACATTAGTGCATTTTTTTCTTTTTCTTTCGAAATCTGCAAATCTTAAAGTCACCATTCACTTCCTAAGACTATCTACAATGGTTACCCATTTACAACACCCTTTTTTTCCCTTTTAACACTTCACATCGTTTTCTCTCTCTTCCACATCGTTATTCCACACCTACATAATTTTTTCCCTCTACAATAGTTTTGTTTGATAAAATTACAACACCTTATCCCACAATTTTTATTTTATATTTTTCATTTTATTTATGTTTATGTTTTTTGTGATTAAATATTATTAATCACCGTTAATATTAAATTAAATTTAAATAATTAAATATTAAATAAATTTTATAAAATAGTTTTTGTTTTAATATTTGTATATATTTTTTAAAAAAACTTTATAAATAATAAAAACTAGAAATAAAAATAATCATTACTAAAACACATACAATGAACATAGATTTAAAATGCAATACAATACGCACACAACAAGTAAGGAAACATTTGTAACTTAATTAGTATATTAATCTCAACTCACAAACTTAAAAATCTCATTCACCATGGAAAATTCCAAATTGTGCCCATATATGTTTGACTAGATTTGCTTGCAATTTGCGGTGTACATTTGAATCACGCAACTTGGATCTACCACGCAGATGATTTGCAAATACAAGTAGCACTTTGGTCGAGAATGGTTGTTATGTACTCGGCCCACTTGCCTTAGATTGATCATAATCAGTCCAATGTTGAGTATACGTCTGTCGTTCATCATCAACAATCATATTATGCAATATGATACACGACCTCATGATGATAGTCAAATCGGCTATGTCCCACAGTCGAGCTGGTTCGCGAATAATTTTAAATAGAGCCTGCAACACTCCAAATGCTCGTTCAATGTCCTTCTGACACACCTGCAACTAATAATTGTTGGGATTTGGATAGTTTAAAAGTAATTAGAAAAGTTTTGGGTGTTGAAAGGTTATTGTTTGGATCCATTTAGATAAAAGTATATTTAAAGCTAAAACAAAAGTTTATTGGAGACTAAACTTTTTTTTTTCTAAAGAAAGATTATTTTTGTTTTGTCCAAATCAAATGAAGATAGTGTTTATTTATAGAGAATGAAAAATTGTAAATTTTGATATGTTTATTTATAAATATTATGAAATAATTAAAGTTATGTAATTAAGAAAAAAAATATAGAAATCAAAGCAACCAATCAAATTTTTTGCGAGACTAAGATTTTAAAGAGTTTCTCTCCCAGACACTAATATCGAGGAAACTATCTCCCTTCATCTTTTCAACGTCGGTGGAGCTAATAGACACTAATATCGAGGAAACTATCTCCCTTCATCTTTCCGACGTCGGTGGAGCAAATGCTCGCCGGCATCGGAACCTCCCTCTCATCTCTCGAGCTATTTCCTCAATCTTTCATCTACTTCTTCGTTGTAATTTAGTTTTCTTCTGTTGCAAACCTTTTAATCCAAATCTATCGAGTTCTTCTTTGCTGTTGAATCTTCTTTGAAGCAGTATTCTCCGACATAGGCAAAATGTGGCCTCCGAGCAAGCTACACTCTCTGTCCAAACCTTGCGAATCAAAGAAAACAGTTTGTGAAGCTTTCAATTTCATAGGCGACCAATCCTTCCAACCTGAGCCTTGTCTCCGCCTCCTCATCGTTACTAGATCTGCGGGACCTTTCGGCTCCCTAAGGCTTCTCCGACGTTCTTTTGCCAAACCATTAGCCGTTGTTATAGCCTCAGCGCCGGACCCGTCATGCAGCTTGTTCACCCTAACTCTATTTACATCAGAGACGTCTGCTTCAATTGTGCAATTCGTACCTCTCTACCGTAGCCGCCGCACTCCCAACGCTCCTTGCCCAACAATCTGGAATCGAGGGTTTTCTTTGATGGGCCCTGTCTCCAATGTTGGCCCATTTCCCTCGCGGCCCAAGCCCATAAATTGCGACCCAAACCTATTATCACAAAAATCCAGGTATTCCTCCATCTGCAATTTGCCGAGTCTATCCCAATGTAGACATCGTTTCTTTATTTTGAGGGGTTAGGGACACCACTTGAATGACGAATCACCCTCGTTGATATGCTCCTACAAATATTATCTGAGAACCTTGGTGCTAGGTTTAGCTAGGGCAATGTTTTATGATTCCGTTTTGAAGATTCATGGTCTAGTGTTTCTTAGTCCAATCTGTCGGAGATGTGACGCTAGTCACCAAAACTCTCTATCAAAGTATTTCATACTGACAACTATATCGACCAACTTCAAGAACCTCCCATTCACCATTACTCCCCGGGTTTGGATCAAGCTTCAACATGAACTTCTCAATTCTCTTGTGAGAGATCCCTCCCTATTGACTAGTGCCTCAAAGTGATATCTACTCAATTTCCTCATGTCTGGCCTTTTCTTCATGTGGCAAACCGACTACAAGCTTTGTGTGGAATTCCTTAATCTCCTTGGTCTTCTTGGGAGAGAGGACCCACCTGTTCTGTTACGGTCTCGCATCAATCTTTCTAAGCCTCGACGATCCTCCTTCCTTTACCAAAACCTTGTTCGAACCTTTGCAAAAGCACTACTTGGTGTAGTACTTCTCGTCCCGACGAGATTCATGTCTTTGGCGCCCTTGTTAACGTTACTAAGTCTTTTGACAGTAACCATACTCTCATCCACTACTTTGTTCGTGGAAGATTTGTCAACAATCCTTGATCTTAAAAGTAACAAATTCCCTTCAAGTGTTTGGATTATAGCTCTCATGGAACCATTGTTGATGTACCTTATTTGTGTGTTAGCTTTTCTTCTTATGGTGTTGGGAATGCCTACCTTTGTTGTCCTTTAAACTTTGGGATCTTAGAATCCTTGTTCCTTTGTACTTGTTTCTCTCTTAATTGAATAAAAACAAGCTTTTGTCCAAAAAAAAAAAAGCAACCAATCAAAATATAACACTTGTCACACTTATCTTCTTTCTTCTACTCTCATGAGTGTTGATAAATTTGCCATCTCACTTACTTTTCGATTACAATAAACCATTGTAGTGGAAATAATTTTTTCAACAGTTGTGAAATGGTTTATAACAAACCATCATAACTAGTCTAATAAAAATTTGACCAGATTTAGTCTTAAACTTGAGTAGAGGAAAATGAAAGAGTCACACAACCGCTTTACCTATTATTATAAAGGTGAAAAGTTATAGATTGACCGGTCCAAAAGCAAGAGATGAACCCGACAAAAATAGGAAAAGAAAACATTAAAAAAAACTTGACGCAAAACAACAAACTACCACTAAACAATCTTGAAAACGAAATATGTCGATTCTAATCTAACCAAAGACATAGCTCTTAAATATTTTCTTCTAGTAAAATGTTTTATGTGAAAACAATTTAAATTTGGTTCAGACAATTGGTTTCATACTGAAGATAACATATCCAAAGTCTATTCAAAGTTTATTTATTTTGTTTCGAGTGTAAGTTTAATTAAATTTTGGATAAAAATAATTATTTTATTTTAGGTATGATATATGTATATATATATAGATATATATTCTTCTACATATGCAGTGAACTGAAACAAGATTAATTTGGTTGAGTTCAAGAAATTCATCAACGTAAAACTAAACTAATTTTGTAATAACTAAATATAAAATATATTTAATAAAATTTTATTTGGTTTGGACACTTAAGTTTAGAATAAAGTTTTGATCACACAAGTTTAGAACAAATATTAGGTCACTCAAGTTTAGATCAAATTTGTGTTAATAAATTTTATCCATTTTAAATCCAAAACTTCAAAGGTTAGAACATAGTTGAACACAAATAAAATAAAATGTGCTATGTTATAAATTGTTTTAGTTTACATACCAATTTCTAATGGCAATGAAACTTATTTTTTATATCACAAAAAACAACTAAATTCTAGAAGAAAAAAAATCCTAAACTCAAATTTGGAAAAGATAGATTATAAATTATGTTGTTTTTTATGTCTTAATATAATAGTTTATTTAGTATTTAATTTGTATTTATTTGGTTTAATAATGCTAATTGTTATTTTACCATTTTTGAAAAGGTGAGGGTTTAAAAACCTACAAAAAGTTGAGGTTTTTTTAAATGTATTTGGGAAAGGTGAGGTTTTTTTTACCCATTTTTCCTACTTGTAAATGTATAATTCTTTTTCCCCGAATAAATTTAATATTAAATCAAAACCTACTTTTCAAAACGAACAATAATTATGCGAAATAAATTAGGTTTTTGAAAAGGGAAAAATGTCGTTTTATACGTGAACTTTCAAAAGTGGCCATTTTATACGTGAACTTTTAGGTCGGCCAAATAAAACATGATAAAGACGTTGACCCGCCATTTAACACAAAACATAAAGTTGACCTGACCAAAATCCCCGAGACGTTAACTTGCATTAACAGATCCGATAACCCCTGTAAGCAGACGTTAATTTTTTCTGTTAATGCCTAAAACAATGTCGTTTCATAAACTGAAACAGAAATTCCCATTTTGATTTCAAAATCCCTAATTTCCAAAAACCAAATCCCTAATTCTTACTTTGGCGAAATCGCGATTTTGATTTGATTTCATCTTGAATTTGTATCCTTGGAGTCCTAGATTGTATCAATGGAAGGCAAATTAGACAATGATGAAGCTCCACCACGAGGCGAAGATGACACCAAAGATGTTGTTCGAGCTCCACCAGCGGAAGCAGTTTTAGAGTTTGATAACGGAGTTCTAGCTCTGCCGGCTGTAGGCGTAGTAGAGTCTTCTATCGTAGTTAAAGCTCGAGTTTCAAAGCGGCTTTGAAAACAAAAACGAAGAAGAGTCAGACATTAAAAAGAGGAGGATGAAGAACCTACATTTGAGCCTGACCCTGAAAAATGAAGAAGACTGCGCCGTGTATGGTGATGAAGACTGCAATGTCGTTGATGATGTGGTTGGTGGTGGAGATAACGATTATAATGGTGGTTTACGCGGTGAAGAGGATATAAACACGACTTCAAGCGTGTTCTTTTGATGTACTCTTTAAAGACATGGTATACCATTTCTCTTTATGGGTCTGAATCTATGGTTGTTGCTGCGAAGTGGTCATAAATTGGTGTTGATGGTGTTAAATGTGGTTGGAAAGTATATTGTTCGTATGAGAAGACAAAACATAAGATGCAAGTAAGATTTTATATGCATACTTGTGTTAGGTCAGGATATTCAAAGATGTTGAAGCGGTCTTCCATTGCACTTTTGTTTGATGAAAGGCTGAGAGTGAATCCAAATATTTCAAAGAACGAGATGGTTGTTGAGATTCAGAGAGAATTCAATTTGGATGTGACTCCAGACCAATGTGCAAAGGCCAAGACCAAAGTGTTGAAAGCATGACATGCTACTCATAATGATCACTTTTCAAGAATATGAGATTATCAAGCGGAGGTTTTAAAGTAGAACCCAGAGACAGAGTTTGAGATAGAGACAACAGTAGGGCTTTTTATTGGAAGCAAGCAAAGGTTTCTCTGATGCTATAGCTGCTTTATATCACAAAAGGATTCTTTTCTCTGGTGCTATATCTGCTTTAAATCTCAAAAGGATTCTTGGAAGCGAACTTGTAGACCTGTGATAGGAATAGATGGGTTTTCTAAAATGGGATGTAAAAGGTCACCTTTTAGCTGTAGTTGGAAGAGATGGAGATAAGAGGATTGTTCCTATAGCTTGGGCAGTTGTTGAGATAGAAAACAATGATAATTGGGACTGGTTTTTGAGACAGCTCTCTACTAGTTTGGGACTGTGAAATGCAACATCTAGTTATCATTTCAGATAAATAATCAGTTAATTTTATCATCTTTTGCTTCAGTTTAATGTCTTTTATGAAGGGTTTACGCTTATGTTTTTGTGTTATTTTACAGGGTCTAGTCAAAGCTATCAATACCATACTTCCAGAAGTTGAGCATCGACAATATTCAAGGCATATAATGGACAATTGGAAGAGAGACAACCATGAGATAGAACTACAATGTCTCTTTGAAAAACAATTTGAAGCTACACTGAAGAAGTGTTCATGAATAATATGGAAGAGCTAAAGAGATACAATCCTCATGCGCATGCCACTCGCAACTTACTAGTCCAATGACATGGTCGAGAGCCTTCTTTAGAATTGGACACGTTGCAATGACAGCCTCAATAATCAGTGTGAGTCTTTTAATAAGACTATTAAACAGGCTAGGAGAAAGCCTTTGTTGGATTAGCTAGAGTACATCCAGAGGTAATGCATGGTCATAACTACGAAGACGTATATCATTGCTGACAAATTGAAGACAAGGTTCACAAAGAGAGCCCATCTTGAGATTGAGAAAATGATAGTTGGGGTTAGAAATTGCGAGAGATATATGTCCAGAAACAATTTGTATCAAATTGATGTGAATGGTGTTAGCTACTATGTTGATACGGAGAAGAGAACTTGTGGTCGCAGGAAGTGGTAGATGGTGGGGATCCCATGTATTTATGCGACACCTGTGATAATAGGAAGAAGAGAAACAGTTGCAGACTATGTGAGCAAGTTTTACACAAAGGTAATCTGGCGAAAAACTTATAAAGATGGTATTAGCCTTGTCCAAGGTATGCCATTGTGGCCTAAAACCAATAGGCTCCCTGTTTTGCCACCACCATGGACAAAAGGAAATGTTGGAAGACCGAGTAATTATGTTAGGAGAAAAGGAAGAAATGAGACTTCTTCTTCTTCAAATAAGAACAAGATGCCACTGCAAAAGAGAATCATGACATGCTCTAACTGCCTTCAACAAGGGCAAACAAGCAAAGCTGCAAAAATGCCACTATTCTGATTCCACCAAAGAGACCAAGAGGTCATCCACGAATAAATCAGGTTTGTATTCTTGTTTTTTTTTATATGTTTTACAACTCACTTAATCATGCAACTGTTCAGACTGTCATATTTAACTTAGGAGGAATCACAAGTGCTAAGATCACAACCTCATCAAAGTTCACAATCTCATTAAGGATCACGATCTCAAGTGCTCGAATCGCAAGAGCAAATACACGGATCACAACCTCATCAAGGATCACAATCTCATATTCGATCACAAGGACCAAGGGCAACAGGCGGAACATCAGAAAGACCAAGGGAGACAGGTGGAGCATCACAAGTACAATCCCAAACAGAACCACAAGCACAAGCACAAACTGAGCCACATGCTCAACCACAAGGACTTGGTGGATTTGCATCATGGTTTGAGTGTTCAAGACAAGATTAGTCACAAGTTTCTTTTTGTTGTTGTTTGAACTTAAGCTTTCTCATAAGTTTATTTTTGGTGGTTGACATAATGGATTTGTCTTTATGACATAAGCTTAGTATCGATTTCATTTTGTGGTTTCGACTTGTCTTTGTGACACAAGTTTTATAATGTATGAATGAGTTTCATTTTGGTGATTCTCATTGTTAAACAAGCATCTAGTAGCATTTCATTACAATCACAACACTAAGACAAAACACTAGGACTGATTATCATTGCCAAACAAACATTTCAGTACCATAAAAACATTTTATTACAAACACAAAACACTAGTAACCAAGAACAAGCTTATGGTTTTTGGTCTTATAGAACATTATGATCATAATTGCAATGACTGTTATACAAAGGCACACCAAGCACAATTTGGTCATCGATTTCCATATCTTCAATTCCATTTTGCTCCACATTTCATCTTCCTTCAATTCTTGGATCAAAACCTTTAATTCTGCAATCTCGACTACAACCTGAAATTTGACATTGTTTATCTAGCTATCAATCATAGAGATTATCAGTATTGCATCTACAACCTCTTCATACACACAATCTTCGACTCACTTAAACAAATGGTCCTGCATTTACAACGACAACTTTTTACCGATCAAACACCAAAAAAAACAAATTCAAATCTACTTACATCTTGATATGTTGGACAACAGAAGAAGGATCTTCTTGGGTTCTTCGTCGAGCTTGATATATAGATGATGAAATCTCTCCCCCAATGACACTTTGAAGGAAACCCAAGGTTCCCACTTCCTCCTTCTTGAACACTCAAATTTTTTAAACTCATATCTACACAAAATGGAGATTTTGAGCTCAAAAAAAATATATCGAGAATAGTTCAAATTTTGGGGATTATGAAGAATTAGGGAATGAAAAATCGATTTGGGAATTTTAAGGTTTGTACTCATCACAAAAAATCGTTTGGTATTAACGGAAGACGACTAACGTCTGCTAACGAGGGTTATCAGATCCGTTAATACAAGTTAACATTTCGGAAATTTTGGCCAGGCAAACTTTATGTTTTGTTTAAATAGCGGATCAACATTTTTATCATATTTTATTTGATCGATCTAAAAGTTTACATATAAAATGACCATTCTTAAAAACATCACGTATAAAACGATATTTTCCCGTTTTAAAAAGTAGGTTTTGTTTCCGTTTATTTTGTATAATTATTGTTCGTTTATTTCACGTTTGGGAAGGTATCAAAACGAACAAACAACAAACGGTGCGTTTTGGAAAGGTATTAAAACGTACCGTTTCTTCTCTCTTGCTATTCGTAACCCCGTGCAAAAAAAACTGAAAACCCCAAATCCAACCTCTCTCACTCAAAAACCATGTCTTGGCTCTTCAAATCTCGCGGCGATGACGATCACGATCCCGATCCCGATCCTTCCACAACTCATGGCGGTGTCAAAGAAGATTTATCTTCCTTACTCCGTGGCGTCGCAGCTTTCCTGGCACCGCCTCCTTCTCCACCTGTAAACGAACGCCGACTCTCCTCTGATAATTCACCAACTCAGCTAGGTCTTCTCGGGATCCGCAACGATCTAGCCGAGATTCGTGGAAATTTCTCCAATTTCGCATCTAATTTACTCCAATTTCCTAGTAATCTAAGAGATAGAGAAAGTAGTAGAAGATCTCCGTTGAACGATCAAGTTCCTGGAATCTCTGAAGAAGTAGTCGATTTCGCTGTTAAAATCTCGACGAAACCTGGTTGTTGGACAGATTTTCCATTGTCACTCGATACTGGTAATGCTCCTGTATAGTCAATAGAGGAATCATAAAGCTTGATTCTCAATAGTCTTAAGCTCTGCATTGACTTTTTTTTTTCCCAGTAGGCAAACATAATTGTTACTAAAATAGGTTTTATTTGGAAAAGATTGATTGCTTCTACAGTTGATTGGCTTTCTAGTGGGATCACTAGGGTTACAGATTAAGCTTATTTGGACATATTTCTTCAAGCATATTTTTGTTCCCAGTATATAGGCTTTGTTAGTTTGAAAGTATAGTCGAAGCACCGCATTGGTGGTTTCTAACTATCTATGTTTAGTTATGATTTTCTTACTGTGATTTATTAGGAAAATATTTTTTTTGTTTGTACAGTTGATTGCTTGTAGCCTCTGGTGTTCTTTAGAGAGATTTCCTAGTATTTTAGATTAGGTTAGACCGGTCCTGCCATCTCCTCTTGGGATATATTTCTTCAAGCTCAGGTCTTTAGGATCTCGGGGTCCCATTACTCTCTGTAGATCACATTTTTCATACCTTGAAGATATTGTCGACGAACTTGCAGCCATGCAGGAATAAACATGATTGTTCTTGGAAATATAGTTGACTTGTTTTCAGTCGCCAAAGATGATTATGCTTCAGTCTTTAACTCTTGATGTGTTTTATTCTAGACCTGTTTGGACAAGATTGATTGTTTCTGCAGTTAATTTTTTTTTTTGAAGTCCCTGTTCTTTAGATAGATCTCCAGGAATTACGAATAAACTTGACGGGGTCTGCAGTCTCTTCTTGGGATATATATATATATATATATATATATATATAGTTCAATCCATATGC
>Ga0041059_1002002_pt1 | contig 15672 bp, 9 predicted proteins | sample AraColnosormetaG_FD_56232 | JGI IMG/M metagenome (GOLD analysis project Ga0041059, IMG submission 56232) | Arabidopsis roots microbial communities from North Carolina, USA - Col MF nosort | ecosystem: Host-associated > Plants > Roots > Unclassified | place: USA: North Carolina | collected 2013-09-02
TAATAAATTTATTTTAGTCACTAATTTTTCAAATAAATTCATATTTAGCATAAATTATATTTATAAAAAAATATTTAATAATAATAAAATAAGTTGTTACAGTTTTTTTTTGTTACTAATCAGATTTTAATAATTAAATTCTCCATAGTCAAAATCTCTACAGCCAATTTTTTACAATTAAAATCATAATAACCAAAGTTTTTACAACAAAAAATAGCAGCTGCTCCTAATCGGCCTCCTTATCACTTACTTTATCCATTACTGTTTGTTCTTATTTGACTATGGACTCTTATCCTCGAGATGTTTCTTGGTCAACCTCAGTTTCAGTGTTTGTCCTAATAGGGGTTTAGCCTTAAACCATTTGTCAGATTCAACGTAATACCTAAACTCAATTTTGGTGAAACTTGAAAGCAGTCTATGTTTCAACTTCTATTATGTACAAATAGTCCGTTAAAAGGACATGTAAAAACTTACTTGCTGCTTCGTCATGAGGCCATTTTGTTTGCAACTGACGTGGTGATAACTACCAAAATTTTGTTACTGAAGAATCCAAATAATTTGAGTTTAATAACCAACATGATTATATACTATCTAAAGTTCTAAACTATTTCTTAACATACATCATTTCAAATTTAAATAAAGTCCTATAATCCTTATTATAAAATGTAACGTAAGGATGTAAACACTTAAATATACATGAAGCATATAATTATAGACCGTAAAGGTCTTAGTTTCTTGAAGACCGTTAAGGTAACTAGAAATAATTTTATTGGTTATTTGGGATAATTTACTTGGTTCATCATATTCGTCTTCTGTCCAAAAATTCAGGTACAGTTCTTTTATGATCACATTCATTCTCTTGATACTAGAGAATTTATTTTAAAAAAATAAATATGATCATAAAAGAAGTATACTTGGATTTTGGAGCAAAGGGAGAATATGATGAACCAAATCAATCAACACAAACAAACGATGCAGTTATTTCTCGTAACCTTAACAATCTTCGAGTAGCTAGGACCTTAACGTTCTACTCTTAGCTGCATCTTGAATAAACATAAGATTTGGTTTTGAGAACAAAGATGCATACGAAGGATTTCGATGGAATTAGGATTCTTATCAATAATCTCCTTAATTTGAAGACTTTCACTTTCAATATTTTTTCTCAACGCCCTTTCCTAGTAAAGCTTTCAATGTATGCAATAAAGAGTAGTCATATTTTTTAATAATAAAACGCATAATCTTGAATTAATGTTTATAAAATAAAGAGAGGGCATATGTTCGCATCAATATATCCTCAAACATATTGGTTGCAAAACATAACATATAAGTGGCTAGGAAAACACTTAATGTTGTGGTAGTTAGAAACTTTAGTGGTGGCTTGAACGAGTTAAATCTATTGAGGTATTGTTACATCTAACTTGTTCAAATGACTATGAAAATTCCTAACCATAACAACCTTAAGTGTCTTCTCAAACACTTATTTGTTATGTTTTGCATCCAATGTATACATTGATCAATACCAATATATCACAAAGCTCTTTACAAAATAGCAAATAAAAATTATGAGATTTACTACTAATGTAAATATAAAAATTCATAACAGTAATGCGACTAATCTTTATTCCATATTTTATAAGTATCTTACTTCGAAAGTGTTTGGCAGAAAAAATATCGAGGGAGAGAGAGAGAGTTACCAAGTTTGGGAAATTATCGAGAAGTTGTCTAATTCTCATACTCTCCTTTGGATGCATGTAAAGGCTTTCCTACCAAACATGCAAAATGCTTTTGTCAAAACTTCATCAACAACAGAAAAAATCTTCCACCCGCGACTTATGAAACTTTTACTAACCTGAGGAAAAAAAAGAAAAGAATGATAAGTAAAAAAAATAGAATATTGTTAGCTAGCTACAAAGAAAAAATATCTTGTGGATAGTCTAGGAATCCTGATACCGTACCTTTTCATATACTTGTTTGAGTGTGATACTTAGAATTGAACAAGTAAATACATACATATATATGAGATAATTTATGGTTCTGCCACTGCATATCAGACTCTTGCCAACTTATTTGGCACCATTATTAATCTAATTTGCTTTTATTGACTACCATGTTTGTGGTCAAATATTTGACTAATTTTGTTTAGGAATGAACCTATTAAATCTCTTACTTTGACGGGATATTTTAAGGAATGTAATATATTGACCAAGAGATTAGGGTATGCATTTTAACCGGAGTGAACATAAACCGATTCAAATCGAACTTTCATCAATGTTTTTCCTTCAACTGAACGGTTTGATTTAATTTTAAATCGAATAAAACTGATAAACCATTTTTATTTACGTATTTCTAGTTAAAATAGTATTATAAATCCAAACACGTTTGATTAATGTAAAATAAAATTTATTTAGTTTAATTTTTCCTAACTCTAAGAGCCCTAAATCTATAGGGAAAACATACAAAATCACATTGAATTACTTTTCCTTTTCTAATAGTCTTACTGTAATATTTAAGTAACTAGATATTAACCTCCGGTATACCGCAAGTAGGCTTATATTTTAGTTAAACTAAAATTTTTTATTGTAAAGATGATTTATAAATATATGATATTATTTTATTTGATTTTAAATGTATAGTAAACTGCGAGTTGTATATGTTTTGTTGATATTATTTATATTGTTTAGTGTTTAAGATTATATACTTGTATTTTAATTTTTAATTTTAGAGTTTCACCTGTAGTATACCATCTTCTATTATAATTAATATCGATCTAAACCAGTCAATTCTAGGATTTTCCAGCTTGTATTAAAAATTGAATCACATCATACACATAAAAAAATCTAATACGTTACTAATTATTGTAATATATAAGATTTTAAATTTTTAAAATAAGATGTATGAAATTGAATATAAATATTCAAATTATGACCCGTTACTCAGTAGAAAGTTTTCTTAAATCTATTTTTGACTCGTTATAATATATTTTCATGTATTGAATAGTTTATATTTATTTTTAAAAATTCAAATTATGGCATATGCAAAACAAACTCTAATTATTTTTTTATAACGATGATATTATTTTTTTGCAAAAATAGAATCATATGAACTATAATAATTAATAAAAAAATAATTTGATAATTTAGATATCAAATCTAATTTGTTGATTTTAATTGGTTAGTTTTTTGGAAATTAATAATGTATTTCGTTTTTCTAATTAAATTAAATTAATTAAAATTTAGATAATTTATGGTTCTACCACTGCATATCAGACTCCTGCCAACTTTATTTGGTACTATTATTAATCTAATATGCTTTCTATTGACTACCATGTTTGTGATCAAATATTTGACCAATTTTGCTTAAAATGAACCTATTAAATCTCTTACTTTGACGGGATATTTTAAGGAATGTAATATATTGACATTAGGGTATGCATTTTAACCGGAGTGAACATAAACCGATTCAAATCGAACCTTCATCAATGTTTTTCCCTCAACTGAACGGTTTGATTCAATTTTAAATCGATTAAAACTGATAAACCATTTGTATTTACGTATTTCTAGTTAAAATAGTATTATAAATCCAAACACGTTTGATTATGGTAAAATAAAATTTATTTAGTTCACTTTTTCCTAACTCTAAGTGTAACACCCCAAATCCAATCCCTTGAATCCACCCTATTTGTTTTGTTAAAACAAATGTCCATGGATCCCATTGAAGCCCAAGTGAAGCAAGTCACAAAATAATTAGGGTTTTGTTACATGTGTATGTATATATGCTTATATCGTCATCTTCCCGCATCCTTCTCACGTCATCATCTCCAGCAACTCGTTACTAACTTAAGAACATCAAATCAACTTGATCCCAAGCCACCATCACCATTGACGTTGAGATCGGAGTTGTTGGAGCGTGTGGTTTTGTTTTTAATCACCTACAAGTGTGGAGTGAAAGCGAATGTCACGGATCATCACCATTAAACAACGGCTTGATTGGGTAAGGAAAACCTAATCTATTTAGAAAGAATTGTCTCTCCTAGCCATTGAATTTGTGGCAGATATATCAAGTTAGCTTTTGGGTTTTTGTGTGAATATGTGAATGAAGGAAGCAGTTCAAATGGTAAAATTGGTGATCCGTTTCCCGTCACGTCTGAAGGAGTTTGGGCGATTTCTTAACGGTTCTGAATAGATCTCGTTCCCAAGTTTTCAGAACAGTTTTCCGATCCAAAATCAGAGGTAAGATCAATCGGGAAATCGCGTTTAAAGTTGGTCAATAGTCACAATTTTCAGAGCGCAGTTTTTTCTAAAGTATCTAAGAAACATTGTAGTTTCACGTAGAGGTTTTCAGGATCAATTTCCCGTTGAATCAGAGAGAATCAAGCGTGGCGTGAGGTGTCATTGCAATAATCATAATGTCAAGAATCCATAGCCGCTGAAAGAGATAGAATCGAGATTATATTCAAGAAGTTATGAGTGTTTCCTTCTGGGCAAGTAACTGCAGAATGTATCCACATCTGTGCTAAGTATAAATCCAGAACAGTGTGTAACTACTGGTTTTGCGATGTGTTTTCCCGATGGACCAAAAGGAATTAGATCACGATCAAGATGTCTATGGAAAGATCTTGCTTCAAGGAACTTAGAGTAGCTGACATCTTGTCCATCGGATTTAAGCTCCATCCGTATTTGACTTTGAAAGGTTGCCCAGAATCATCTCAAGTTGCAGAAACCTAGATATCAGTTCTGATGCAACGTGGGAGATTCATGTGAGATCTGATCGAGATGAAACTTCGTGGACTTATTCATGATACTACTGGCTACATATTAAACGGTGGGATCACGTTTCTAACGGTTAGTTCTCGACTTATGAGTATGTTACTGAGACAGTTTTGTATGAAGTAAACCATGACAAGTTTTTATTGTTTGAATGGGAAACGGGTTCGGTTGGAGCTGAAGCTTTGCAGAAGCCTTTAGGACTCATGGAGTAAGGTTTTTGTTGATGGAGAAGCAAGGTGGAGCGCAAGAGTATGCAGTTAAAGCTCTTATAGTAAGTTGGTCTAAAAGGAGAGAAAGGAGAATAGAGATGTTATTCATCTTCAACTAGGCTAGGGTGAGGGTGGTATTTGCGAAGCATAGTATCATTTTCTTTTGTTATGCATCTTCATGCATGATATGTAGGCTTAGATCTGATTGCATAGGATAAGATTATGTGATGATATGATTTGATGATTGTTGAGTATGATGTTTGATAATGTGAAATTATGTATGATATTATAAGTATATATATGTTAAGTATGATTATGGAAGTTGGGTGAGTTAATAACAAAACGGTGCGTTTTGCTCTGGAGGCGAAAATAAGTGCGATTTAGGGTTTTTTGCTTTTCACGCAAGTTCTGATGCCGCCAGTGGCCACGCCGCCGTTGGTAGATGGGGTTTTGAGTCAGAGCAGGTCAGATACGAGGGAACTAACAGAGGTTGGTGAGATCTTTGTTAGCGAAGAGGTTTTTCAAGGTGATGCTACGAAAGTAAGTGAGGTTAGTATAGATGGTATGATTGGTGTGGAAAGTTGTGAGGAACAAGATCGGGGCCAGGATTCACAGAGTTTGTGTGAGATGGATCCAAAGGAAATGCTGCCAAAGATTGGTTCGGTGGAAGTCGTGAGCCAAAAGGAGGAAAAATCAAAGTTCCACAGTTCATGGGTATCCATGGTCAAAAACGAAAAGGAATTGGAGAAGGTGGAGTTAGTGGTAGAAGAAGTTGATGGCATTCCAACAGCAAGGATACCGAACAATGTTTTTGAGGAAGCACATCCATTGTGGGAAAATTTTCTTGTTGGCAGATTCCTCGCAAAAGCTCCGTTTGTGGGAGGAATTCATGCGCTAGTCAACAAGATTTGGACTCTAGGAGATAGAGTAGTGAAGATTGATGTGTATGTGGTAGATAAAACAACAGTGAGATTTCGTATCAATGACGAACGTACAAGAAGTCGAGTCCTTAGAAGAGGAATGTGGAATCTATGTGGCGTCCCTGTGGTTTTAACTAAGTGGAGCGCCATAGTTGACACAGAACAAGAAGAAATCAAAACTATTCCTCTTTGGGTGATAGTAAAAAATGTGCCACCGAAATATTTCTCCTGGAAGGTCTTGAGTGCGATCACTAGTCCACTTGGAACACCAAATAAATTACATTCGGACACAGAGGCGTGTAAATCTTTTGACGAAGGAAAGGTATTTGTGGAAGTGGATTTGACAAAGGATCTACCAAAGAAATTTTCTTTCAAGTCAGAGAAAGGAGGGGACACGATAGTTGAATTTGTATATCCTTGGCTGCCACCGAGGTGTCATACATGTTCAAAATGGGGACATCAAACCATAGATTGTTTAGCAGGCAGGAGGATAAACCACGTGGGTGAGGTAGCGACTAAGGTGCATGAAAATAATGAGGAAGAAAGAAAAATACAAACAGAGGTTTTGGTGGGAACTGAGATCTGTGCAAATGTAGCGCCTGAAGAAACTGCAGTCACTAGAAAAACAGAGGATAAGGGATGAGAAAAAATAATTGTAACCGAAATGGGTATGGAAAAGTCGGATCAGGAATGGAGTACCCCAACAAAAGTAACTCGAAGCCCTGCAAAAATAGAGCTACGTTATGGTGAGGTATCAATCATGTCGAATTCTTTTTCATGTCTTAGTGATAAAGGAGAGAGAGGGGAAGCTATGGAATCAAATGAGGTTGATATGAGGGATTTAGAAGAAACTGCAGAAGCTGGAGGAAATAAGTTGATAGAAGTTCCAAAAAATAATGTGGCTGAAGTTGTAAGCACAAGTTCATCTCAAGAAGTGAGTTTGGTTTTGAGTCAATCGCTTCCCCGCGTCTCAAAAGATGAAAAAAAGTTTCTTTCTACAAGCAACTCGCATAGTACTAGGCTACCAATTCCTAGTACTTTGAAGACACGTAAAAATCCAAAGAATTTTTGATGTCGGGATTCTTCTGGAATATTCGCGGCTTCAATAAACAAGGAAAACATGGAGTTGTTAGGGACTGGATAAACAAAGGAAATTATGATTTTGGTTGTTTGATTGAAACAAAAATCAAAGAAAGTAAAGCAGAGAGGATAGTAAATTCAGTATTTCATGGCTGGTCTTTTCTATCTAATTATGAAGAACACAGATTGGGACGGCTTTGGCTGGTTTGGCGAAGTAATGTACGGGTTACTCCGATTTATAAAACTTCACAGCTCATCACCTGCTCTATACACATTGAAGGACGTCCGGATGAATTTTTTGTCACTTTCATTTATGCCTCCAATTTTGTGACAGACAGGAAAGTTTTGTGGAGTGATATTACACATCATCATAAATCACCCCTGTTTCGAGATAAAGCTTGGCTCCTCTGTGGAGATTTCAACGAAATTTTAGAGGGTGATGACCACTCTCTTCATGATTCTTCACCAGTATCTCCGGTTGGTATGAGGGATTTTCAGGATGTAGTCCGCACATGTGAATTTACAGACATGAGCTATCAGGGACAATGATTTACATGGTGTAATAAGAGAAAAGAGGGAGTTATCTGTAAAAAACTAGATCGAGTGCTAGTGAACAAGCAATGGATACATCTGCATAGTCAGTCATATTCTGTATTTGAGCCAGGGGGTTGCTCTTACCATTTGAGATGTAGATTCTATATCAAAGATGAGGCGCATAGGGTGAAGAGGCCTTTCAAGTTTGTAAACTCTATCACACAGCACCCAGATTACCATCAGGAGCTAGTGGAGAGGTGGGAAGCATATCCACCACTTTTTCACTCGACATCGGCTATGTTTAAGCTCTCAAAAAAGCTTAAGGGACTGAAACCACATTTCCTGAAAATGGGAAAACAAATGGTAGGAGCAATATCTCTTCGCACAAAAGAAGCGTACACTTCTTTATGCGAGTTGCAGGCGAAAACTATGGCAGACCCTTCCTCTCAAGCAGTTCAAAATGAAGCCGATGCCTATGAAAAGTGGATGAGATTATCAGATATTGAAGAGAAGTACCTTCGGCAAAAGGGAAAGCTCCATTGGTTAAAGGTAGGTGACCAAAACAACAAAGCTTTTTATACGGCTGCAAAATTAAGGGAAATCAGAAACAACATAAAAGAGATTCAATGTGAAGATGGACGCATTGTGGACAACCTGGATCAAATAAAAAGTGAAGCAGAAAGATATTTTAAAGAGTTTCTTTCTTTTCAGCCTACAGACTATGTGGAATGGTCACGAGAGGATCTAGAAAACACTTTAACATTCAAATGCGACGAGAGTGATCAGAGTATGCTCACTGCTGAAGTATCAAACGATGAGGTCAAGAACGTGCTCTTTGCAATGCCGACAAACAAATTCCCTGGTCCGGATCGTTACAGCTGTGAATTTTTCAAGGATTCATGGTCGATAATAGGTGCTGATTTTGTCGTCGCGATCCAATCTTTTTTCACGACGGGTTTCTTACCTAAAGGAGTCAACTCTACAATCTTAGCTCTAATCCCCAAAAAGAAAGAAGCAAAGGTAATGAAAGACTACAGACCAATCTCTTGCTTGGAATGTTCTTTATAAGGTCATTTCAAAGATCCTTGCCAACCGACTCAAGATTATTCTCCCAAAATTCACCTCGCCAAACCAATCAGCCTTCGTTAAAGATAGACTGCTAATGGAGAATCTGCTGCTTGCAACAGAGATTATTAAAGACTACCACAAGGATACAGTCTCCCCTCGATGTGCAATGAAGATCGACATATCGAAAGCTTTTGATTCGGTGCAATGGGGTTTCTTGCTAAACACTCTTCGTGCACTGAACCTCCCGGAGAAATTCATTCTGTGGATACAGACCTACATCTCATCAGCCTCTTTCTCAGTGCAGGTTAATGGTGAACTTGCAGGTTATTTTGGCAGCAAACGAGGTCTCCGCCAAGGCTGTTCGCTCAGTCCTTACCTCTTCGTCATTTGCATGAATGTTCTTTCTCACAAGATAGACAAGGCAGCAAGTGACAATCGCATTGATTTCCACCCAAACTGTAAACAACTGAAACTCACTCACCTATGTTTTGCTGATGATCTGATGGTCTTTGTCAAAGGAAACATAAAAGGTGCTCTTGAAGTCTTTGATGAATTTGCTACACACACGGGGTTAAAAATCAGTCTTGAAAAATCAACTCTATATATGGCAGGAGTGCCTGCGGGAACAACAGAGGAGATACTACAGCAATTCCCATTTGAATACGGTCACTTACCAGTTAGATACTTGGGGTTACCTTTGTTAACAAGACGAATGACATCTGAGGACTACTCCCCGCTTCTAGAGAGGATACGCTCACAGATTTCTTCGTGGACAGCTAGAACACTCTCTTTTGCAGGGAGACTTCAACTAATCAGTTCCGTGGTGTTTAGCCTCACAAATTTTTGGATCGCAGCTTTCAGGCTACCTAAGGCATGTATCCGAGAAATTGATAAACTTTGCAATGCTTTTTAGTGGTCGGGGCCCTCCTTGAATACAAAGAAAGCTAAGGTTGCTTGGTCAGATGTCTGCTCACCAAAACATGAGGGTGGTTTGGGTCTGCGTTCGATAGACGAGGCAACCAAAGTGTGTATTCTGAAATTAATATGGAGAATCATGTCAGCTCATGGCTCTCTATTGGTAGATTGGGTCAACAAATACCTAATTCGCAGTGGCTCCTTATGGACAGAGAAAACAACTTCGACATATGGATCATGGATTTGGAAGAAGCTGTTGAAATACAGAGACAAAGCAAAAACTTTCCATCGGGTTAAGGTGAAAAATGGGGACTCTACTTCTTTTTGGTTTGATTATTGGAGTCCGTTGGGACACCTTCATGATACTATAGGAGATAGAGGGTACATTGAGTTGGGAATACCAAAACACACTACTTTGGGTGAGGTAATGGATATGACAAGAAGGAGGACGCATAGACAGCCGTTACTAAACCGGGTGGAAGAGGAAATAGAGAAACATAAGCAAAACCGGATTCATGGTGAATATGATGTTGCGTTATGGAAGGGGAAGAACAACTGCTACCAAAAGAAGTTCATGACGAAAGAAACTTGGTCCCAAATCCGAGTTGCAAAGCCTTTGTTCGTAGGTCACAAAAAAATATGGTTTCCGAATGCTACACCAAAGTATGCTTTCGTAACGTGGTTGGTGGTAAAGAACAGAGTTGCTACGGGGGAGAGAATGGAAAAGTGGAACCAAAATGTTAACACACGTTGTGTTCTCTGCAGCCACCCAATGGAGACTAGGGACCATTTGTTTTTCTTATGCCCTTACTCACAACAGGTTTGGAGAACACTAGTTCAAGGGATCATGCTTCACAGGTTTACTACAAAGTGGGAAGACGTGATGAAAATTCTTGCAAGCAGAGACTTAGACAAAGGAAAGCGATTCTTGCTAGAATATACTTTTCAGAATGCCATACACGTCATCTGGGGGGAGCGGAATAAGAGACGACACGGAGAACAACAGTTTACACCGGAAAAGCTAGTCAAGTTAATAGACAAGAATGTACGTAATCGGGTGAGTACTATCACAAGGGGAGGAAACTCATCGCTCGCGGGATGCATCGAAACTTGGTTTGCGACAAGGCAATACTAAGGATATATTTAAACCAAAAGTTAAGAAAAGTTTGCATTAATCATGTATAAACGTTTATTTTTTCTTTGAATATAATTTAATATTAAATTCAAAAAAAAAAGTATGATTATGAGTATGTATGTATGATGTATGTATGACTGGGGAGAATCGAGCTATGGGCTGTGGTCTCCCTAGTGATGTGGACAGTGATGGACCGACGGGTTAACAGTTGGTCAAGAACGGCTGACGAGCCCGGGATGCATGAGAGTGTCTGAGCCACGAGGGTCAGCCTCCACTCATGAGGTTCTGGTTATCACGAGGATGACTGGACCTAACGATGTGTATGTTTATATTAATATATATAAGATGATTGTTATGAATGTGTTGTCAGAAGTTAAAGCATGTTATGGTGATTGGGTGTGTCTAAGTTTATATGTTATGATGATGGTGGTATAGCTTTAGAAAGTGTTTTATGTTTCAGTGGGCAAAGTTGATTCCCCTCAATGAGTATTCTTTAAGAGATATGTTGGGAAATGATACGTTTTTTGAACATAATTATGGAACTAGTACGGTTCCTATTCATAATTAGAGATTGCACCGGTCCCACTGTTTCGTCTAATAGACGAGCCGTGAAATACAATAAAGTGGGGTAGGAGTTGTTTAGTGGAAATTACGTATAAAGGCTTCACTCATAAAAGTCATCTACCACTAAAATAATAAAGGGAAGGCTTTATAGAGAGAGAGCAAGAGAACTAGAGTATAAGTTAGTTTTTTTTATATATTTTCTTTTTCTTTATTTATAATATTTCATTTCCTCCAATTTTAAGAATCAAAATTCTCGTTTGTAAATTTTATTTTTCTAAAATTGATCATATACATTAAAATCAATATTTTTTTCTCTAGATATGTATTTTGTTTAATAATTTTTAAATTTTATATTACTGAACACTGTAAAGATAAAGACTATATACTACTGTACAAATATATACCATCGTACAGATGTTACTATGCATTTTTTTTTCTCTCCTTCGAGTTATATTTTTTTGCTCGTCAATCAATAATTTAGTCGTTGGTTGATTTTGATCTATACATTAATAGGGTTGCTAATTCAGATTTTTGTGGTTGGTTTCGAATCATGTACATACTAATTGATCACGTTTAGGCTCAAAATTTTATGTGATGTTTGTCACTGCTGGTAATATCCTTGTTTATATTTGATTAGCGTATTTAACCGCAAACCTGTCCTCTCACAACCACAAATCATGAAAAATAAATAAGCATACAATATTAGCTAGTCTCTAAACCAATTGAATAAAGAAAATAAGAAAACTATTTTGTTGAAATACCAGAAACAAAAAGAACACAAAAACAAAAGTAAATTTTGTACTATCTCGACACTTGTTTATTCATCTATATTAATTTGTATCTATATATTTAAATGGCTTATATCTGTACAGTAGCTTATTTCTTTACGGATTGTATCTGTACAGTGGTGTACAGATGTATCTGTACAGTGGTCTGTACAATGGTGTACAGATACATATGTACATGGTGTACAGATGTGGTGTACGGTATTAGCTAGTATTAGCTAATATATAGATAAATAAGCAAAAACATACCAGAAACAAAAAAGAACTATAAATAGACATTTTCTCTCATAACCACAAATCATGGGAAATAAATAAGCATACAGTATTATCTAGTGTCTAAACTAATTGAATAAGATGTGGTGTACAAATGTGGTGTACGGTATTAGCTAGTGTCTAAACTAATTGAATAAAGAGAATAAGATAACTATATTGTTGAAATATCATAAACAAAAAAGAACACAAAGAAAAAGAATAATTTTTGTATTTATATGTACAGTTGTTTATTCATATATATTAATTTATATCTATATATTTAAATGGCTTATATTTGTACACCACTGTACAGACTGTATCTGTACAGTGGTGTACAGATGTGGTTACGGATATATCTGTACATTTTTTTTTATGTATAATGGTTTATGATATAATTTTTAAAAAAAATATCAAACAAATTGCATATCAAAAGTTAGAAAATAAAATGTAGATTTTTATGTATCTGATAAATTTTAGAAAAATAAAATTCATTAACGAACATTTTAGTTATTAGATAAAGGAGGAATATGATGTAGTAAATAAAATAAAAGAAAAAAATAAAAAAACTGACCCACACAAACCCTCTCTCTCACGCGCTCTCTACAATTTCAGTGGCATAAAATCGTAAATATTACTTCTTCAGAGTGGCAAAAAGGGATTTACAACAAATACAACAGTAATGACATGTACTATAAACCCAAATTTAAATAGTAATCGTACTAGTTTTCTAATTATTTTTCAGAAATGTATTAGTTTGCAAACAAACTCATTCTTTAATCACCCTTTTTTCCCCTTTTTCCTCAGGTTAGTAAGCGTGAGGAGTTGTGTGTAATATTTCGTTCGTGTGTGAAGTTTAAAGAAAACGTTTTTGCAAGATCAGATGTCGTCTTGGCCTATATTGCGGGACGGGTGTTACACTAAGAGCCCTAAATCTATAGGGAAAACATACAAAATCACATTGTATTACTCTCCCTCTTCTAATAGTCTTACTGTAATATTTAAGTAATTGGGTGTTTTTTTGTTTTAATTTGTCATTTTTAATAAAATTAATATCGAACCAACCTAAAATAAAATGAACTAATTCGAGCAAAATCAAACACAGTTCAAAACAAAGTAATTCTGGTTGAGTTCGCTTAAGATTTTTATCAAAACTAAATTAACCAAACCAAACCTAAAATTAAACCGAATTGCCATCCCCTGTTAGAGATATTCAATAGTGGCATCCCCTAATTTCAAAACTGTCCAAACGTTTTATACATTTGAATTCTCAAACAAAGGAAATTTTGAAAATTATTTTGTGAAATATTCATGAGCTTGCATACAAGTAAAATCTATCGAGTTCACCCAAATATTTATAAAAAAGATGTAAGATAATAGAGTTCCGCCAACCAATAGTGATGCTTCTTAGCACTTTTATTTTCTTCAAAATCTATGGTTCGGCGTAACACGCGAATAGTTTCAATGACTCTTGAGTGTTGTTTGACAGTGAAAGCAACATAGCACGATTAGACAACACTCAAGTTAATGAAGGTTTTTTCTTGTTCATATTTTGGTATTTTTCAGGGTTTTGAATCTGTATTTCTAACCCTACTTTGAGTTTCTACATATATTATGTTTTAAGGTTTTTAATAGTGGTTTTAGAGTCTTTAAGATGTTTTCAAATAAAGGGGATCAAAAGCATTGAAAATTATATGAAGAGTCTTTGGAGTTTTTAGGATATATTTAAAAAAGACAAAACAGATTTAAAATTACAACAAAATAGACAAAAGATTATTGGACGTAAAAAGATGACTAATCCACTAGACGGATTCATCAATCACATATCCAATGAAACTGGGTATGGATAAATTAACCAAATGAAAACGGACAGGAATGGACTTAAATATCATTATGGTCATACACCTTTTATCCCGAAAAAATCAAACCGAATCCGATATATCTAACATGTACTCGAAAGTATCCAAAATACTAGTACATACCTAAAAACATTAGTTAATTTATACTTTTAATAATCCAAATGTCCAAAATTACAATTATGAATTCGAATATATTTGATATTCTTGAGTAATTTGGATTAATTTGGATAGATTTTAGATAACAAGTAACCAATATGTAAGTATGAAGAACAATGCGTATGAGAAGATTCCACCTTGAGTCTTTTCACTTTTGTATGATAACCTCATGAAAATCATATTGATTAACTGTGTGATCATATACACTCAGTAACTCGCATTTACCTTAAGAAAACTTAGCTTTCTCTAACTAATCAACGCTCCCTGGCTACTTATTCTTTTGGCTTGATCGTGATAATTAAATAACCTGTTGTGTTACGTACTATGAGTGGATAAAAATAAAGCAACCAATCGATCTTTCTTGACAAAAAAAAATGGATAAATAAAACGAGTACAAAATTTAACAAGAAATCATTTCATGTTGGCCCATCACCAATTTTCTTTTACCTCGAGTATTTAGAACTTGTGCAACCCAACTCCTAATCGGTATACAAATTTTGGTCACACCCTCTATAAAATTTGGAGAAGATCCAATAGATCCAGTTTTTACACTGTCTTTCTTACATAAATTTCAGACTTAAATCTCTTTTTCGTTTTCAGAAGTAACATACCGATATAATATGCCGCATACCAACTTTTTTGATCAAATCATGTCTTTGCTCTTTTTTGTCCAATTCTTTTTGCGTTTTCAACCAAAAACTATTATTCATTTATATTGATTTAAACTTTTGAGAGTCATCACAAAACATCAAACTAGTGTTCTGAGGCTGCCACATGTATGTCACGTACAGTATGACCATCATCTACAGAATTGTTTTTTTGAAATAGAGGGATATATAGTACGTGTTTTATTTACGGAATATAATACCCAATTCATTAGCCTCCCGTAACATTTCACGTGGGAGTGGGACATTTCGATGAAGATTCGAACAAACCCGTAAGACTCTTTTAGAAACTTTAGTAGACTTTTCTATATATTACATTCCACTATTAATTAGTAGAGCGATGAGGAACTGATCTATTTTTTGAAGTTTATCTCATATGCGAAGACAAGAGACCAGATTCTGTTCATTGATTTAACAAAAGAGTGAATTGCTACATTGCATATATATGAAACAATAAAATGTACCTACATTGTTTTTCCACTGAATCGAGTCTGTTTTTCAATCAGCAAAGAGTATTTAAATATTGGAATTTTATATTCTTATATGATATCTACTCTTTTTTTAGACAAGGTCTATGTATGATAGAATTTATCTTTAAAAGGTTTATAATTACATTTCTTTTAGGTGTTTTATGAACTACTAGATGAGTACCCGCACTATGTGCGGGTTTACGTATTACTATTTACAAATTGTTTTATATAATGTCTGTTCATATAAAGTAAAGTTGAATGCATAGGTTTTGAAACATAAATATGATTTGTAATTGT
>Ga0041059_1002003_pt1 | contig 15670 bp, 11 predicted proteins | sample AraColnosormetaG_FD_56232 | JGI IMG/M metagenome (GOLD analysis project Ga0041059, IMG submission 56232) | Arabidopsis roots microbial communities from North Carolina, USA - Col MF nosort | ecosystem: Host-associated > Plants > Roots > Unclassified | place: USA: North Carolina | collected...
AGAGTGATGGTTCAAGTTCTGATTAATTATATCCTCCTATTTTAGTTATTATGTTGAATTAATTACTAATTATGTATTATTTATTTTATGAAGTCTAGGTGGCAAGCTCTCATGTGCTGATGTGTCAAGTTGTGGGAGAGAGTTGACCAACTTTCATATATATGATTTATTTCCATATCCCGTATGGAGTTACGAATCAACTAAAATGCATGAATCAGTAAAGACTTCTTAGTTTCATAGAATTAATTCGTTTATACCCGCAATTTCCATATACACGACAACAACACTAATCACATAACAGAATGTTAACCTTTTTCCATTTGGTGATCCATGAATGATACAATTTAACAAAACTCCGAGAGCCAAAATCTTATTGCTTCGAGCTCAAAACCAGTGGTGCACAACAAATTTGGCACCGTGTGAAAATATCTTCTAAGAGTTATAACTTAGTAAAACATCTGAACTTTGACTTTTTCATCGGCCCTCCCCATCCCTCGCCGAAAAATACCCAACCCTTCTCTCATGTTTGTTACAAACAAAGAAAAACATTTCTTCTACAAAGTACAAACTGAATAATCAATCGATTTTTTATAAGATTACTAAAAAGAACATCGTTTTGAGATAATCAGTTAATCTAGTTACTAATGAAGCCAACCAGCTAAAAATTCTTCTGAGTCTCCTATATAAACATCTATCAGCACTTCATTTATCAAAAAAGACCAAATTAAATCCAAAGAAAGGTTTACATCCGAAAAATGCACTCATCATATTCTCTATCCAAATGCCTCGTTTGTTTCACCATCTTGGCTATACAAACTCTCATACGCCGCGTTTCATCCCTGAACCGTACCAATGCATACTTGAACCACAAATGCCTCGTCATCATCAAGGGAAATATAAGCGGCAGAGCGAGTACGAGGAAAACCTTAACTATATTATTGATCATATCTCATCTACCCAAAAATTTCCGGATGGTTTCACACACACATCTCGTGGCGAGGCTCCAAATTTTGTCACCATCGTATTTCAATGTCGGGGCGACTCCTACGGTTCCAAGTGTCGTTCTTGCTATGCCACCCCCATCTCAGGGGTAATGTCACTTCAACATCAATATGATTTTACTCTGCATTTTACGAAATTATCAATTAACCGCCGATTTTAAACAATACAAAAAAAGACATCACAATATATGGCTATCAAGTGCCATTACTATATAGAGAACAATTGCAAAATATGTATCCAATTCTAATTTCTTTTAAATATTAAAATAATTAATTATTTCTTATAAGATATTTTAGAAACAAATGAATAGGGTTTTTTTTTATCAAACGCCAAGCATTGAAAACTTGAATCATGGCTTAAACTGAAACACAACATATGTGAATTGTATATGACAGATTCGTAGGAGATGTCAAGGATACAAGGGAGCAATTATATGGTAAGACCAATGTTTTCTCGATATTAGTACGATCAATTCTCCACCAACGATGATCGATTATGAGAATACTTTCTCTATGCACAACCAAAACAACGTTAACGAGGATGCAGAGTCGTTCAACAAAAAGACTAGGGATTTCCTCTACAATCTGATGCTGAAAGCTGATAAACCCAAAAGCCGGTAGTTATGCGGCTGGTGAAATGAGGCTTGGGACGAAAAACTTGTATGCAATGGTGCAGTGTGCTCTAGACATATTTGAATGTAAAGTTTGTTTGGAATGGAGTATCAATGAGCTTTCCAAGTGCTGCCATAGTAAAAAAGGAGCAAGATTTTTGGGTACGAGCTGTAATATTAGGTATGAGCTATACCCTTTTCTTTCGACTTAAGGACTCTTTGATGATGATGCATAACACATGAACTCTTCCAATTGTAATTTTGGTTTGTTTACTTTCCCATTTTTTTTGTTTTTTTTTGTTTTTGCCTATCTCCCACTTTGTTTGTTTGGTATTGTTTAGCTTAGCTTCCCTGCTTTGTTTGTTTAGGTCACACCTATCTCTAAAACATTATTTGAATATAAACTTCCTTATGTATCGTTTTGACTAATAGTTTTACAAGATTAGTGACTCAAAACAGAATTAACAAATAAATATATACAAATAATATCATTTTTTATTTAAAAATGAGTAGCTAGTCTTTTCTCACGTATCATGCTTATAACTAGAACTTGACAAAATACTCGTACCCGAAGAAAAGAACAGCAACGGAGGCATCAAATTGAAGCAGAACCGACACAAATACTCGAATTGATTTTTTAAAATTCTTATATCCAAAAAAACGAAACTGAATTGAAAACCGAATGAATATCCAAAATATACATGGTCTAATCAATTAATCAGTAAGCATGGAAGATGAGATAATTGCCATGATACAGTTTAGCAAAATCCCGAGAGCCAAAATCATATCGAACAAGTGGTTTACAATATGATTCTATTTTGTATTTTCTAAGAGTTTTAACATTTTTACTTTTGACTTTTTCATCGGCCCTCCCCATCTCTCGCCGAAAGATACACAACCCCTCTCTCAATTCTGTTACAAACAAGGAAAAATATTTCTTCTTCAATCTAAAGTGATCAATCAAATTTTGTAAACAAGAATATTGTTTTGAGATATATAGTTAATCTAGTTACTAATGAGACCAATCAGCTAAAAACTCCTTCTGAGTCTTCTTATATGAACAAAACAATGTACTCTTCATATTCTTTATCCAAACGTCTTGTTTCTATCCCTATCTTGGCTATACAACTCCTTCTCATACGCAGTGTCTCGTCACTGAACCTTACCAATGACTATCTTAACCACAAATGCCTCGTCAGTCAAGGGAAATATAGGCCTGGAGATAAGTACGAGGACAACCTCAACTTTCTCACCCGTGAAGTCTTATCCTATAATTTTCCAACCGGCTTCATACACATCTCTTATGGCGAAGCTCCCAGTTTTGTCGCCATCATACTACAGTGCCGCGGCGACTCCTACGACTCCAAGTGCCTCTCCTGCTATGCCACCGCCCTTTCCGGGGTAATGTCACTTCAGCATTATTAATTAGCCGTCGCATATCGAAAGAAACACCAAAAAATGTTTTCTATTGTGATTTTACTCGGTATGATTTCAAATATTTAAAAATTAAATCATCAAATCTATCTTTAACATATATAAACATGTATATCTCTTGCATGTTAAGATATATATTTGCATTGATTAGTTAAATCATTACTCAAAAAATGAAACAATCACATGTATGTATATGGCAGCTTCGTAGGAGATGTCAGAGGAACAAAGGAAGAGTAATATGGTACGACCAATGTTTTCTCTTCATTAATTCCATCAGATCATCCCCAAGGAAGAACGATTAAAGGAATGTTTTCTCTATGCACAACCCAAACAACATGATCGAGGACACGGAATTGTTCAACAAGAAAACAAGGGATTTCCTCTACGAGCTCATGCTGGAAGCCACTACACCCAACAGGACAATGATGCTTTACGCAGCAGGGGAGAAGAAGCTAGGGACAAAGAAATTGTATGCAATGGTACAGTGTGCGCAAGACATATTGCGATGAAAGGGTTGTTTGGAATGGAGTATCAATGAGCTTTCCAAGTGCTGCCACGGTAAACAAGGAGCAAGAGTTTTGGGAACAGAGTGTACTCTTAGGTATGAGCTATACCCTTTTCTTAGGAGTTAAAAGTTTGTTTGGTCGATGATGATGTAGAAGACAATCTCTTGACAACTTTCCTATTTTGTTTGGTTTTGTTTTCTTAATTTTGTTTTATTTTTGGTTACAAGTCAAAACTTTTTTGGTTTGAAATAATATAATGTATAAATCCCTTTTAAATTAGTGAAAACCCTCAAACAAGAAAAAGAACAAAAAAAAAAATTGATTTAATATATTTGAGCAGTTAAAGGGAGAAAATTATCATTTAGATAAAATACATTTAAAAAAAAAGAATTTATGTCCACACCGTACATATCTTAGTTTCACTCAGTCAAACCTTTGAATGTTGACTTTTTCATTCACCGCAATACCAAGTTCCCCTCAACTCATGGCCCTCTACTTTACATTTCTAATTTCATCTAGAAGCTTGAAATGAAAGTTGGATCAAATGGGACAAAAAATTGTTGTTTTGACATAATTGCTTCATCTTAGCCAATCAGCTAAATTGACTTCTTTTTTGTTCAAAGGAACTCTCGTGATTGGAAAATGACCAAATCCCAATTGTACAAAAATGAAAACTTCAACCCATTCTAATATTTATTAAATAAATAAATAACTTGTCTCACCACCCAAAGACCAAAATCATCTAGCCACTCTATAAAACATCCTTACCTCAACACTTCTTCTATCAAAAAAAAAAAAGACACCCTCCACAAAATATCAATTTTCTTCCAAAACAATGTCTTCATTAAAACGCATCGTTTGGTTCCCTATCTTGGCCATAGCCATACAAATTCTCTCTATACATACCGTTTTGTCTCAAAGCCAGAACAATGCGTTTCTCTTCCACAAGTGCTCAGACATCGAAGGAAGCTTTACCTCAAAAAGTCTCTACGAGTCAAATCTCAACAATCTCTTTAGTCAGCTCTCTTACAAAGTTCCATCCACCGGTTTTGCCGCCTCCTCCACTGGCAACACTCCAAACAACGTCAACGGTTTGGCCCTTTGCCGCGGTGATGCCTCCTCCTCTGACTGCCGCTCTTGTCTTGAGACTGCCATCCCCGAGGTAACCACACAATATTTACATAAGTTTTTCTACATCTTAGTGATATATATAGAAACCGCAGATTAAGTACAAAACAAAACTAGGTTATAATTAGTTTATTTACATTTCTAATGCCAATTTTTTAATTCATACCCTTTTCTTTTTTGAAACTACAATCTATAATTAGAGACTGGCTAAATTTCATTTGGAAAAATGCTATTCTATTGATAAAAAATAGTTGGAAAAAAAGATATTATATATTGGAACGGCAAGAGAAGCATAAATAGTATATCGAGTTCAATGATGGTTCTTGACGTTGGTGTCACATATGACAGCTACGTCAGAGATGTCCGAACAACAAGGCGGGAATAGTATGGTATGACAACTGTCTTGTAAAGTATTCCTCGACCAATTTCTTCGGGAAGATAGATTTCGAGAACAGGTTCTATTTGTACAACGTCAAAAATGTGAGTGATCCATCAACATTCAACTCGCAGACGAAAGCTCTTTTAACCGAGCTGACAAAGAAAGCGACTACTAGAGATAACCAGAAGCTATTTGCGACAGGAGAGAAAAATATCGGAAAGAATAAATTGTACGGACTAGTGCAATGTACGAGGGACTTGAAGAGTATTACTTGTAAGGCGTGTTTAAATGGAATTATTGGGGAGCTTCCTAACTGTTGCGACGGTAAAGAAGGAGGGAGAGTTGTGGGTGGGAGCTGTAACTTTAGGTATGAGATTTACCCTTTTGTTAAGACTGCTTGATTAGAGGTCCAAGTTAAAAGGGGGTCCAATGCCAAACACGGTCTTAATTTGTGATTATTGTCAATGTGATATGTATTGTATGTTGTTGTTTGTATAATGTGTTGAGCCAGTAAAATGTAATCTTCTCTTTGTGGGTTATTTGTACGATAGACACGATTATAGAGGCTTGACTCCTATAAATAAAAACATTCCCTTTGCCAAATATTTTCTAGACTTGAACCACAACCCACAGAAGCAAATATCATCGTTCATAATGCTTAGACTGTATGGCAGATTCAACTGTTTCAAAGGGAAATCTATTTGTCTACTACTTCAAATTTTAATTGATGTTAAAAACACAAAACATTTTTCAATATATATGTTTATATTGACAATTTGTGTGCCAACCATTTAAAAAAAAATAGTAAATGCAAAAACTCTTTATTTTTTTCTGTTTGTATCAATAGTTTTGAAAAATATATTTGACAGAAACCTGGAAATATACTGTATGTAAATAAATAAAAACACACCAGTAATGTGTCGTATTGCTATAAACTTGACCAAAAAATCATTAATTTTTTTTTTTTGGAAGTCGTCTTGATTTTCTAAGTTCATTTACATATATTTGTCTTCTAATCAAGTTTAGTTATGTTAATGTTTTTGGATAGAACCAAGTGTCGTTAGCTCAATTCGTAAAGATCCTACGCAAAGCTTAGAGGTCGCCGGTTCGAATGACATTTAGAACAAAACTAATGTTACATAATGTGGTTTCGGGTCTGGGATTACGGACTTCAACCCAAAACCTCCTAGATTTAAAAAAAAAAAAAATGCTTTTGGATAGAAAATCTAAATTTCATCAAAGTATATATGAGAGACTCAGAAAATGTTTTACATTATGAGGTGCTGATTGGTTTGTTGACTAAAAGATTTTAAACGTCAACGGATAACTAGGAGAAGATATTGGTCACATGTGCTATGCTGAGTCATTGCGATGAAGACAGGTCAACGAAGGAGGAGAACCACGTTGCTCCTTCGCTTTTTCCCAATCCTTTCTTTGTGCGTAAGCGGCGACCACTACCACGAAAATCCCGCATAATATTCTGAAAAAATTCTCACAGTTTTCGGATAAAATCGTACACTCAGGACAAAAATAAGAATGCAAGATACAAATATAGAAACCCTATATGAAAAGGACAACATTAAACTAAATTCTAATTCTATTGATATTAAGGACCTATATTTTCAAAGTTTAAAGGACTGCTCATTAAGAATTACGAAACAATAAAATTGTTTGTCCCCCATCATTGGTCAAATCAAAGATAAGCCTATACGCACTTCCGTATACTTAAAGTTTGACTTGATAACTATACAAATCATGTTCAAATGGTAAGGTTGCTGTCACTCCTCGAGTCCGAAACTTAGGGATCGGTCAACAGAGCTAGTGTTAATCAGATGTGAATCTCTTATAATAAGCATAAAATCAAACTATTAGTATTTATTGAATTAAAAACTCAATGATTTGTTCTCCAGAGCTAGATATTTTAATGGTACAGAGAGGCAGACGTTTTTCTTTTGGTAATCAAGGTCTGACCCATGTAATCTAGAGATCAGAGCAAGTTATATAAGTCTTGTCTTCCTTGTAGATATCGGCACTCATAACCTTAAAAGTTCTTTTTTTAGGTGGCCACTGGCCAGCTTGCCATAGTCAGTCTCAGTCCAATTGGTCTACAGGTTTAAAGCAAATTTATCAAAATTAGACCAATAAATCAAAATATTTTAATGTACTTTTTCTATCATATCTTCAACCATTCTAGAAATATTTTAAAATATATAAATTATTCGTTCGAAGTTTTAAACTTTAAACTAGTAACCTATTTTATCTTAAAAATTTTAAGTGTAGTTTGAAATAATGATTAGCAAATTTATTAGATTAACATACATAAGAGGGAACAGGTTTATATAATGTTGGAACTAAAAGGAAAATATTAAAAAATGAAAAAAAAAAACATAGGGACAAAAAGAACATTATATGGGAAAGACAAACCATCAAATGTAAGAACAAATGGATTGTACATTTAGGGTATGAACCCAAGCGTGGACTCTAAGAAAAGCTCAACCCCTTTCTAAGCCCAGCAATATACGTATATAGTTGGGAATTCCACGTGAAGAACAACACATGTATTAAAGGTCAGGCCAAATGTTTGTAAGAATTTTACCCAAAAAAAAATGTTTGTAAGAAGTATTCACTATTCAGTATCACAAATAATAGTCACTTTATAAGAATCAGATTCCAACGATAAAAGCGTTGTCACATCGACAACAAATTTTTAGTCTTGAGCCCATTTAGTAAGCCCATAATATAATATTTTCTTTGACATGGAACTGGCCCATAGTAAAACATCTAAACCGAGATGCTAGTAATTTAGTATAGTTTTTAATAAATACACATAAAAGCAGATAAATCATAAATGTTTGCTTCGTTTACCAAAAAAATGTTTGCTTCGTTTACCAAAAAATGTTTGCTTCATTTAATAAGGGATTTCAGAAACGCTCTTGCATGATAAATAGTTAATGCACCAAGTCATCAACATCAAGCAGATGTCTCTGTATAATATCAATAAATAAAATTAACATAGTAGTAGACTGTATTTAACATGTATAACATATCAAATTCATAAATGACAAAATCATGAAATAACACCCAACTAGTTAGTAGTTAGTGTAGTTGCTAACAAACTATGGAAACAAAGAACAGAAAGATAAAGTAAAGCAAACGAAAAAAGGGATTAAGAATTACATTTTGTACGGAACACAAGACTAAAGAAAGTTACTATAATTTTGCAAAGATTGAAGGTGGTCAAAAATTAGCCAGACAAATTTCATGGGATTCTTAACCCATTGACCCACATCATGTCTCTGCCCCCTCCTCACTAGTGGTTTTTCACAGTTACACACTTTTAAATTATTTCAATGTAGTATGATAATAATGTTACAATTATAGTACTATATCATAGTGCCAGCCAAAAAGGAGATTTGACTGGTGAGTGGATTAAGATTAAAGACAATGATACTCTTTTAGTTAACTTCAAAGTTAAAACAAAGAAAGACTTAACTTAAAACAAAATCCATTTTTTGGTCATCAATCCTATGATAAAGATAGAAATAGACAAGTCTGTCCCCATAACATCATTGCAATTAGTAACAATTAACATAAGAAAGAAGTTTTAAATTCTATTCCATCGGTGAAGTATGACACAAGATTAATGAAAATCAGAATTAAGTATTCAACATGATTAAAGATTAAGATTAGAGAAAAATGATCTAAGTAGGAATAACAAAAAACAAACGAATCAAGTTCAAGAACTGGGAAATGTGAAGTAAAGAAAAATGTCGGAATTTACAAAGGTTTTGTCTTTAATCGTTGACTAGCTTGGCATGCACAGGAGCAGGACTAGTGACGACGGAGCTCGGCGGAGTTAACGGCGGAGATGCTGATACTGGAGCCGGAGGTGGTGGTGGGATTGGTATATCCGTTGAAGGCGGAGGAGGTGCGGTGGTTGTATCTAAATCCGGCGGAGGAGGTGAAAATTCCGGCGGAGGATTCGGAGTGGATGGAGGAGGCGGATTCGGATTTACGATCGGAGCCGGCGGATTTGGGGAAATTGAAGTAGATGATGATGAATCAGTTGGAGATGGAGGAGAAGATCCGAGAACAGGCGGGTTCGGGTTTGGATTCGGGTTTGGGTTTGGGAATGGAGTTATGAAAGGAGAAGTAGAAGAAGAGGAAGAAGAAGAAGAAGAAGAGGGATCGGTGGAAGATGAGCAATAGTCGCCGGAGCAGTGGTGAGAGTGACGGCGGAGAACACCGAAGGCTACGACGAGGCCAATGACGAAGACGACGGTGACGATGAAAATGAAAATCTTGGTGGCTTTGCCGACATAGCAGAGCATTGTTGTGGATATTCAGAAGATCGGAAACCAAAATTCTGTGACTATTTTTTTTGGATGTTTGTTTTATTTTATTTTTATAGTTGTTGTGAATGAATTTTTAGATTACAAAAATGAAATGAATCTCTCTATTATCTCTCTTTCATCTCCTTTATTTTCACAGTTTGTGTGCTTTTATATAATTATTTTTAAAGATTTGTAGGAAAAGTAAACACTTTTTCAAAAATAATTTATAAATTAGGTAATTTTTAAAAAAAATAGAGAAATAGACTTTTTTTTTTTACTTTTTGTGAGATAAAAGATTTGTGTAATAAAGTACAAGACAAAATATAGAGAAAATGCTAAAATGTCCTTTGTATCAAGAGATAAGAGAAAAATTTATGAGACCACTTTTTTTTACAAAAATTTCTAAAATCATTTACTAAAATTATTTATTAAAGACAACAAAACAATAAAAAGTTATTTAAATCATTTATTAAAATATTTATTAGAAAAAAAAGTTATATTAGAGAATAAAGAAAAAAGTGTATATTTTTCCTCTTTCTAACAAAACTATCTAGTTTATAAATTATTTTTGAAAAAAATGTCTACTTTACAACTTATCTCAATTTTTAATTCGAAGTTAAAGCGTGGGATAATGAGAGACATGCGGATGGTGGGAATGAAAAGCTAGGATGGCCACGTGAAAGCCAACAATGGCACGTAATTTGTTGTAGCTTAGTTTTTATTTTTTGTTATTACCAATATTGTATTGGTGATTAGTTTTCTCGTTGGTATATATATGCTTAGCTAATATTAAAACACACACACTCAAATGGCTAAGAAAAATTAATATATGATGAAATTTTCACTATGGTAATACTGAGTTCATTATATAAGCTTGTGATGAAAAAAAAAACTGAAGTCTTTGGATCAGACTTTTCACTTAAGTTTATTTTTTCATATAATGCTATATTTATTTTAGTTATTTTGATTGATAGAGTCCACAAAACGACGAATATAGTTATTTTTAGTTTTTTGGAGTTCTTAGAAATATTTTAGCTATTTTAAAATCCTTTTTTATACTTTAGTTTAGTAGGGTTTACATTATTTTCCTTTTCATTGTTACGTCTTTGAGAAAAATAAATTTTATTATTGCCATACGAAGAAAAGAGTAAAATGGGCCCAAAAAGATATATATGGAAGCACAGACCACAATGTTTCAACTTTCAACTAGTTGTCCTCAAGGCCAGGCAAGCCCAGCCGTGCATAAATGTACCAGAATTCACAAACCTTATGAGTATCATCAATGAATCTAAATCGATTGGGTACAAAAAGAAAATATTCACTAATTTTTTTGTTCCTGCTAATGTCACACGAAAACATGAGTGTCTCTGTTTCAACTTTCAAGGACATGGTCAAAGACAAGATAACATGTCTCTAACTCTGCTGAATCATTTAGTACATTTTTTTAAATCCTTTTTGAACCCAATGAGGAGAGTTTAGATAATGAATTTGTAATCGATCGTAGAAACCATTTCAAATTCAATCTCTTAACTCAAAAGTATATCTTGTTCAAAAAAGCCTCCCCGAGCTTAGCCTTAAGCATGCTGCATGCATATTCATTGAATGAAAGGAGCAAAATGAATATATCAGTCTATAAGAATAGTCTCTAGAGATCTTAGAAGATAATTAAGAAGCGTAAGAAACAGATCACTGTATCATACTAAGTAAATGCACGGTACATAACTGAAGTTTTAAAAGGAGAGCGCTGCTTAAATCATGGAAGGAGAGAATTCTGCTTCAGAAACAACTTCAACATCAATCTGCACTTTTAAAGTGTCCTTGTCCAAGTAAGCTTTAGGAATTTCAGCTAGAGACACAAATTTTCTGTATCCCCAAGCCGTATTTGAGCTGGTGTACCAAGACGAAACTACAACAAAAAAAAATCGCATATATGAAAGCATGGTTATAGCTTAGTATAAATCTAGAAAGAGTCCCAGCTCCAATCACACAAAACGTTAGGAAATAAGAATGTAGTACATAAAATGTTGTTAGTACACCTACTTTTGTGTGTCACGTGATTGGATCCACGTGGGTCTAAAACTCGCAATTGAGCTTGCACGAAAATCTTTTCACTTTCCTTTAGTGTTTCACTTTGATCGAGATATAGATAAAGGGATAACCATTTTCGGTCTCCTTTTACGTCCCCCTTGGGATACAACTTTAGAACCCTACATGTGTAATAACTTGCACATGTTAATCTCTAGAAACAAAATTTTCTTGTATCATATATATACTCACCATTTCCTTTCTCTCATCGAAAAATTGCCTGATGTGTAAACATTATTGTTCAGCTCAGAGAAATTCTTGACCGTCCAAAAGAACTTGGGTTGACTTAGTGCTTCATGTAAAGTGTGAATTTCCCAATTAGTAGGAGGTGCAGCAACAATGACATCAACACCAAACTCGCATTGATCTCCCTCAAAAATATATCCGTTTTTAGGATCAGTGAATGTATCAACTGGAAGCACTTGCGCCAATCCCCATATTGTTCTGAATGCATTGAATAGCTTCGACTCTACATCTAGATATATATATATATATATATATATATATATATATACACACATTATTGGATAATATATAGAAGTAAGAAAATATATGTGTAACAAGACATGTAGACACTTACGTTGAATAGTATAGTACTTATTTTCTTTTTTGTTAAATACGAAAAACCGTAGATCGGCAAACACCTCAGTGGTAGGTGTAGTCAAAAGGCTTGTGCTATCTATTTCAACATACATTGAAATAAACCCACTTCCATCGTCTTTGCGATTCCCTTTCGGGTATATGATCATTCTCCTGCATAAGTTAAGATGATGCATGTTTATCAAAATATAAGGACAAAAAAATAGGACTGAAATATTGATATTTTTATGGAATGATGAAAAAGGTGCATTTCCTTGGATCTTGTGGGACTAAGTGAATATACAATACGTACCAGTTGTATCCACCAGAGGAGAAAAGACGGGATTGATACTTGCCATCAGAGAAGAGAGTTGATTTCTCGACTTGGGAGATGTTTTGGAGCTTGAGTGAGTAAGAATTAGGAGTACGTTCTCTCCAGCTTCGAAGAGTTGTTGAAGATACGCTTGAACACATCATTGAACCTGAAGCGAGACTAGAGAGAATCAGAATCTACCCCAAAAAAGAAGAAAAAAAATCGTGTATATGTGACAGAAGAGAAGAGATGAAAGGGAACTACCAAAGTTTAGAATTTCTGTTACATATATCCTAACTAGAAAATAAAATTTAACTACTAAACCAAAAAATTACCCATCGACCATATATAGCAAAACATATACAAAATCAAAAGATTCGACGAGTACTGTCTTTTACACCTAAAGAAAACTAAAGAAAGATTCGACGACGAATCGAGCTATATTCAAAGTATGTGGGACAGGGAGAAAATTTGATTTAGAATTCACAAACATTAAACAACGTACCTAGAGCTAGCTCGTTTTATCCTTGATTCTCTAAAGAATGGTGAAAAGTTGAGAGAGCTAGAGAAAGACTCGACGTACCTGAAGCAAAGAGAGAGAAGAAGAAGAAGAGCCTTTGGGGTGGGGTTAATTTTTGTTTGCCCCACTTATTTCTAGGGTTTGGACAAGGAATAATATAATCTATATACGTATTGAAATTTTTATTTAGTGAGATAGTTATTTAAATTTAATTTTGTATTCTGTTTACAGAGATAATGATCATCCCTTATTTTTTGGTTATTTTGCCAGTAACTTTCATCATATTTTACCGGCACTGAACTTTGATGACTAGATAGGTTCACCTCTAGGCTCTAGTTTATTTTATGTGCATTCAATTGCTCTTTCTCGTTTCTTTGTTCATAATCATATATATACATACCAAGACTAAAGTTTAAAGTATAACCTAAAAATATTAATAAAAAGATTCAGATTTAAATAATTCAGAAATAAATAACTCAATAAGCCATTATCAAAACACTGCATTGTATTGTCTTTGAATCAAATGGTAGATATATAATTGTCTTTTCTAAAGCAGAATTTAGTTAACAGGAGAGTATTTGGTGCTAGAAACAACTGCAAATTCAATCTCTATGTTCAAAGAACCCTCATTGTCCAAGTACTTCTCTCGCACTTTATCTAAAGACGCAAAAGTAGGCCAACCATAGCCTTGGTTTTTATTTGTATTTGTGCGCCAGAAGTTGCCTGCAACAACAGAGGAAGAAATATAAGCATGCATATTGATTATAAGTCAAATATAATTACAACTTATAATTTAAAATAGTAAACGAGGGACGAAAAAGAGCACCAAATGAAACATTATGTTTCATCAACCAGTGAAGTAAAACAACTATAAGATGATATGATATACTTATTGTTTTGGAAACTTACATTGCCCGGCTTGGTGAATGGATCCAAACGGATCTAAAACTCTAAGATGTACTCGCGTGTAGATTTTCTCCTCTGCATTGAGTGTTTCACTTTCACTTAAATACACATAAATGGATAACGAGTTGTCTCGTGCTTTAACACCCTTAGGATGCACCTTTAGAAACCTACAGAACAATTTTGCACTTGTTAACATAGCATATGTAATATGAAAAAGCAAAACAAGTTTTTTTTAGACTCCTCACCATTGCCTTCCTCCTACTAAAAACTTGTCTGAGTTGTATAACTCCTCTTTTAACTCTTTAAATTTCTTGAGAGACCACGAGAACTTGGGATCAAGGATTTTCTGATTAAAGGACACGACTTCCCATTTAGTAAGGGATGGAGCAACCAGAACATCAACACCAAATTCACATTGATCTCCCTCAAAGATATATCAGTTTTTAGAGTCGTTGAAAGTTTCAAGCGAAAGCACTTGAGACAATCCCCACACCGTTCTAAATGCATTGAACCGCTTCAGTTCTGAATCTATGACATCGTGCATAAATTGTCGATGAGTAAAGAAAACGAGAAGTGAATGTATACTAAATGGAAAACAAACTAGCAATAGATCAATGTATATGTGAAATATATTAGATATATACAAACCTTTAATAGTAAAGTATTTGTCTGTTTTCTTGTTGTAGACAAAGAATACGAGATACGCAAACACGCCAGTTAGTGGTGATGACAAGAGGTTTGTGCTATCAATCTCCACATACATTGAAATAAATCCACTCCCTTCGTCTTTTGCGTTTCCTTTTGGATAAATGACCAATCTCCTTAAAAAGTTGCCAACAAAATCATAGAGGGTAAAAACATGATCATTCTTCATGGAGTGATATGTCTCACAAATCACATCTAGCAATAAAAAATTTATTGTCTCCAAGGTCCAAACTACTCACTACCGTGAGCTCTATTATGTTCAGTTCTTCATCTTTCTTGGAAACTTTGTAAGGTAATTAAAGACTAGATTCGAAATAAGTTAGATTAAACATATACATAGTGCTAAATTTAGGTACACAATTAGTGAAACAAAGAGTTGTATTTGTAAGTATACATACCAGTTGTACCCGCCAGCTGCGAAAAGACTAGATTCGTATTTGCCATCGTCGAGTTCTGCGATATTCTCAAACTTGATGGAATATGAGGAAGGTGGATGTTCTCTTAAGGTTGACGGGTTTGCGTCCAAGACGGTGCTGCCCATCCTTGTTACACAAGGTAATCCAGAGAGACTTATTAGAGAGAAGACAAAACTTAGGGTTCCTGATAAAGATCAATCTTCTTTGTTATATAAAAAAAAGAAGGATTAATCTTTGATTTATAAATATTTTTGCAACTGCAAACAAACGTAAACGGACGTGGAATATGGAAAGACGAAACTTACGGTTCTTTGGTTAATTTTCCTTTTTTTCTTTAAGGCCTTTTAATTTTCCTTTTTTATATAGAAAGGTTTTGCTAATTACTACTTTAACAAAACAAAACAAAACAAAACAAAAGGCATATTTGAGAGTTATTACTTTAAAAAAAAATACCTTCAAATAGAGAATCTAGATGAGAGTTTACTTTATACATTTCTGTAAGGAAAATCCAAAAGCCCATTTTGGTTTACAAGTTTGAGTGTTTGTCGTGAACGTAGCCATATTTCTTTCTTTTCCAAATTATTATTATTATCATTTATTTTATTTATTTTTATTTTGTAGAATCCAAAATCTGTAATCTAAAGGCCTTGAATGTTTTGTAGATTTTGTAAGAGTTTTTGGTTTTTGTTTTTTAAAAACTTATTTTCATACCAATCAAGATTTTAAAATTTTGGTTTCCCTACAATTTAGTAA
>Ga0041059_1002004_pt1 | contig 15656 bp, 18 predicted proteins | sample AraColnosormetaG_FD_56232 | JGI IMG/M metagenome (GOLD analysis project Ga0041059, IMG submission 56232) | Arabidopsis roots microbial communities from North Carolina, USA - Col MF nosort | ecosystem: Host-associated > Plants > Roots > Unclassified | place: USA: North Carolina | collected...
AAAAAAAAAAAGTTGGTGNAAAAAAAAAAAAAAAAAAACAAGAAAGTCAAAATCAAATATTCTATACAATAATCTCTTACAGTACAAATTATTTTTTGCAAGTGGTTGGTGAATAGAAAATGCTATGTTTTATTAAGCAGGTGGGTTGAATAATTAGTTTAAAATGTATGATTAATATGAAAGTTATATTTTAATTTAGATTTTCGATGTTTTTTCGTTTGTCAACAGATTTAGATTTCGAAGTTTGTTGATTAGACTAAGATGTAACGTGAGCGAATACGACGAGAAAGCTAATAAAAATTTGGTTAACCTGACCATCAACTTATAATAAGTCTCATATTGGACGTGGTCTGATAATGCGCGGGAGATTTGACCACGAAGAAAGTACACTAACAACTCTTTAGAAAATTTCTAACCAACCCCAACACCAAATTACAATAAACAAGATAAAGTCTCCTTTCATGCTACTTTGAATTTTTCTTCATTACTAAAGATTCATAGGCTGGTTTATATATTTTCAATAGGTTAAATTAATTTCATATTGTTAGTGTATGCTTTTGGTATTCCGGTGTTAATTAATTTAATCATTTACATAAGTTCGTCTCTCTGGTTTTCAACATTCTTCTTCTTCTTCTTCGTCTTCTTCAAAGATGCATAAATATATTTCTTAAACCAGAGGTTGATGATGAATCGAAGTGAAATGCAAAAGTTAGGTTTCGAACACGTGAGATACTACACAGAGTCGCCGTACAACAGAGGAGAGTCGTCGGCGAACGTGGCGACGACAAGCAACTATTACGGTGAAGATGAACCATACGTGGAGATCACGCTAGATATCCACGACGATTCCGTCTCCGTGTACGGCTTGAAGTCACCGAACCATCGAGGGGCCGGGTCTAATTATGAGGATCAATCGCTTCTCAGACAAGGTCGTTCAGGGAGGAGTAACTCGGTTTTGAAACGCTTGGCTTCTTCTGTTTCCACCGGAATAACACGAGTTGCTTCTTCTGTTTCTTCGTCTTCCGCGAGAAAACCACCGCGGCCGCAGCTGGCAAAGCTGCGCCGTTCGAAATCTAGAGCAGAGTTAGCTCTCAAAGGTCTTAAATTCATCACCAAAACTGATGGTGTCACTGGTTGGCCTGAGGTTGAGAAACGGTTTTATGTGATGACAATGACTACTAACGGATTATTACACCGATCTAGATTCGGTGAATGTATAGGTTAGAAGAAGCGACTAGTGAGAGGGTTCAATATTTTCTGTTTTGAAATTTCAATGATTGATTACATAAATTTTGCTGCAGGGATGAAATCGACAGAGTTTGCGTTGGCATTGTTCGATGCTTTAGCGAGGAGGGAAAACGTAAGCGGAGATTCAATAAACATTAATGAGCTTAAAGAGTTCTGGAAGCAGATCACTGATCAAGATTTTGATTCAAGGCTACGAACTTTCTTCGCCATGTAAATGTTTCTTTCGATTTCTCTATATATTTGACATGAACTTTGAGTTTTATATTGAAGTGTGGTATGAAATTTAGGGTCGATAAGGATTCGGATGGGCGGTTGAATGAAGCCGAAGTAAGAGAGGTAGAATCTTGATTTTTGTAGTGATTAGTATTAACAATCTTGCAGCTCTTTGTGTTCTTCATCATAAGTATATTTTCTATATGTGTATAGATTATAACTTTAAGTGCTTCTGCAAACGAGCTGGATAACATTCGGAGACAAGCTGATGAATATGCTGCTTTAATTATGGAAGAACTAGATCCTTATCATTATGGGTACATCATGGTATGTGAAGTTTTGTGAATGAGGTTTGTTTTGATTTAATCATTTTTTTAGTTAGAAAAGTTTGGTTTGTGAGTGTTTTTTGATGTGTTTGGAGGCACTTGCTACAATGCCAAACAGATAGAGAATCTCGAGATACTTCTATTGCAAGCGCCGATGCAGGATGTGAGAGATGGAGAGGGTAAGAAGCTAAGCAAGATGCTAAGTCAGAATCTCATGGTTCCGCAGAGTAGGAATCTCGGGGCGCGTTTTTGCAGAGGGATGAAGTATTTTTTGTTTGATAATTGGAAGAGAGTGTGGGTGATGGCTCTATGGATAGGTGCTATGGCGGGTTTGTTCACGTGGAAGTTTATGGAGTATCGAAAAAGATCCGCTTACGAAGTCATGGGAGTTTGTGTTTGTATAGCTAAAGGAGCTGCAGAGACGCTTAAACTAAACATGGCTATGATTTTGTTACCAGTTTGTAGGAACACCATCACTTGGCTCCGGACCAAAACCAAGTTAAGTGCTATTGTTCCTTTCGATGACAGCCTCAATTTTCACAAGGTAATTTTTTAGCTTCCCGGAGTATAAAAAAGAAGTTTCCTATATATATAGAAGAATGCTTATGATTGAACCTTACACAGGTCATAGCTATAGGAATTTCAGTTGGAGTTGGAATCCATGCTACATCTCACTTAGCATGTGATTTTCCCCGGCTGATAGCTGCAGATGAAGATCAGTATGAGCCAATGGAGAAGTATTTTGGGCCACAGACAAAGAGATATTTGGACTTTGTTCAATCGGTAGAAGGAGTTACCGGGATTGGAATGGTTGTACTAATGACCATAGCCTTTACATTGGCTACAACATGGTTCAGACGTAATAAGCTCAACCTTCCTGGACCACTGAAGAAAATAACAGGCTTCAATGCCTTCTGGTACTCTCACCACTTATTTGTTATCGTCTACTCGCTTCTTGTCGTTCATGGATTCTACGTATACCTCATCATCGAGCCATGGTACAAGAAAACGGTTAGTAACTTATTAACCATTAGACCCATTACAGAGTTGGAATATGGACTCTAATTTTGGTTTTCATGTGATCTAATAGACATGGATGTATTTGATGGTACCGGTGGTTCTTTACTTGTGTGAAAGGCTGATTCGTGCATTCAGGTCAAGCGTCGAGGCTGTTTCAGTGCTAAAGGTGGAATCTATAAACATTTCTATATTGATATATCCAAGAAAAGGAGGACTTTGTAAATTCATCTCTATTAGTACCTTACATTTTCAACAGGTTGCTGTGTTACCAGGGAATGTCTTGTCGCTTCACTTGTCAAGACCAAGCAACTTCAGATACAAGAGTGGACAATACATGTATCTCAACTGTTCTGCAGTTTCTACATTAGAATGGTAAATGAGGAAAAAAAACTCATATTATGTGAAGACATTTGTATGGAAACAAAACTGAACATTTGTTTTCTTATAAACAGGCATCCATTCTCAATTACCTCAGCTCCAGGAGATGACTACCTCAGTGTCCACATCAGGGTTTTAGGAGACTGGACTAAGCAATTAAGATCATTATTCTCTGAGGTATTTTACTCCATTTCCACTCTAGACTATAAACACAAGATATTATTTTGGTCCAAGTATGTAACTCCCTCTGAACCACAGGTGTGCAAGCCACGCCCTCCTGATGAACACAGACTGAACAGAGCCGACTCGAAGCACTGGGATTACATCCCTGAGTAAGTATTATCAGTAACTAACTATAATTCAGTTATACTCTAGCTATACATATGCAGTCTCTAACTAGGTCATTTTTTTCTTTAAATTGTGATCCCTTAGCTTTCCAAGAATCCTAATTGATGGTCCATATGGAGCACCAGCACAAGACTACAAGAAGTTTGAAGTTGTTCTGCTAGTGGGTCTAGGAATCGGTGCCACTCCGATGATCAGCATAGTGAGTGACATAATCAATAACTTGAAAGGCGTGGAAGAAGGCAGTAACCGAAGACAGTCACCGATCCATAATATGGTCACACCTCCTGTTTCTCCATCAAGAAAAAGTGAGACGTTCAGAACCAAGAGAGCTTACTTCTACTGGGTCACAAGAGAGCAGGGGTCGTTTGACTGGTTCAAGAACGTGATGGACGAAGTGACTGAAACAGACCGCAAAAACGTAATTGAGCTGCATAATTACTGCACCAGCGTTTACGAGGAAGGGGACGCGAGGTCTGCACTTATCACGATGCTCCAGTCTCTAAACCATGCTAAGCATGGAGTGGACGTTGTGTCAGGAACACGTGTCATGTCCCATTTCGCTAGGCCAAACTGGAGAAGCGTTTTCAAAAGGATCGCTGTGAATCATCCTAAGACTAGAGTCGGTGAGTTTCTAACTAACTAACAACCGATCTCATTATGTTTATGCAGATGCAAATAATATGAATGTTTTGGTAATATTGGCAGGAGTGTTTTATTGTGGAGCAGCTGGGTTAGTGAAAGAGTTACGACACTTATCACTGGATTTCTCTCATAAGACCTCCACCAAGTTCATCTTCCATAAAGAGAATTTCTAAAAAAATAAGTTTAAAAATATATATATTTCACAAGAGTATTTGATATAGTTTAAATTGTACATATATAGTGAGATTTAATATAGTTTTGGTTTTTGTACAAAAAAAGAAAAGAACAGTAGATCATGTTTGTATCCTAATACGCAAACTACAGAATATTACCTTTACTCCAAACTTCAAGTCTTCTCGAGATCCTTTCCTATTATACGCTGTGTCAGCTCAAAAACAAATTTGTCTTAACAATCTTTTTAACTTTCTCACTATCATCTCGAGTAAGTAAAAGAAAAGCTGAAGAGGAGCAGAATCTTACCCTGAGAGCTACTTAAAGCTCACTTTTGCTTTCGTTTCAGTCTCTGAAAGCTGGGTTTCATGAGCTGGCTTGATGAAACCTGAGTTGTCTGAAAAGGAATCAGAGGCTTCTTCTGAGAAAAGACACAGACATCTGGTGAGATGGGATTATGTATGACTACATTTGGTGATCCAACGTTTCCTCTAATCTTCCTCGGAGCTTCAAGTCTTTCCAAAATCATTGATGTTTTCATATCAGCCTGTTTGTTGTTACTCTGTATAGGAGACAGAACTTGGCGGATCGTAGTTATAACCGGAGAAGGAGACTTCATGCGAACCTCCTCAGTGACTACTAGTAGTTCCCATTCTTTAGTAATGGAAGCTGTTGCTTTGTCTTCTTCATCAATTATACGAACTTCCTGAAGTGTTCCTGGATTTACTATGTGTGGAAATGTCTGTTCCGCTGGAATTACAGAATCTGAATGGACTGAGCTCACTTCATATGTTGCGTCTTTCGTGTTAGAATGTAATGAACTTCCAGAAACAAGAAAAGAAGTTAGAGATGAGCAACATATTTGAAGGGATTCTAATGATGAAGAGAAGATAAGATGTGGGGAGAATAATCACCCAAATTGAAGACTTTCTTTCACAATGAGGTTCAGTTTCTGGTGGAAGCCTCTGTTGTGGATCAGAGGATTGTAGTTTGTTGATTCAATCTGCTTAAATTTCAGAAAGAAAGAAAAAGTTACAAGTCTTACTTAATACTAAATATGAATATCAAAAGATTGAAATGACATCGACCTCTAACAAAGCGCCTTTGACAGAAATCTCGATTTCTCTAGGAATAGAGGACTCGGCAAACTGACTGACATTGCAAATAGGCAGGACTTCCTCTGACCCTGCCAATCTCTGCAAATAGTTTTGTCTGTTAAGACTAAGAAAAATGCACAATTCAAGACATAACACAAACTTATCATATCATATGGACGATAAAATTCTGTAAGGCTAATGTTATGTGATCAAGGAAGAGGGTCAGAGTACTGAATTTTTACCCTCAGAAGCATTGGACCCTTTTCAGACGGTTGAAGAACGTAATAACAATGAAATTCCACGGCTCTCATGGTGTCTAGATTACAGTTTGAAGAACAAACCAAGCCTTGGTCCATTGAATATAGTGCACCACATAGTCCCTGAAAAACTGTATTCTAGATGCTTAGGAAAGTATGAGTCAATGGGTATTTATATTGGGTACACCTGAGATACTGCTTACTCTGAGTGTTCAAATCTGGTTGATCCATTTCTTCTGTTTCATGACAAGTTGAAGGGCTTACAATGTAAGGTATCCCAAGTAGTAGGCCTACGTCAAAATAGCATACTTGAATCAAGCTCTCTATCTTGGAGGCAAGAATCGAAGTCAAAAGAAGAGAGTGCTGTGGAATAGCTAAAAGCCTTACCTTCGCTGAGAGAAGTTAGATTAGTCCTCTCTATGACATTGAAATCAACTTGGGAAGAAACTGGATGAAGTTTCTGGAGGCTATGGATTGTAGGTAAAAACAGGGTTGTTCTGTTGCCAACTTTCACAGAATTTTCAATCACATCATACTTTCCAAGTTCATGATTGGTTACGGAGCATTTCAACTTCTCTGTTGGCTTTTCCACTGAATCTTGTAATGGGATGCCGTGGCACCTGCATGTCTGTAAACAGCAGCAAGAGGATGAAAAACTGTAGTGGGTAAACCATTAGCTGAGGTAAGTACAATATGACAGTATCCAAATATTTTCCTAATGATGCAAAAGGTAAGCTTATTGGGGGATAAAAGATTAAAGTTTAGGAGTATGGCTCAGTACTTGACAAGGGATAAATCCGTCGACAATCTGATTTGTGGCTGCAGTGATATTGCAGAAGACCTTATTTACTGAACCAACAAGGTTACTTTTGAAGATAATCTGAGCCTGCAGTGATTCTCCAGTGTCATCCTTTAGCTCCTGAAGCCATCTCTTTTCAAGGCCATGAAGTGATTTTCCATCTGAATTCATAGAACGGATCAGTTTCAGAACTATTCTTTGTTACCTCGTGCTGGATTTAAAACCTCTTTACAGAATACAGATCCAAAATGATTAAAGTAGCTTGGAAATCTTATTTAAAAAACCAGCATAAAAATATGAGAAGCAGCTAGTTATTTGGAACCTACCAGGGATGCAGGTTTGAAATGAACAATTGTCAAGATCCGATAAACATCTGAGGAATCTATTAATCTTCTCCTGCGTATAGCTCAGATAGCTTTCTTGCTTCTCAAACAAAAGAAACTCAACTGACACACATTTATCTGTTGCAGCCTGAAGCAAAAAGACTCAGAACTAAGATTACAAGCCAAAGCACTAACAAACACAGTATTTGACAAATTTGACTAACCATAAGAGTGTTTTTAGCTTCAGAATCCATATCTTCAGGGAAGCAAGAACTCAGCACAATAACTTTCCTCATAATGTCTCTACCTCCCCATGAGTACAAAGCTCGATCACATAGAACACTTGATAGCTTTAGATCTATGAACAATTTAGTATGATTACAGATCATGAGATTAACCAGGAAGCTATGAAGAAACAGATAGATAAAAAGAGGTAAAGAGAGACCTCTGCAAGATATGGCTCCCGATTCATCGATCTCAGGTACAAACGCATCCAAAGGCAAGCTGTTAATAGCGTGATGGAAGTCTCGAAGACAGAAGTTTCCAGTAGGAGTGTACGCAAATTTCAACTGCTGGATCCGTAAAAAAAACATGAAAACCACACACAAACCACCGAAAATAGAAGGAAACAACGATTGATGACGAATATAACCTGATCGTTTCCAGAAATTCGATCTTTCAAGATATAACACAAACCGATCCGATCAGTGAGAGAATCTACCGGAGACGAAATTGCGTGTAAGTTGCTGAGCTTCAGAAACGACTACAACCAAATTCGCAAGCAACAATCAAATTCAATATTCATAAACGAAGACGAAATTCGCAGCAACAATCAAATCCTAGATTCAGAAATGAAGATGAAATTCGTAGTAGTAACAATCAAATTCGAGCTTCAGAGAGACGAAATTCGCAGCAACAATCAAATTCGATCAACAGATAGATTCAACGATATACGAGCAAAAATTCCTACTGAGAATGGAAATAGAGAGAGACCTGCTTTAGATCTCCGATCAGAGAAGGCGAGATATTCCGCAGATCCACGACGAAACAAAGTAGCACCATTCTCAGTCAATCGTCGTCGTCTTCTTCTTCTTCAACGATGCGCGCGAGACTGGGAATTTGAAAAGGGGAACGCAGAGCAGACTGATTTTAATAGAAGACGATTTCATTTCAGTCCCTATACTTTTAGTAATATTTGGGATCTCACTGCAAACAAACTCTTAATTATTTACGAAATTTACTATTAGTGTGAATTATTTCCTCTTTTGGCGCTAAACTTTTTTAGCTGTACAAGTCACATTCAAAGTAAAGTTCAAATATGGAATTTTTTTATATGCCTAGAAATGGAATACTCTTTGAGAAAAGAGTACGAATGTATTCTGCTCTTTAGGTAATCAAGTACATATGTGAAGGAAACATAAGTTTATATCCAAAAATTGGAATCAGCCAAAGCCATAACAAACAAATTAACTTAAATCTAAGAATCTGCAGACTCATCTGGGCTCTGAAGAATCTCACGAATGAAGTTTATGAAAGAGCAAAGACCACCCAAGAAGTTATGGTCAATGACACCATTACCATCAAGAACATGAGCAAAATCCACCAGCTTGACTTGTGGTCTAGCATCATCATCATTTCCCTTTAAGATGGATTCATTCTCATAGACCATTAAAATCGAACAAGAGTTGAAATGGTAGAGCGTTTGGTTCTCGAACCAGGTCTTGAGTTCCAGCAACTGCGTTAAGATCCCGTGGGAACCGCCGTAAACACTCGAGGCAAAAGCAGAGTCAGGTTTCGAGCCAGTGTCCGAAAGTGAGTTAGATGATACAAACTTCCTCAGAGTCAATCTCGCTCCATCTACATCGAGCCCGCGAAGAAGCTTCCTCTCGGGCTTCCAGAAACTCGATTCTTTGTGATCATACACTTCGAAACCAGAGATCCTGAAACCCGATGACACGGTTGTGGTACCCGTGTCTTTCTTCAAACATTTTTGGATGTATTCTTCAGATGCATCAGGATACCATGTTCTCGAACCCATCTTAACATCCATTACTGATGGTTTTGTGTATTCTGCAAGAAGATTTTCCAACACCATCATGGCTGCTCCATCAGAACCTTCAACTGCTTGAGTGCCGTGATACACCGGGAAATATCTATGGATGTGTTCTGGAACCTCTGTGTTTGAGGAGAAAGATTCGTAGAACTTTACCTCGATTTCACCACGAGAATCGCCCTGAAGTGGCTTGAAGAACCGACCCTTGTCATCTACGAGAGGACCAGGCTTCCCGTCTTTAGCAATGTGTCCTGCAACCTGATGTTCAGGGACTTTGAGCTGCATCTTGTTTAAATTATGAAACTGAACCTGAAGAATGAGAAATTAGATACAGATAGAAACCACTCACAAAACCAAAGAACACAAGCAGAAAACCAAAAACATGAAGATGTTAAGAGATCTGTGGTTCAGTACTCAATGAGCCAGTAAAAGATCACAATGAGTCCATCACAGCCAACAATGCCCTAGTATCTAAATGTCATAGAAATTAACCTAAAAGCCAAGAAGATCCTGAGACAAGCCACAACAACTTAGGGAATAGCTATCAAGTGTTACAAGAACAACTCTGCATCAATGAACCTGTTGTGTAACTCAACAACTTAGGAATAGCTATTGATCTGCAAAACTATCACAATTTTCACAACAATCAGAGCTAAATGAAATTCAGATTAGTTATCATAAATCTACTTACAGAATTTTCCAGGAATATACTAATTCAGAATCAACAAACCACAGATCGAGTACCACTTTCCTGGTTCACCAAAATCAAAATCAAAACTTTTCTGGTTCATCGCTTGAAGAAGAAGAAGAAGAGAAAAGAAAGAAAATAGAAAAAGAAAAACAACACTGAAAAGGAAAATTTCCTAATTTTAGCTATTCAATTGAAGAAAATCACGAAAAGTTGCTTTTTCGTATAAAAGGCTAGAACTTTAGAAAAGTACGATCCCATTAATCAAACGCAACATAAAGCAACTTAGATTTAAGTAAGGAAATAATTGAAGAACTTTCATGGTAAGAGATTCAAGTAAACAGATATACCCAAAAAGAGTAGTAGAACAAATCTTCAGGGAGAAACGATGGAGAAGACGATAAGAAAGGTGTACGATTCTTCACATAATTGAAAGTTTTTGTCTTTTGTTACTTTTTCCTTTGAGGCAACGAAGCAATCTAGCTGGATAATTATATTATTCTCTCTTTTATTTAATTTATGTTTAATTAAAACTTAAAAGTCAGATGCAGACTGCTGAGGACGAAAACTCAATAGAGTAAACCGGTTTTAACCATCTTTAAATCATAAACAAAATTAGTTTATCATTGAGTATTTATGTAATAATATATTTTAAGTACTCGATTATCGTCTAATTAATGATCAATTTATCCAGTTTCCAGTTTTGCATTCGAATTGAGTTCCTCCTCGGAGCAGCGTCAAAGTCAACGGCCGTCTGATTCTTGTTTATCTCCTAAACCCAAAAACAACGATTTCACTGTCACCGTTGTCAAGCTCGAATCACACTAGCCGAGACGATGGCGAGACCATCGATCGCCACGTGTGATCCAAGCGCACGACCTTGTTTAGCGACGCGTGGCTCACTTCCTCGTAGCCGTACATGCGCGCCGCTTTTATTCCTCTGCCTCCTCCTAGGTTTAACGGTCTTTTGTGCGGACGCAAATCCTTCTGACTCGAAGCTTCTCTGCTCCCGTCTTCTTCCATGTGAGCCTTCTATTGAAATGGTGAGAAATTGTAAGAATCTGTGGAAACTCTTGGACCGGAAAGTGAGTGTTCCTTGCCGTAAGATTACAACTTTGACGAGGTAAAAGAAAATCTATTTTTTTGTATTTTTTCAACTTTGTGGTTTTAGACAGTGAGCTGATGTTATTTACACTGTTTATGATCAGGACAGTTACTCTAACTGAACTACCAGATAAGACTATGGAAGCTAAGTGTCTTCAGGGCATGTTTGAGTTGATTGATTCTGCATTCTTCAATGAAACTAAAGTAAGTCTTTTGATTCTCTTAACAGTCTGTTAATGTTCTGTAATGATTCAAGGAATCACCTTTCTACGTTTTTACCTGATTGGTTTGAATTGATTTAGATTTGTTCATTTAGATAGCCATTTTGGGTTTCTAAATCATACTTTGAGTAAGAAAGTGTATGTTTTACTTATCAGTTATGATAATGGAGTTTTGATGTTTGTGATTGGTCTATATAGCTACAGGAGATTGCAAAGGGGGCTACTGAAATGAATGTTCCTATATATCGAGCCAACCGGAAACTAGTAGCTACTAAGAATGGTGGGTTGGAAAATCCATCCCCGTTGGTGTTTAATCCGTCTTGGAACAGAGAAGTTCAACGAGTGCAAGACAAGAGATTCAAATACCCTTCGGCATCCGGAGTAAAACTCCCTAGAGATGAAGAAGATATCGCCTTCATGAGCGTAAGTCATCACTCTTTTTTATGGTTGTTATTTCGATAGACTGGTCTATTCGTCTAACTAGAGGAATGCATTATGGCAGGTTCTTGAACTCGGAGAACTTATAAAGACGAGACAAATTACTTCCAAAGAACTCGTTCGGATTTATCTTAAGCAGTTAAAACGGTAAGGGAGCTTCCATTTTCACTGAACGTTTGCAGGGAATTTTACATGATGCTGATTTTGTTAATGGTAAAAGGTACAATCATGTTCTTGAAGCGGTAGTTACTTATACTGAAGAACTGGCATACAAACAAGCCAAAGAAGCTGATGATTTACTCTCTCAAGGAACTTATCTTGGTATCTTTCTCTAGTGCCGTATAGTCTGTTTGATGGAATCTCTAATGCCACATACAAATCTGTTTGATGGATTGGTGTTTCAAGTTTCTTACTATGAAATTTTTGTGCGTGATAGGACCTCTTCACGGGATTCCATATGGTTTAAAGGATATAGTTGCAGTTCCCGGATATAAAACAACTTGGGGTTCAACTTCTTTCAAAGACCAATTTCTTGACATTGAAGCATGGGTTTACAAAAGGTCCTGAAAATAAAATTTCACTATGTTCATTGATTTTCCTTTTTGCTGTATTGGAGTTACAACGTCCATTGGACACTTGGTTTTTTTGGTTGTTTAGATTAAAAGCTTCAGGTGCAGTTTTAGTAGCAAAGCTTGTTACGGGTTCTATGGCTTATGATGATATCTGGTTCGGGGGACGGACTAGGAATCCATGGAATATCGAGGAATTCTCTACCGGGTCATCAGCTGGACCCGCTGCATCCACATCGGCTGGTTAGTTTTTATTTTAGAAAAATGAGTCAAGATTACGTTTCAGTTTGGCTATAGCTGAAAATATAAACAGCTCCTTTTCCTCTTTTTGGGTAAACTTTTTGTTCAGGTATGGTTCCTTTTGCTATAGGCTCGGAGACAGCAGGCTCAATGACATACCCTGCAGCGCGGTGTGGCATAACAGCATTGCGTCCGACATTTGGGAGCGTTGGTAGAACCGGAGTGATGAGCATATCCGAGAGCCTGGTATGTTGAAAATAGTAGCGGTTTTAATGTGCTTCAAAACCGAGTGAAAACTTGAGAATATCTAACCTTTAAGATCCAACTCCTCTTGTTACAGGATAAGCTGGGACCTTTCTGTAGAACAGCAGCGGATTGCGCTGTAATTCTTGACGCTATCAAAGGAAAAGATCCCGATGATCTCTCATCTAGAGAGATCGCGTTTGAAGATCCCTTCTCCGTTGATATCACAAAACTCACAGTTGGGTATACAAAAGATGCTGATATGAAGGTAAACAAGCTGCTAAATACTTTTTCCAATCACAGTAATGAACTAGTTTGTGTTGATTCAACATTTGACTTCTTCAGGTGGTGGAAGTTCTTGGTTCCAAAGGTGTCAATATGGTTCCTTTTGAGCTAAATTATACTGTGGAATCGGTTCAAGGGATATTGAACTTCACAATGGATGTAGATATGTTGGCTCATTTTGATGAATGGCAAAGAACCGGTCAAGAAGATCTCTATGAAGCTCAAGATCAATGGCCGGTTGAGTTACGCCGTGCTCGTGTAGTTACAGCAGTAGATTACATTCAGGTTTTTGTCCATTTCAACTTCTCATTTTGGTTTATAGGTTGGTTTTGTGATAGTTATGTCCGATTTATTTATCTATCTAATTTACCGGCTTAGGCTCAGAGAGCTCGTGGTAAGTTGATTCGGGAAGTGGAGAAGAGCTTTACAGTCGATGCGTTTATTGGAAATGTGACCGATTGGGAGAAAGTCTGTATGGGAAACCTAGTCGGTTTGCCGGTTCTAGTGATTCCGACCGGTTTCAAGAACATAACGGATCCACCAACCAACAGTTGCCGGAGACGGACAACGATCAATGCCGGAATTTATGCCCCTCCAGAACGTGATCACATTGTAAGTAAAACCAATAGAATATATATCTTATATGTCGTTCAGTGAACTGAAATTTAGGAAAATTGTGTGGTAGGCTTTGGCATTGGGTATGGCGTACCAATCGGTTACCGATGCACATAGGAAGCGACCACCTATTGATGATCTTGGACCGGATGACTCGATACCAAATCCTCCTCGGGCTTTAATCCCTCCCCGTAGGTTACACATTTGAGCTTTCTTCAATCTTTTTTTTTACATTGGGAAATGTAGTCAAATCAATGTTGTGTGTTTTGTTTAAAAAGAAGTTATGTTATAAGTAGCATATTGTTCTGTCTCAATGAGTGATCAAGTCAATGTTATGAAATGAACATATGGTTGGGACCGTTTTTGACGATCATGCTTTGTAGTGCGCGACTCTGGATATAAATTAATCTATTGGGATTTTGTCTAATGATTAATCCGTGAAAGGGTTTTGTTTCCATATCGAACGTGACTGACGGTGATTGGAATTTTGGAACTAGTGCTGATATAAAAGTGGAAATATACACGTGTTTTTTATTCGTTTTTTATGTAGCTGTCGTGTATGTGTTTGAAATTGCATTTTTTGCTTTACTAGAAGAGGAAATGGGAATTGCGTGGGTATAGAATTTTAATTATAATAAATTGTGTTCGGCGAGTTTTGTGGGTGGGAATTTATTGTACTACCTTTGACTTTACGACCTTCGCGTTCTATTTTCGATCTCAACTTCTTCACTGTAAAGCTTTTTTTCGTCGGAAACAAAATATTATGGTGCATAATCCCAGCCCTGCATAGTCCAAACCTGAAATAAATAAAATCAAACGTCTATATTTTTTATTCATTAAAGATGAATTAGCTAAATCTGAAAAAGTTTTGATTTTACCATAAAAAGAAGTTTTGAGTCAATGAAAACATTTCTGGCAGATCCCATTATTTATTACCAATAAATAGTGACATTTGACTTGATACATATTGTAGTTTTTTCTTATTTAACCCCAAAGCAAAAGTTGACTTGATATTTATTTTGGGGTTTTACAAATTTTGCTCTTATCTATAATCACAGGCAATTAATTTGCTCGCCGGTCTTACAGAGTAATTGCCCTCAATTGTAACCTTCAAATGCAACACTTCATAACAAAAGTATACAAGAAACAAACAATCAAAATGTTAAATATGTTTTAAGTATCTATCTAAATATCTCTAATCGATGTGAGCCAAAGAACGGAAACACAAAAGAGTAATTTGTTTTAAGTATTTATCTAATCGATAGCCAATCAAAGAGCGGAAACCAGATAAACCAGCACACGTAATGGATTAACTTGAATAGCTAGTGGTTTTTTTTATATCATCTATCTCTAATCTTTGTATATAAATGAATCCAAATTTTTTTAAAGACTATCTATGTGACTATGTCTATCTAGTTATAAAAGAAATTAATCGCTAGGACTATATATGCAAAAAAAAATGGTAAGTAGACTTTTAGTTTTAGGGTTGATTTTTCTGTAAACTTCTAAAGTGAAACAGACAAGTGGATATTCACTTTCCACGGTACGACCTTAAAACCAACTCTTTTCCGTAAAAACAAAATCTAACAAAATGGCACCTACACGTAATTTATTCGAAATAGCGAGGGTAAAAGAGACAAATACTAGTCATCTTCCCTCTTTCCTCTGGTTTATATTTCTTTCTTTCTTTTAGCTCCTCTGCACAAATCCCCTGAGCTCTCTTCCCATCTCGAGATCCGCCGTTAAACTCTTTTTGCCCAAACTCTGAGCTTCTCTCTCTGTCTTCTTCTTCTTCATCTCCTCTTTTGTATTCAATCACAGAGAGACTCTCTTCTCCAGATCTATCATTTGGTTTAATCAAGGTATGTTCGTCGGAATTATCGAAGAATTCTCGTAGATCTATCCATTCATTGATTCAATTTGATCTTTTCCGATTAGTTCCGATCTGATCGAGCGATATAGAGTCTCGTCTGATTGGTTTGGTTAGCTCAAAGTTATAGTGCAGATCGAGACAAATGTACATTTTTGTGATTCGTTGATGATGAATATTGTAGTCTTTATGTATCGATGCATGTAGCTTAATCTCGTTAGTGGTTTCGATTATCTAATCAGACCAAATTGATGTTTGATCATATATTTTACCAATGCACTGTGTTATAGTGCGGCCAAATGATGAGTCTTTTGAATGATTTACTCTGATTTTTGCCGAAATGGCTTTGGTCTAAGGTTAGCTAGTGAACATGGCAACGGGGGCTGAGAACCAATGGCTTAAAGGAAGAGTGAAGGCTGTTACCTCCGGAGACTGCTTAGTGATCACGGCTTTGAGCCACAACAGAGCTGGACCTCCACCGGAAAAGACCATTACTTTTTCTTCTCTT
>Ga0041059_1002005_pt1 | contig 15652 bp, 3 predicted proteins | sample AraColnosormetaG_FD_56232 | JGI IMG/M metagenome (GOLD analysis project Ga0041059, IMG submission 56232) | Arabidopsis roots microbial communities from North Carolina, USA - Col MF nosort | ecosystem: Host-associated > Plants > Roots > Unclassified | place: USA: North Carolina | collected 2013-09-02
TTTTTTTTTTTGCAGAATTAGGCATACTAGATAATCACCCGCACTAAATCGATTATCCCATATCCTCTAATTACAAACACTCGTTAATTCAGGATAATTAAACCCTAAGATTGATGGTATATAAAGAACCTAAAAAAAAATTTGATGAAAATAACAAACTGGATGTGTAGTTTGGTTGTTTCGTTGTCTCTTGTATGAGTTTTGAAATAACATATTTTAGTTTTGAATTAGCAACAAACAAAGGAGGTGTAGGTAAAGTTGATCAACTTGAGGTCAAGAGTGAGCGAAGATGAAGTTCGTGTAGAAGACGAATATTAGACAATTTTGGGCGTGAGAAAGAAAACCAAAAATTAATTAAAAACCTAAGGAAGAGTATAATAGTCAAAAAGAATGAGAGAAAAATACCTACATGTGTGAGTACATTCAAAAATAACGTTTTTAACAAAGAGACACATTTTTGGTGGTTTTGCCACAATTGATACATGATTGGGATTTTTTTGCAGAGTTTGGCATATTTTGGCTTAAAAACTATAAAAATAGACAATTTTAGATTGGATTTATAAGAATGAGCATTTTTCATTTTGATGGATTGACAATTTTGGCCCTATATGATATCTTCTTCTTCCTCGCATTTTCTCGATTCAACTTCCATCCCATGAGAAAACTAAATCGTTTTTCCCATAAAACAATTTCTAATTACAAACGCTCATTAATTAAGGATAACTAAACCATAAGTCAGATAGTATATAGAGAGCCCAAACAAAAATTAAAAAAAAAGTTTGATAGAAGTTACAAACATGTTGATATAATTTTGAATGTGTAGTTTGGTTATTTCATTGTCTCTTATCTGTGTTTTAAAATTTCAGATTTTACTTTTGAATTAGCAGCAAACAATAAAAATTGAAAAATCAATAAAAGTTGCAACTACACTGAGAAATTTTCAATATAAATAAAACCCAACAAATTTGAGTCTATGCTTTTATATAAAGAGTGATCCGATATTTTAGTGTCCGACTAAGGCCATCTCCATTGCACAAATAATATAAGTGTCTTTAGATTTTAAATGAATAAAATAATAAGTAAATGTCTTTAAGTTAGTGCAGGGAAGGAAATTGTGTCTTTGGGAGACATTAAAGACATGTTTTTAGAGACATCTTTGCTTATGTGGCAATATGTCATTGTTTCTTCTTTTGTTCTTTTATTTTAATCACAACTAAAGACATCCACTTAAATTTGTGCATTGTAGATGCTCTAATCTCTTTAAAATGAATGTAATCGGCCAATAGACTATTCATCGGATTTCCTAATTAATAAACCTAAAACATTTGCATTATTTCAATTGGCCAAATAGAAGTAATTAAATAATTGAAAAATATATTATCAATTGTTTATTTATAATTATGTGATTATGTCGTTTTCAATCAAATATGTTTGTTCTATACTTTATTTATATTAACTCTTTTATGTGATCGAAAAATGAATGTACGTATTCGCATTCCAATCCATGCAACACGTAGCTTATACCACAAACGAGAAAACGTTAAAACTCCACGTCCCTTCCTTGAGACCTCCTCCATGCAAAAAAGAGTGGTCGTGGTTCTTTATAAACCAAATATCCAAATAAGAAAACAAAACTGAATCATTAATGAAGATATTGTAAAGCCACATATTTTTCAGTATGATACGATCCTCATATAATCGATGATCCCTTGGTTGAAGGATCTTTGATTAGTTTAATCTCCTTCATGGCTACTTCTCCACCACACGATCTCTATATAAAATTCTCCACCTCCATTCCTCGCCAAAAAGAATTTTATCTTCCTCTTTTTCCTTCTACTAAAACACACATTTTCCTTAGAAAAATAAACCAAGTCCAAGAAAATGGACCCATGGTCATGGATATGTGAGCTTCCAGAAGATCCTGAGTTCAGCGAGTCTGATTCACACGCAGTGTTTCAGCTCGCTGGCGATTTGACACGTTCGATCAAACTTAGAGCCGAACGGACTTTGGGTTCTGACCAAGAATCTCACTCTCTCACCTTTACAGTTGTAGCAGAGGGTTTTAACCTCCTTAAGTCGTCGACCATTTGGGTCTCCAACACATGTCCCTTGTCGTCGGAGAAACCGTTCCTCCCTCTTGTTCTCCAGCTTCTTCAAGAACTAATCACCCGTTCCCCTACCACACACGACGGCGCGTGCACAAAGTTTGAACAACTTGAAATCAAACCAAGTCCAGTTAGCTGGGTCATGGACTCTCACTCACCTGAATCCTTCTCATCAGTCTTTAATCTAATCCTCCTCACACGCCTCTTCTGGTTGTGTGTGTTTGACGCGCCAAGCGAAGTAGGCTCTTTCTTCTTCCAACACTTACTAGGTCCACACGTGAACGCGCTTACATGTCAACATGCACCTGTCTTACGGACGTTTCTCGTCTCTCTCGGTGTAGACGCCGAGCTTTGTATTGTACGAGCTGCTTCGTATGCCTTATCCAAATGGATGATCTCTAAAGAGATAGGACTTGGGAATCTTGGTTTGAAACAGTTCAGTAGCAGCCTCATGCCACGTCATTCGTTGGGGTTTTCGTATGCCACAGAAGCTCATGGTCTTTGGATCTTGAAAGGTTATTTCCCAATCTTGTCAATGAACGTCACAAATAATAGCTCTAACGAGGTTCACAACAAGATCGTCAAGTTTCCATTCGTAGAGCCTAAAGAAGCTGTCCTACGTTACGCTTTGTCGCATCAACAAGCTGAAATACTAGTACAGTTTGAATACTCCGTTAAGTTCTATGAGAACTACATAAAAGTAAACGCACGTGTAGACAACATACGCATCCACGTCTCGAAGCTAGGGTTTCACAAAGGAGGAGTTGGCGTGGAGAATCAGATAGCGGATTGTTACTCCGAGGAGAGGTACTTCCCATCACGGGTACGGGTCTGGCTCGGGCCAGAACTCGGGTCCAGCCACGTATCGGGGCTAAGTCTAGGAAGGTCAACGAAGAACGAGGAGAGAGATATCGAGGTGACTAGAGTGCTAAAGGGAAATTTCGGAAAAGGTAAAGTGGCTCCGAGAGTCAAGGCAAGAGCAAGAATGGCAACAAAGAGGAAGGTTAAAGATTGGAGAATAGAGCAGGAAAGCGAAGGAAACGCTGCCGTTTTTGATGCGGTGTTGTACGATAGAGAGAGCGGTCAAGAAGTGACAACCGTTAAGCCGAAGCCAAACCAAGAGGGTTTAAAGAATGTGTTTACGAAGAGTGGGGGGATGGTGTTTGGAAGGGATGAGTATGGAGATGAAGTTGGGTGGAGAGTTGGGAGAGAGATGGAAGGAAGTGTGTTGAAGTGGAGACTGGGTGGCAAAATTTGGCTAACTTATTGGCCAAACAAGTTGAACACTTTGTTTTATGAGACTAGATGTGTAGAGTGGTGTGATGAGGTTGATTTGCCGTTGCTTCCTACTTCTTAGAGTCGCAAATAAGAAAAAATATATAGGTACATAAAATAATTGGATATAGGTCATAAATTGGTATATGTGTTTGTAAATATTTACTCTTGAGGTATCTCAAATATTGTTTTCGTATAATTGTCATTTGCATACGCACACCTATAGCTTTATCTGAAATAAATAGCTAACCATTTTGTATGTGTTTGGCAAAAATCTATTGTTGTTCAGCACTAGAAAGTCAATTAGCTTTGTAAGGACCAAATCTTCTTTATAACACTTGCTTTAATTTTTTGAATATCAATTTTTTTTTTTAAATCACTTCAAGAAGAATAATTCTTAGGTTCACCCCTAGGAGTGAATCCTTTTACTCACTCTTTTTCTTTCATCAGCCAATCAGGATATTGACACCTAATAAGAAATAAACATTCACTTAATTATAAAATTTAAATCTTAACCATTCTTCTATAAACTCAAACCGGTATATAATCTCGTTTAGTCACAAAATATAATCTCTAATTTTCCATTGTAAACCCAAACTGGTATCTAAACTCATTTCATTGTAAAATCTAAGCTTTAACCGTTCTTTCTAAACTCAAACCGAGATTCAATCTCGTTTAATTGTAACATTTAAACCTGTTTATAAATTTAAACCTACATTAAAACTAGTTTAACTATAAAATTTAAACCCTTTATAATCTCAAAACAATATTTAATCTCATATAATCATAAAATCTAAACCCTAACCCTCTCTTATAAATCCAAGATGATATATAATTTTGTATTAGTGGCAAGTTAGATTATATAATTAAATAAATTTATTTATTATTTATTAGGTGACAAATTTTAATTGGCTGGAAGAAAAGAGCGTGAATAAAAAGATTCATCCATAAAGACCAAATATTTTTCTAATCTTTACCGTAAATTAAAAAATTATTAACATAATATTTTTTCGATTAAGTCCATAAAAATATGATGTAATTTACTATTAGTGTAGTTTTTGTTTAGTAAATGACTAATGAGGTGATATTTTACAGCTAGTTGAGATATCTAAACACATTTTTGTTTTTTGTCGACCAAATCTTGCATTAAGCAAAGCCCAAAGGCAAGTACAGAAAGTTTGAGCCCAGTGGATACAACGACAATAAACGGCCCATATTAAATAATAATTAAACACAAATTATGATTAAGTAAGTAACGACACGTGTATAGGATGTGTCTTCGCCTAACTACGTGGCGAGGATTGTCGCATCGCCGTCAAACTCGCCGGACATCGCTGAAACTTCGATTAGCCGCCGCCAATGAGTCATGCAGCGATGAGTATCCGCTTGTCTTCTGCCGACCTCGAATCCAACCCAAAAGGACATCGAATCTCTCGGATTGAGAGACAATCACAACTTCAAAAAGTTTCTGTAAAACACCAACTCCGGGGAAGCTCCACCACCGACTACACCCATCTTGATGTAGATCTGAATCCAACGTTGATCTCTCGTTTAGAGCAAAAGACGCGATGAAGATGTTACTCCTCGATCAATTGGAGAAAATAGAGAAATCTTTGAAGAGAAACCGGTGAATCGATGAAAAGCGAGGATGGAGGGAGATCGAATCCCGCTAAAAGCGAGAGAAAAAAGCGGATTTAACCGGTATAAAGATCCGACAGTAAATCGGAATTTATTGATCTCGAAAACGAGAATATATACGATCCAGATTACACCGGAACCAAAAGAAACTACGCCATATCCTTCCTTTCTGAAAGAAGAGAAGAGAGGAAAGTTGGAGGAGAGAGGTTTTTTTTTTTTTCTTCTCTAAAACACATTTAATATAGCTAAAATGATTTAATTATTTATGGGCTATATTAATATTTATGCCTAGATGATCAGAATATTAAGTATCTATGCATGAAAATTGAGTAATTAATCTTCTCTCTTCCCCAATATAATTTCTCACGAAAAAGCCCCTATAAAACCAAAACAAAGTTTATAGCATAAATGCTGGATGCTAAAAATATCCTGAAAGATATCTCCCACCAACATTAAAAACATAAACATATTGTAATCATTATTGATATGTATGGCCTTTAAAAATAATCCTCAAACAATAAACCACAAGTTTAAATAGAAATTATGTGGACTCATTGACTATAAGCAACATTCTGATAACAAATAGTATCGCGATAATCTCGTATATGCTAAAAACGATGATATTTCCGTTAACTTTATAAAGAAAGTCCACAATCAATAGACTACGAGTTTAAAAGGTAGCAATGTTAGTCGATATAACTACTAGCAGATAATTAAGATAATAATTACAATGCCACATGTTGTCCCTTTTACAACAAGAATCAAAGCTAGTAACAAATTCTAATAATAACATAATCACAAAAATCTCTTATCCGCTAAACGCGAGCATATTTGTTTGTAGCCTTTTAAAAATAATCCTCAAACAATAGCCTACGAGTTTAAATGGTAATAATGTTAGTCGATATAACTTCTATCAGATAAGAAAAATAATACTGACGATGCTACAGGTTGTCTCCTTGTGTTTTACAAAAAGAATCAAAACTAATAACACTTTCTGATAACAACCGTATCGCGATAAGCTTCTATCCGCTAACATCAGTATCAGGATAATCTCGTAGGAAATAATAGTACATTGGAACCAACACACAGTAGGAAAAAAAAGTTCATAACCATATCTCCAAGTTCTTCACACCTCTTGCATTCAAAAGACTTTTCTCGTGTTTTACTTCGGATCTCTTCGTAATCTTCTGTGATTCTATAGATCTCACTTTGAGACACTTACAACATTGTGCAGCGTATGAGTCAATTAACGATGTCGTTGGTTTTTGTACACACATGAGATCAAACATAGATTAAGATTTTGACAAACGAATCTTAATGCAAATATAAAAATAAAACATTGTCGATACCTTGTGGGATGTAGCTTGAGTAGTCGTCTTCACCATATTTCAAGTTTTGAGGGAGATGAAAAGTGTTTTTTTTTTGTGGTTTTGGCTTTTTGGTTGAAGTGAAGAGAGAGTAATTATCTCCTTTGGATTTCGTGAACCCCAACAAATTCTCAATAATGATTTGTGTAAATCAAATTAGATACATAAAAAATAAAAATTCTCTAAAATAATAGTACATTGAAACCAACGGACAGTAGGGAATCAAAGTTCATACCCATATCTCAATGTTCTTTACATCTCTTACATTTAACAGACTTTTTTGGTGTTTTACTTCGAATCTCTTCGTAATCTTCTTGTGACTCTATAAATCTCACTTTGAGACACTTACAACATTGTGCAGCGTATGAGTCAATTAACGATGTCGTTGGTTTTCGCTACACACATGAGATCAAACAGAGATTAAGATTCTGACAAACGAATCTTAATGCAATGATAAAAATAAAACATTCTCGATACCTTGTGGGATGTAGCTTAAGTAGTCGTCTTCACCATATTTTAAGTTTTGAGGAAGATGAAGAGAGTTTTTTTTTTGTTTTGGCTTTTTGGTTGAAGTGAAGAGGGAATCATTATTTTCTTTGGATTTCGTGAACACCAACAAATTCTAAATAATGATTTGTGTAAATCAAATAAGATCCATAAAATGAAAATTCTCTAAAATAATAATACATTGGAACCAATACACAGTAGGGAATCAAAGTTCATAACCATATATCCAAGTTCTTCACATCTCTTGCATTCGAAAGACTTCTTTGGTGTTTTACTTCGAATCTCTTTGTAATCTTCTTGTGACTCTATACATCTCACTTTGAGACACTTACAACATTGTGCAGCGTATGAGTCAATTAATGATGTCGTTGGTTTTCACTATACACATGAGATCAAACAGAGATTAAGATTATGACAAACGAATCTTCATTCAATGATGAAAATAAAACATTGTCAATACCTTGTGGGATGTAGCTTGAGTAGTCGTCTTCACCATATTTCAAGTTTTGAGGGAGATGAAGAGAGTTTTTTTTGTGGTTTGACTTTTTGGTTGAAGTGAAGAGGGACTAATTATCTCTTTTGGATTTCGTGAACACCAACAACTTCTCAATAATGATTTGTGTAAATTAAATTAGATCCATACAAAATGAAAATCCTCTAAAATAATAGTATATTGAAACCAATGCACAGTAGGGAATGAAAGTTCATATCCATATCTCCAAGTTCTTCACATCCCTTGCATTCAACAGACTTTTTTGGTGTTTTACTTCGAATCTCTTCGTAATCTTCTTGTGACTCTATAGATCTCACTTTGAGACACTTACAACATTTTGTAGCGTATGAGTCAATTAACGATGTCGTTGGTTTTCGCTACACTCATGAGATCAAACAGAGATTAAGATTCTGACAAACGAATCTTAATGCAATGATAAAAATAAAACATTCTCGATACCTTGTGGGATGTAGCTTGAGTAGTCGTCTTCACCGTATTTCAAGTTTTGAGGGAGATGAAGAAAGTTTTTTTTGTGGTTTGGCTTTTTGGTTGAAGTGAAGAGAGAGTAATTATCTCCTTTGAATTTTGTAAATACCAACAAATTCTCAATAATGATTTGTGTAAATCAAATTAGATCCATAAAAAATGAAAATTCTCTAAAATAATAGTACATTGGAACCATCGAACAGTAGGAGAATAAAACTTCATGACCATATCTCCAAGTTCTACACATCTCTTGCATTTAAAAGACTTTTTCGGTGTTTTACTTCGAATCTCTTTGTAATCTTCTTCTGACTCTAGAGATCTCACTTTGAGACACTTACAATATTGTGCAGAGTATGAGTCAATTAATGATGTCGTTGGTTTTCACTACACACATGAGATCAAACAAAGATTAAGATTCTGACAAACGAATTTTCATGCAATGATAAAAATAAAACATTGTCGATACCTTGTGAGATGTAGCTTGAGTAGTCGTCTTCATCATATTTCAAATTTTGAGGGAGATGAAGAGAGTTTTTTTTGTGGTTTGGCTTTTTGGTTGAAGTGAAGAGGGAGTAATTACCTCCTTTGGATTTCGTGAATACCAACAAATTCTCAATAAAGATTTGTGTTAATTAAATTAGATCCATAAAAAATAAAAATTCTCTAAAATGACAGTACATTGGAACCAACGAATAGTAGGAGAATAAAAGTTTATAACCATATCTCCAAGTTCTACACATCTCTTGCATTCAAAAGACTTTTTCGGTTTTTTTATTTCGAATCTCTTTGTAATCTTCTTGTAACTCTATAGATCTCACTTTGAGACACTTACAACATTGTGCATCGTATGAGTCAATTAACGATGTCGTTGATTTTCGCTATACACATGAGGTCAAACAGAGTTTAAGATTCTAACAAACTAATCTTCATGCAATGATAAAAATAAAACATTGTCGATACCTTATATAGGATGTATCTTGAATAGTCATCTTCACTATATTTTAAGTTTTGAGGGAGATGAAAAGAGGTTTTTTTTCTGGTTTGGCTTTTTGGTTAAAATGAAGAGGGACTAATTATTTTCTTTTAAGATGTTTGTTTCACTCAATAAACTCGTATGTTAGAGCAAAGTCTTTATTGCAATAGCATTTAAGTTGGATTTAAATCATATAAGTTGTATCTAATCAAGTACTAATACAAAAACGTTACAGAAGAGATTTGATCCATGAAAATTGATTGAATATATTAATTGAGAAGTAATTGACAAAATATTAGATTCATAAAAATTGATTAAATATATTAATTGAGAAGTAATTGGGAGACGAGGGCAGGTGTTGAAATTATATGATGCTAAATGTCATGCAAAGTTAGAAAAAACATTGTGTATTATTAATGACGTTTGACCAAAGAACTCATTTTTCCAAAAAAAATTTCATTCGTAGAGCAATCTTACATTTTGAGAGGCTTTGTAATTTTCTTTTTAGTTATATTTGCTAGCGCTTTCCCCTTATCGAACACTTTTTGTATGCTTCTCGTAATTTTCTTTCAAGAAAACATTCATCAGCATTCAACAAAAAGAGAGATGGTCATATGTTACGCTTTGTCGCACAAACAAGCCCAAATACTCGTGCGTTCGAATACTCCATTAGGGCCCACGAGAACTACATAAAAGTGAATGCACGTGTGGACTACATCTGCATCCATATATTCCACAAATGAGTATTTCTTTTTTGTTTAATTGTTTAGAAAAAAAAAACACATATTAAGAAAACATATTAAATGTCGATTATAAATGTATTATTTTTAATATTTTACAATTTTTTATAACTCTAAACCAATGATAATTAACTATTTTTCATAAAAATTACAATTCACCAATACTAACCAATAAATATTACATGGAAAATTTAAAAAATCAATCTTTTAAAAACAATTTTTTTTTCTAAACAATCAAACAAAAAGGGAATAAAGGTATCTTTTGGGAATATCTTTTAGAAGAGTATCTTTTTTGCTGACCCTTTTAAACTAGGGATTTACTAGTCTTACTCCAAAAAGATACTTCTCCACGTACACATGAATTGAATACCGCTTAGGTAATAACAAGTAGAAGAGAGATATAATTTAGATATCGATAACTCTCTACGATACGTAAAAAAACCGGAAACAATTTATTAAACAGTACTAGCACCATAGTCTAGCACGTTTGACACATACACGACAATTATTGTATGAAAACAACACTTTTACACTTTTAGTGATCATGACCACCCCTTTACTTGTTTATGCTTGACTGCTTTTTTACACAGTTTCAACTGCGGTTTTAGATCCTTTAGTGCATATAGTAGAACATGCCTTGGTACATCGTTCAACCGCGACATTCACTTTTCCACTTGTGTCTGATCACCGAAACAAAACTAGAATGATTTCTTTAGTAATAATAGTAATAATAGTAGTAGCAACTATGCATTTGGAGAGCTTGCTTTACCAAGTTTTTGGAGACTCGTTAAGGCACCACACAGAGAGGATACACACCCCAACTTACAATATACATTGACAACATCACCTTGCATCAAAAATGAAATCTTGATCCATCCTCTAACAAATGTAACTTAATAAAGCATATAACCAAGTGAGTTCAGTTTTTACCAGAGTTTGTGAGACTCCCGTAAGGAAAACCCGAAGGGCAATAACCCACGTAAGTGTCTCGGCATCCACTTTCAGCTGAACAAAGTATCTGCAAATTTCCTTCTGAAATGCAATCTTCAAACTCCTTCCTAGTTGACTGGCTCGGGCAGCAAGTTTTTTGTGCTTCTACTTGAATTTGCGAGATGACCAGACCCATTACGAGTACACTGAATATCACAGTTTTGCCTTCCATCTTTTGATTGATTACTTGTAATTTGATAACAAAGTGTATATTTAGAGAAAACACTTTTAGTCTTTTAGTTATAAGCTATGTATTGGTCAAAACTAGACTGACTTAAAATACTACTTCTAGAATTTGCCACGACAAGCTTCATTTATGTAGGGCTCTCTATAGAGTCTACACGATAACTGTCACATGCATGGCTGACCAATTTACTATGCACCTACCCATTTTTTTAATTTAATGGCGTTTCTCTAGTATCTTTTTTTTTTTGGAAAATTTAGTTGAAGCTTAGTTCGAGTGTCTAATTTGCCGATCTCTCACTCGATGAAAAGGAAATGGATGTTATTATTTTCGACTACACCGAGCTTCCCTAATCGGAAACTGAATCTCCAACTCCTTAATTTGTTTAACTAGACCAAATTAACTTTATTATCATGTCAATTTTATAGAGCAAACAAAAAAAAATGGTTTTTCTAGAGCATATATAATTTTTATTACTTTGATTTTAACTTGAAGACAACTTCACTACATCACTACAAATATATAAAATATTTTAATTATATGTTTTGAGAGTTCTTACATAATATCTAGGTTACAATATTATAATCAACTAATTCTATAAAAATACTTTAGATTTTTTTTTATGTTTAAAGAGGTGGAAAATGGTTTTAGAGAATTTGTAGACTTTTTAAGGAGCCGGAGATGTTGATATTTTAGAGAAAACTCTAGAATTTGGATTATTGTCCCAATAATTAAACTTGATGTAAAAGAAAGTTTAAATTTAGACAACTAATCTGTTCGTTTGTTCGCCTCTTGCAGTTGCGGCAAACGTTACCGCAGGTTGTTGTTCGTTTCATTATTCTAAATTTAGTAACATGGTTTTTGTGGCTACGTTTAGTTTTACAAAATTCGGAAGAAATTGGAAATATGTATCCGTTGGTTACAACTTCAAAAATATACATCCTCTATATACTAATAATGAACAAATTTCATCCACTCATACCATTCATGCACAAATTTCAGGTCGATGTCCAGATTTCCAAATGGAATAAAAAGGAAGAGAAAGGAAGCCATACGAGGAGAAATGAAACACAAGTAACATCAAACCCTTACATACGAGAGAAGCCGAAGAAGACATAGTTGATTCGTCGTCGTGGAGCAAAACAAAACCTTAACGTTTCCATCGATGTTCTTGGCAAGAGATGCATGAGAGAAAGTCTAAAATTCCCAAAACACCACTTCTGTTTTAAAAGTTACACCTATGGGTGTCAAAATGGTTACCCAACCCAACTCTACTCATTACCAAATGAGTTTACAGTGGCATCTTCAACTCATCTCTAGTTTTTATCTTTATACTCTATTTTTGTATCTATTTCTTCTTTTAACAAATAGATATCTCTATTTTTGAGGAACCAGTGGAGTAAAAATAGATATTTATATATTTTTTTTTTATATTTAGAAAAAAAGTAGAGACAACCACTGGAGATGGTCATTATAAGTTGACTCAATTTATCTAAGAAATGAGTTCAGACAACCCATGAACTCATTTAATTTAATGGGTTAAATTGTTGAATGGGTTGATCCATTAATATAATAAATAAAACAATAATTCATAATAATATGATCATCATTACTATTATTTGGTGGAATTTGCGAATTTACATTTCTGGCCGGGAAATTACGGATTTACGTTTTTAGCGAAAAATTGTAGATTTCGTTTTTGGTTTAAATTTGTGAATTTTTTTGACGGATTAATTGCGAATTTAAGTTTTTGACGAGAAAATTACGAATTTTTGTTTTTTGGCGGAAAAATTGTAAATTTTATAGATGAAGTTGAATTGAGTTGATACATGAATCTTGTACCATTTTGACACTCTTACTTACCACAAAAATAAAAATATTTTATGAAATAACACTATACATCGATCAGGACTATATTGTGCCTAGAATGGCGATTATAGATATGGGCTTCAGCCCAATAAATATAATCATCCACTACGATGCACCATACTGAACTTCCGTACAACCAAACACATCGAGAGCTTCTCTCTATTCATTTCCCTAAACCCTAGCAAAAACCTCTCTCTCTCTCTCAATTCACTTCTCCTCCTTCAATGGCTTGGCGCAACGCAGGATCTGCCGCTCGTTCTTTCGTCTCCGCCACCGCAAGATCACCATCTCTCCGTTCTCCCACCACGGCGCTTCCTCGCCTCCGTCCTCCTCAATCCTCCTTACCTAGCCGTCGCTTCACCTTCTCATCACCTTCCAGGTTCGTGAACCTAACTCCTTCACAGTCTCTTTATCAAATTTCAACAAAATCCAATCAATTCAGTGAGAATTAAAAATCTTCGTATCTCGATTTTGAAAATTTTGAGATTCGTAGCTTCCTTAGATCTCTAATTGGAAAGAATCTGATGTTGATTTGTGAATATCTTCTTCAGGAATCTAGGAGCACTTGGTTGCACACAGTCGTTCTTGCCTCTGTACAGTGTTGTGGCTACTTCTCAACTCACATCTCACCTTAACGTTAACTTGCGAGCTTTCTGCGAGCTGTCTAACGGTACCTTCCAACGCACTTGTCAAGATCGCTAGTAGTCCTCTTTGTGAGTGTTTTACTTTACTTAGGTTTCTTATAGGATTATTTGGGAGATTAGTCTGCTAAGTTTCTTGTTTAACACTATGGAGCTTCTTGTGCATTGATGTTGGTCGTTACCGTTCTTTGTTTGAGTTGGATTAAGTTGTTTTTGTGAATGGTTTGGGTTTGGGATTGATAGGAATTGGAAAAGATGGGTGATGCACTCGGATTTTACGTCGCTGGCAAGAGAATGGTGCTGCATTGTAGGTTTCTTATCAGTATATGAAGATTAGACTCTGTTTCCTTTTGCATTGTGTTGGCGGATTAGACAAAGCAAAGCTTTTCTTAGCACTGAATAACAAACATTTTGTTCATTTAAACAGTCTGTTTGATACTTTGATTTGGCATAATGATGCACATTTGTTGCTTTTGATTCGTATAGAATATGGTTTATACGACAACTTTGGTTTTGTTTCATTGTACTGCCTTTGAGTTGTCTTTGGTTATCATGAAAAGAATGTTAGGTTCCGTGAAATCGATAACGAGAGAATAAGTCGTAAAATGATACACAATGATGGCGAAGAAGAATGAATCTTCTTCTCTCAGGGTCTTGTTTGGATTTGTAATTTTGGTTGTAACTTGGCACAGGTACTTGAAGAGGCAAAAGAGTGTAATTTCACTGCGCATGCGTGAATCAGTACTTTGAAGGGATGTGAGATCGAAATTGTGGGATTACCTCAGCAAAAACTTGCTTATTGTGTTGCCTTTTTTAGAAGTTTTAGTTTCACAATGTGTGGATTTATTAGTTGTAGAGCTTTTCGTATGCTTGGCACAATGGTTTTTTCTCAGAGAACCTTTTTTTGTTTTGGAGAAATGCATAGCAGCATTAATAAGTGTATTGGATCAGAACTGAAACAATGTTGTTACCGATTCATTCTCTGTTTTCTTCTCGTACCATAATCTTGCTGCAAAATACACTAGAGATCAATTCTAACAATGTTCACGCACATTGTTCTGTAAAATAGGATAATGTTTTGCAAATCTAAACTCTAATTGGAAAAGATTTTGATCTATATATTAAGAACAAGACTTGGGTTCACCCCTAGGGGTGAATCCATTTGTTCACCCCTAGGGGTGAATCCATTTGTTCACCTCTTTTTGCATTAACCAATAAAAATATGCCATGTCAAATCCTACTTAAATACGTAAAAAAATTAAATTTATAATTATAATCCAAACCGATATATAATCTCGTTTAATTACAAAATCTAAACCCTAATTCTTCTTTATAAACCCAAACCGCCATTTAAACTCATTTTAATCGTAAAAAAAACTAAACCCTAATCGTATTTTTTAAACCCAAACTGACATTAAATCTCGTTTAATTGTAAAATCTAAATCTGTTAATAAACCTAAACCAATATTTAACCCGTTTAATCATAAAATCTAAACCCTAATCGTACTTTCTAAACCCAAACCGATATTTAACCTCGTTTAATCATAAAATCTAAACTCTCATCGTACTTTCTAAACCCAAACAGATATTTAACCTCGTTTAATCATAAAATCTAAACTCTGACCTTTTCAAATAAGCCCAAACCGATACATAATTTCGTTTTTGTGGTAAATTAGATTTTATATATTTTTTTTTTTTCCAACAAACAGAATTTATTTATATGAGTAAATCTTTACGAAGAGAGTTCTTGAGCCAAAGTGGCTGATAACCAGAATTCGATTGAAACCTGTAACACGAATAAAGTGGAGAAGCTAAGAGGTGAGCAGTATTATTACAAAGTCTATTGGTGAATGTGAAAACCACATTAGAAAATCTTGATGCCCAAAAATCCACATCTCGGAGAAGACTGGTTATTTCACATCTAGAATTTGCACCATTGATTGCCTTGATAAGGATCTCACAATCACCTTCGAACTTAACACACTTATACCCTCGTACCCATGCTTGTTGCATTGCGATTAATAACGCTTTTGTCTCCGCTTCCAAAGCAGTGGTAACGTTTTGGACTATTGATGATCCCCAAGCCTTCGCTAATCCCGCATGATCACGTATGATCCACCCTCCTGTACTATGAGTATTATTACCCGTGAAACCCGCATCGAAATTGCACTTTACTAAAGGAAACACCGGTTTCTTCCACCGCACGTTTGCCCTCTGTGATGATCGTTTTAAATCGGAAGCTTCCTCTCTTCGGTTCACATCTTGTAACCATTCATTGACTTCTGCTTCAGTTTGTGTCACAACCCTTGAGCAACTTTCATTGAACTTATTAAACACAAGATTATTGCGTGCTTTCCATAACCTCCATATGAGCCAAAATGGGG
>Ga0041059_1002006_pt1 | contig 15639 bp, 11 predicted proteins | sample AraColnosormetaG_FD_56232 | JGI IMG/M metagenome (GOLD analysis project Ga0041059, IMG submission 56232) | Arabidopsis roots microbial communities from North Carolina, USA - Col MF nosort | ecosystem: Host-associated > Plants > Roots > Unclassified | place: USA: North Carolina | collected...
TTTTTTTTTTTTTTTCTGTTTGTTTGACAGAAGTCAGAAATAATGTGTCAGTGTTCTTGTTTTCTTTCAAGGAATCCACTAGATTAAAAGTCACTTGGTATATTAGAAAATATATTAGGGCAAGAGTTAATTACGAATATTAATTAATGTGGTGTTGTTAAGACTTAAGATATATAAGACAGTTCAAGCATAGTTACATACCAAATCGCTAGATATGTTTCCATCTCTAATTTTCTACTGATTTCAAGGCCATCTGTTCATGTAATGTTAAGTAAAAAAAAATAAGTTCTAGCAACGTTACATGTTTTACATATCTTCCACGCGAGAGATAAAACTGACTTTCAACATTTAAGGATCATAACAATTACTCCATGTTGATATTGATGTACGACGAAATGTAGCCTCAACTACAAAATAAACGGCAGAATTAACGTATTTGATAAACAACGGCTTATTGGATTAAATAAAGAACGAGCTTACACTGGACCCTAGGGATATTGATAATCTGATACTAAGATTTGATGGGCTAAGAAACTCCATTGGGCCTAGTAGTCATGCTCCCTAAAACAGGTGACAATTTTTATTCTGAATTTCTGACGCTTCATCTCATGTTTGCGGCACATTAGAGCAGGTCCATTGGGAAGACCTTATGAGTTTCTTAGAAGAAAACTAAAGAAAAAAAGTCAAAAATTAATTCAGAATTGTGGTATTAAGCAAGGTTCGCACCTTGCATTAGGTGTTTTTTGGTTTTTAAGGTTCGTATACGTGTCATTCTCTTATTGGAAGACTATACAAACAATTTTTTTTTTCCTTCGTTGCCTTCTCTCCTCCTTGTTTGCTCCGAAGCTCTACGCTTCTCATCTTCGTCTCCCTTCTGCAAATGATGAACTCTCTTCTCATCATCGTTTCTCATATCATCATCGTCTCTCGATCCGTCACGATCCCCATCAAGTTTTATCACGTCTTCATCACCGGTAGATCAAGCGGAATCGGTGAAATTAGATACGTTTCATGAGCTTGCGGCGAATGAGATGATGCGTTGTGCAGAGCACGGTGGAGAACGGTGCGGAGGCAGTGAGCAAGCCGGAAAATAAAAAATGGGGGCAGAAGGTTGGATACGTGCGAGATACTTCGGAGAACTTGCGACAACAAATGGTAATGTGTCTCTATACTTCTATTTGAGACAGAATATAAGGGAAACAAGCAAGATTGATGTGTGATATCTTTAGAAGTGGACTCAAATGGTTAGAGCTGTAGGCTTGGTATCATGATGGTTGTCGTATTTTTGGCTGGTTTAGATAATAGGAATGAAGCTAGATTGCCTTTGGTTGGGGTGTTTGTGGCTACAAGTTTTTGGTTTTTGTTGAGCGCACACAAGGTGTTTGATAAAATGTCAAAGAGAAAAACAGATTGGATAGATGCAAAATTGTTGTTGGCTAAAGAATGAGTAACAGATAGCAAGTAGGATTTAAGTTTAACTTTGCCTTCTATGTGAGAGCTTTGTGTTGTGTAATTGTCATGTTTGTGTGTCTAGGTGTGATGGATGTATGGGTTCTTTCCTCTCCTTAGCTGCGTATGATGGCTGCAGCAATACCAGCAACAACCCCTGAGAAAGATTTCAATTCCTTACAAAGTTATGTATGCATGTCACAATTCAGGCCAAACACAAAAAATTCTGTACAAGGACAAGCAACGCAAGAGAATCCAAAATCCGATGAAGGAGATATTAAAACAATTGGAAATTTGTGATTCGAGGTTCCTGTGCGTGTCAAATTAGCTATGTTCTTGTAATTGTCATTTTTTGTTTTTTTTTAAGAAACCCACTTAAGATTCTACCATTGGGAAATAAGATTGAATAAAAACTCTAAACTTCCATTTATTCAAAATATAATAATATAAAATTTTAAGGAATCCTTAATTAAGGTGTTTCAATGGGGGTGCTCTTAAGAGCATCCTCAATGGGAGGATTTAAGAGGTTTCTTAGGTTAATAAAGGGATTTAAATTAAATGTTTAATGATGATTTTAGCTTAGAGGCCCTCTTACCTTAGAGGCTCTCTTAGAATAGGTGTGGAGGTGACGTGGCATTATTCTCGTGTTTCTTCTTCCTCCTCCTCTCTCTCTATTCCGCGATCGAAGTGAAATCGGAACAAATAATTCTCTTGTCCGGAGTTTCTATAATCCTTTCAATTCCTCTACTTATAATTCAATTTTCTCTCGTTAATGTATCTGATGCTTTTGTATACACAGGTTCCATTCGATAAAATAGTTTTTTTTTCCAGGTAAGTTTCATGATGATTATGTGTTCTCTCTTTTATATTTCAATTGTAGGATATATGTAATTGTTTTGTGTCATGGGATTGATTTGTGTTAATGCGTTTAGGAACATTCATGGGATTGATTTGTGTCATGTAGAGAGATTGAGTTTGCCTAAATTAGCTCATGACTTTTTTGGTGCATGTACTCTTTACATTACATAGTTCTCTAACTTCTGTCTGTGATGAAACGAATGAATCCGATCATTCTTCTGTCTTTAGTTTAACGAAAGAGATACAAAATATAGTGATGTAACCACTATGTTAATAGCTATTTTGTCTTATATTTTTATCTAAGCTCATGCAGCTTAATCTTATATGGTGATGACAAATTTAACAATTGGAGACAAAGTTGTACTTTATTTCCAGCCATGTGGATAACCTCCCATTGAGGATGGTCTAACATCCTCGTGTTTCATACTAATCTTTTTTTTGTTATATTTAGCTTATCCAATTCGCTTGTTCTTTATCATCCGTTCAACCATTTATACCGTATACGACTAGTACTCCACCAATTTATTTCATAATTGCAAATGAAAACTCGAGTCAAACCCAAGTCCAAAAGGGCAATTCGAACTTGGTTATTGTATCCAAATTTTGAAGTCAAAGCCATGCATCAACTTGGTTACAGACTGTATCCAAATTTTGTTTGTCACGGAACGTATCTTTCTTCTTTGTCACGGTGTATTTAGGCGTGGGTTTTGCACTTTTTGTGGTTTTCTTTCTTTGGTGAAGTTCCTTTAATTTGACATATGGAATAGTGGAAAAAAAATAAAAGGACAAAAACACTTAAATTTCCCGAACAAGGACAAAACCTTAATAGTTCCAAAATTATTAAATTTCACAGAAAGTTAGAAACAACCAAAGGTATCCGTAGAGGTTAACTTTAAAGGAAAATAAAGCAAGTGGTCCACTCCCACGTCGATAGTCAACTTATTGCTCTTTTCGACATAATTTACCTCCTTATTAAATCTCCTTGGACTAGTATAACTTTCTAAGTATGCTTATATCTTTCATTTAAAGGCGAAAATTTGAAATCTGTTAATTAAGCAGACACTAAATTCCAGATTAATTATTCGGCACAAGACAAGCAAAATAGATAGGCACATGTGCCTTGGAAGATGAAGATATACTTGGAACGTGATCATGATCTGGTGCCACGGAAACCTATATATTTTGTTGCACGTATCCCTAAATGATTAGGTCCATTCGGCATATCTGGCATTGTAGATTTTCTGCAGTACGCTCAACTTGTAGATGAACATTATCTTATATTAGGTTTTTATGAATTTTACACATAAATGGAAATCCCGGGCTCATGGCAGGTTTTGGATACTATTCACACGTGACGTAATTTGTGGACAACCACCAAGGCCAAGAAGTTATTAGTTTGGTCTCTTTTTTCTTCTCTTCTTTCTTCTCTTCTTTCTCTATAAAATGGCTTATTTCAAAGGCAAACCAAAACTCACATTTGTTCATTACAAAAAGAGGAAACTGACAACTGATTTCGCGCAAGAGAAAGAAAAATGGGATCTCAGATCATTCATAACTCACAAAAACCACATGTAGTTTGTGTTCCATATCCGGCTCAAGGCCACATCAACCCTATGATGAGAGTGGCTAAACTCCTCCACGCCAGAGGCTTCTACGTCACCTTCGTCAACACCGTCTACAACCACAATCGTTTCCTTCGTTCTCGTGGGTCCAATGCCCTAGATGGACTTCCTTCGTTCCGATTTGAGTCCATTGCTGACGGTCTACCAGAGACAGACATGGATGCCACGCAGGACATCACAGCTCTTTGCGAGTCCACCATGAAGAACTGTCTCGCTCCGTTCAGAGAGCTTCTCCAGCGGATCAACGCTGGAGATAATGTTCCTCCGGTAAGCTGTATTGTATCTGACGGTTGTATGAGCTTTACTCTTGATGTTGCGGAGGAGCTTGGAGTCCCGGAGGTTCTTTTTTGGACAACCAGTGGCTGTGCGTTCCTGGCTTATCTACACTTTTATCTCTTCATCGAGAAGGGCTTATGTCCGCTAAAAGGTACGTATTCTTACATTGATTATTGATTTAAATGACGTTATGATATTAAATTTAACGTAAGAACCCTTAAGACACCTCGAGCAGGGTGAGTTTTTAATCTGAGATATATCGTTTGTATATTGGATAAAAAATATCCATTTAGCTACCATATTTAGCGAAGCCATAGACTATCCTAATCGATCCACCCGCACGACGAGACCGGTCAAGACTCAAGATGGTCATGTTGTAATATATACTCAATTTTATACAATTGTTACATTGTAGCCTAGGTTTTTGAGCATTACTAAATATATAGTATCAAGAGAAATGTCCATATTTTAATATATACATAACGTAATGAATGTTTTGATATGTTTTTTATTTCGATGCGTTTGCAGTTTTCTTGTAATATATATATTACAGTTTTCTTAGCCAAAAAAAAAATAAATAATTAGAGAAGATACATTGTTGATTTATTTTAAAGCATTGATATCTTTTTAACCTTCCGCTTCCCCTATCCGCTGGTGAATTTTGAGTGACATTAAAGATTGAACAGAAATCCCATATTTTATTTTGTTAAGAGATGCGTAGATTCTTAACTTTGATTACAGTTTAAAATCATGTTAAAGGAAATGATGATGTTCAAAATTCCATTTCGTATTTTACATAAATTTTGTTGTTAACTTATCTTAAAGTTATATGATATTTGCAAACGTCGTCTTTCTATGATTTTTATTATTAGTTTGAACGTAAACAAAATATATTTAATATTTGTGAAAAGGCTTGAAAATTGTAAAAGAGGGATTTTTAAATAGTAACAAATTTTAGGTGAACTATAGCGTATATAAAAGATAGGTTATTTATTTGTGTAAAGATTATCTGTTTGTATTGGTTCCAATTTTTTTCGGTGACCTTTAATAACATAGATGCATCACACATGAACATTTGGTATGAAAACAAAAAGATAACCAATATTGCCAAAAAAAAAAGAAGGAGAGAGACGGCGGGAAAGTTTGTTGAGGAAAAAAATAAAATTGGGTAATATCCAAACATGAAAGTGAAATAAACCGTAAAAAATCAATGCAATTTGGCATATCATTGTCCAGGGACCAGGCCACTCTGTCTTTCGGTCATATTCATAACTCTTTCTGGCTCTGAAATTACACAATGAATGCCGTGTCCTAGAGAATCATATAGACGTGGATGCTTACGTAAATGCATAATTTTTTCTAAAATGCGGTGCTTGTATTTTTATTAACTAATATCATGAGACTTATCTTGATTAATAAATGGTGATTGATTTGGCAGATGAGAGTTACTTGACGAAGGAGTACTTAGAAGACACGGTTATAGATTTTATACCAACCATGAAGAATGTGAAACTAAAGGATATTCCTAGCTTCATACGTACCACTAATCCTGATGATGTTATGATTAGTTTCGCCCTCCGCGAGACCGAGCGAGCCAAACGTGCTTCTGCTATCATTCTAAACACATTTGATGACCTTGAGCATGATGTTGTTCATGCTATGCAATCTATCTTACCTCCGGTTTATTCAGTTGGACCGCTTCATCTCTTAGCAAACCGGGAGATTGAAGAAGGTAGTGAGATTGGAATGATGAGTTCGAATTTATGGAAAGAGGAGATGGAGTGTTTGGATTGGCTTGATACTAAGACTCAAAATAGTGTCATTTATATCAACTTTGGGAGCATAACGGTTTTGAGTGTGAAGCAGCTTGTGGAGTTTGCTTGGGGTTTGGCGGGAAGTGGGAAAGAGTTTTTATGGGTGATCCGGCCAGATTTAGTAGCGGGAGAGGAGGCTATGGTTCCGCCGGACTTTTTAATGGAGACTAAAGACCGCAGTATGCTAGCGAGTTGGTGTCCTCAAGAGAAAGTACTTTCTCATCCTGCTATTGGAGGGTTTTTGACGCATTGCGGGTGGAACTCGATATTGGAAAGTCTTTCGTGTGGAGTTCCGATGGTGTGTTGGCCATTTTTTGCTGACCAGCAAATGAATTGTAAGTTTTGTTGTGACGAGTGGGATGTTGGGATTGAGATAGGTGGAGATGTGAAGAGAGAGGAAGTTGAGGCGGTGGTTAGAGAGCTCATGGATGGAGAGAAGGGAAAGAAAATGAGAGAAAAGGCGGTAGAGTGGCAGCGCTTAGCCGAGAAAGCGACGGAACATAAACTTGGTTCTTCCGTTATGAATTTTGAGACGGTTGTTAGCAAGTTTCTTTTGGGACAAAAATCACAGGATTAACTAAAATATAAGATGATCATCGAAATGTATTATTTTTTCTATAATGATTACTAAGTAAGTGTTTATTTTGTTTCTATTATGTGTTTCATTTTATAAGATGTTTTAAATTTTATTTTTATTTTGTTTTTCAAATATTAATGTTTCAAATTTCGAAGATGGTTTTCTTTCCTCGTTAATTTGAATTTTTATATTTTGAATTGAGAAGATTCTAGCAATTTGATCTGAGACTTCATGGCATGCAATGCTATCATTATCAACTTTGAAATGAGAATATACTAGTCATTGGTGAAATAATGGTTAAAAAAAATAAAATTTACTCTTAATTTCTGGTTAGTTTAGAGAATTTTTTTTAACTAGTTAATAGATCAAGGTATCAATTTTGATCCTTCAAATAGAATCTAGATGCAAATTTCCAGTCCGATCTTTACCTCACTCATCTTGTTATTACTGCTTTGTTCACTTCATCACCTAATGGCTTAAAGTCGTCATTACTCATATTTATTACGTCTTGAATATGTGCTTTCGAATTCGCTCATCTTCTTTTGTACATTAATTATTCGGCACAAGCGAAAAAGATACATACCTTGCCATGGCACATGCCTTGTCATCACAAATATATGAACTCATAATTAAAAACCTAAAGTTCGGTTACAAAGCATGAATCATAATTGTTCTTTATTAAGCGATGGGTGAAGTCTTGAAATTTTAGTTTGTATTCGAGTTATTTTTTGTGTTTTGTTTGTAAAAGTATAGTTTATATTGATTTTCTTTTAAAAATAACTATCACTAACTTATCCTTTCATTCGGTATATATTTGGTATTTCAATCCATTTTTGCTTTTGCGATTTCAATACTCCTTGAATGAAATTATCCAAGTCACGCCATTCTAGGATTTGTTTTGACGGTTTTGTCGTTTTTATTCGTAGACAAGTTTCATCAATTACTATGACCCCCACCGAAGTTTTTTCTCTGAATGTGATGTCGTTTATAAATTTAACCGTAGGTATCGACTTCGCAGCAGTGATTATAAACTTTTAACACGGATAACCAAAAATATGTCCGGATAACCAAAAAAACTGGCTTTTTTAAATGTGTTAATCATATTGATATGATGATAAAAGTCATATTGTACGGTAGTCAAAAACTCAAGATTGATTTTTCTAAATATTTTATAGTTAGTTTTATAGATTTACATTTTGCATCTAAAAATAACAGTGTGACATTGTAACAGAATAAGTTTAAGTTCAAATTTTACGGTTTCCTAGTTTAATATTTATAATTTTAAATCATAAGCATAACTTTTGCTTAATTGTTTTTTAACCAGAGGATTTTAAACTTGGGGATTTTGTATGAATTTACTCACAAAGAATGTAGTCATGTACATATTCGAGCTAAAATAGCCACGTGCGATAAACACATGGACTCACCGTTTTCCTATAAACTGGCGTACCTCAAAGCTTAAGCTAAGCCTACACTAGTTAGATCACATTTTGTCTTTTGGCAAAAGAGAGATAGAAAATGGGATCCCGTTTTGTTTCTAACGAACAAAAACCACACGTAGTTTGCGTGCCTTACCCAGCTCAAGGCCACATTAACCCTATGATGAAAGTGGCTAAACTCCTCCACGTCAAAGGCTTCCACGTCACCTTCGTCAACACCGTCTACAACCACAACCGTCTACTCCGATCCCGTGGGGCCAACGCACTCGATGGACTTCCTTCCTTCCAGTTCGAGTCAATACCTGACGGTCTTCCGGAGACTGGCGTGGACGCCACGCAGGACATCCCTGCCCTTTCCGAGTCCACAACGAAAAACTGTCTCGTTCCGTTCAAGAAGCTTCTCCAGCGGATTGTCACGAGAGAGGATGTCCCTCCGGTGAGCTGTATTGTATCAGATGGTTCGATGAGCTTTACTCTTGACGTAGCGGAAGAGCTTGGTGTTCCGGAGATTCATTTTTGGACCACTAGTGCTTGTGGCTTCATGGCTTATCTACACTTTTATCTCTTCATCGAGAAGGGTTTATGTCCAGTAAAAGGTACGTTTTCTTGCATTTATTATTGAATTAATCGACGTTATAAAATAAAATTTCACGTAAGAACTCTTAAGACACCATGAGCTTGGTCACTTTATTTGCAATTAGGCCTAGAAAGTGATGTTGGCCTAGAACTCTTATTTAACCGAATCTCAAAGTACAACCATAAATAAAGCTTAATGCAAATAGGCCAACATCACTCTCTAAGCCATTTGTTTGCCAACTAGCTCTGAAACAAGACTATCACTATAAAATACATTAAATTGTGTATGCTAAGTCTGTGCATTAATTTTATAAATAAATATTGAGAGATAAAATGATAAAATAAAGTGTGATGGATTTTGCAGATGCGAGTTGCTTGACGAAGGAATACTTGGACACAGTTATAGATTGGATACCGTCAATGAACAATGTAAAACTAAAAGACATTCCTAGTTTTATACGTACCACTAATCCTAACGACATAATGCTCAACTTCGTTGTCCGTGAGGCATGTCGAACCAAACGTGCCTCTGCTATCATTCTGAACACGTTTGATGACCTTGAACATGACATAATCCAGTCTATGCAATCCATTTTACCACCGGTTTATCCAATCGGACCGCTTCATCTCTTAGTAAACAGGGAGATTGAAGAAGATAGTGAGATTGGAAGGATGGGATCAAATCTATGGAAAGAGGAGACTGAGTGCTTGGGATGGCTTAATACTAAGTCTCGAAATAGCGTTGTTTATGTTAACTTTGGGAGCATAACAATAATGACCACGGCACAGCTTTTGGAGTTTGCTTGGGGTTTGGCGGCAACGGGAAAGGAGTTTCTATGGGTGATGCGGCCGGATTCAGTAGCCGGAGAGGAGGCAGTGATTCCAAAAGAGTTTTTAGCGGAGACAGCTGATCGAAGAATGCTGACAAGTTGGTGTCCTCAGGAGAAAGTTCTTTCTCATCCGGCGGTCGGAGGGTTCTTGACCCATTGCGGGTGGAATTCGACGTTAGAAAGTCTTTCATGCGGAGTTCCAATGGTATGTTGGCCATTTTTTGCTGAGCAACAAACAAATTGTAAGTTTTCTTGTGATGAATGGGAGGTTGGTATTGAGATCGGTGGAGATGTCAAGAGGGGAGAGGTTGAGGCGGTGGTTAGAGAGCTCATGGATGGAGAGAAAGGAAAGAAAATGAGAGAGAAGGCTGTAGAGTGGCGGCGCTTGGCCGAGAAAGCTACAAAGCTTCCGTGTGGTTCGTCGGTGATAAATTTTGAGACGATTGTCAACAAGGTTCTCTTGGGAAAGATCCCTAACACGTAAGATTAATTGAAAACGTAAGATTGTCATAAAAGTGTGGTATACATATAATAATCAATAAGTAGTTGCTTTTACTATTTTCACTTTTCACTATGTGTAATAATACCCTGGATTAGTAAAATGGATTGAGATATTGGTAAAGGAAAGTGTATGCTAAGCATTATCGGAAGATCCCTTAATAAGGACCGCATAAACTATATTTCATAATAAATTTCCTATTAACATAAAAGAAATCTAAATACAAAAACCATAGACTTTATTTAAAAAATTTGGAAGAAAAATAATAATCAAGAACTAGATATTTATAACACTATCTAAACTCTATCACACCCTAAGAAACATCGTTTTCACGAATTATTGCCTTATAGGACCACTAGTCTGGCCTTTATTAGGTGACCAACGTCAAGTAGATAAACATTTATCTTCTGCTGGCAGTACATCAATTATACAAATATAGCAAGATTGCTTATGCCCCCGGGTACGGGAAACCTTCGCACGTGGCAAAGATCGACAGTCTCTACGTGCAAGAATCATGGTCTCGCCATCTCACTGTGGAGTCCTTTAACACCTAGCTAAAGTGTTTCCAGATCAATCACATACATATCCATCTTTGATCTTTTTGTTTTTGGCATACAAGAAAAGAAAATGGCGTCTCATGCTGTTACAAGCGGACAAAAACCACACGTAGTTTGCATACCTTTCCCGGCTCAAGGCCACATCAATCCGATGCTCAAAGTGGCTAAACTCCTCTATGCCAGAGGCTTCCATGTTACCTTCGTCAACACTAACTACAACCATAACCGTCTCATCCGGTCACGTGGTCCCAACTCCCTTGATGGGCTTCCTTCTTTTCGGTTCGAGTCCATCCCTGACGGTCTACCGGAGGAAAACAAGGACGTCATGCAGGATGTCCCTACCCTTTGTGAGTCCACCATGAAAAACTGTCTAGCTCCTTTCAAGGAGCTTCTCCGGCGGATCAACACCACAAAGGATGTTCCTCCGGTAAGCTGTATTGTATCCGACGGTGTGATGAGCTTTACTCTTGATGCTGCAGAGGAGCTTGGAGTCCCGGATGTTCTTTTTTGGACACCAAGTGCTTGTGGCTTCTTGGCTTATCTACACTTCTATCGCTTCATCGAGAAGGGGTTATCACCAATAAAAGGTAAGTAAAAGGTTATTATTAGTTTAGGTTTTCATCACAAAGTATATTATTATTATTATTTCATTAACAATTTACATTATCTATGACACCTAGAACAGAGGTACCTATAATACAGATACGTAAGAAGTACCGTCGTCTAGGCCTTTTTCTGTCATTGTTAGGGCGACCAAGAATAACTCATCCTTACTCTGAAATTAATCTATAGTATTAATTGATCAAAATTAAATGCATCAAAAATTTGCATATAATACGGTGCTTGAATGTTTTTATAGTAAATATTGAGATATAAAATTATACTTATAAAATGGAAGTGGATTATGGCAGATGAAAGTTCTTTGGACACAAAAATAAATTGGATACCATCGATGAAAAACCTAGGACTTAAAGACATCCCAAGCTTTATCCGTGCAACTAATACTGAAGACATAATGCTTAACTTTTTTGTCCATGAGGCTGACCGAGCCAAACGCGCTTCCGCTATCATTCTCAACACATTCGATAGTCTTGAGCATGATGTCGTCCGTTCTATTCAATCTATCATACCTCAAGTGTACACTATTGGACCGCTTCATCTATTTGTGAATCGGGATATCGACGAGGAAAGTGACATCGGACAGATAGGAACGAATATGTGGAGAGAGGAGATGGAGTGTTTGGATTGGCTTGATACTAAGTCTCCAAACAGTGTCGTTTATGTTAATTTCGGTAGCATAACAGTGATGAGTGCGAAACAACTCGTGGAGTTTGCTTGGGGTTTAGCAGCGACCAAAAAAGATTTTTTGTGGGTGATTAGGCCGGATTTAGTAGCCGGTGATGTGCCAATGCTTCCGCCGGACTTTCTAATAGAGACGGCTAACCGAAGGATGCTAGCGAGTTGGTGTCCTCAAGAAAAAGTTCTTTCTCATCCGGCAGTTGGAGGGTTCTTAACGCATAGTGGATGGAATTCGACTTTGGAGAGTCTCTCCGGTGGAGTTCCAATGGTGTGTTGGCCGTTCTTTGCGGAACAGCAAACAAATTGTAAATATTGTTGTGATGAATGGGAAGTGGGGATGGAGATCGGTGGAGATGTGAGGAGGGAGGAGGTTGAGGAGTTGGTTAGAGAACTCATGGACGGAGACAAAGGAAAGAAAATGAGGCAAAAGGCCGAAGAGTGGCAGCGCTTGGCTGAGGAAGCGACGAAGCCTATTTATGGTTCGTCGGAACTAAATTTTCAGATGGTCGTTGACAAGGTTCTTTTAGGGGAGTAGAGAGACTACAATTTATTTTAGATATGATCGTTACAAAATTATGTTATGTATTGAAATTTAATAAAGTGTTATCATATATATAATGATGAACAAGTATCTGTTTAATTATTAACCAGATAAAATAAGTGTTGTTTTGTTTCAACAGTAAAGATTATGCATACTTGAATTCAATAATAACGAAACAACATCACTTATATCAAAATTTCAATTTTATTTCACAGTCTTATAAATCGTTGGCCTTATTTTATGTTTTGGCTTGAGTGTTGAAATATGCCACTAGTTTTGACTTTTATTTCACCTACACCTCAATAACATCTCATCTTTTGAATAAAAAATATTATCATTTTGTTAGGCTTTATACATAATAAATACACAAATTCGGCCTCGAGATCGCCCACTTGGAAATCTTCACATGCGAGGCAGATCTTTCGACAGTTCCCACGTGGGAAAATCTGATCATAAGGTCGAGCCAACACATTGTTAATAATTTCTATAAAACGGAGTCCTATAAGCGTAAAGGAATCATATTCCTATCAATCAAAAATACAAATCGACTTTCATATTTTCTCTGCATAAGAGAGAAAGAAAATGGGATCTCATGTCGCACAAAAACAACACGTAGTTTGCGTTCCTTATCCGGCTCAAGGCCACATCAACCCAATGATGAAAGTGGCTAAACTCCTTTACGCCAAAGGCTTCCATATTACCTTCGTCAACACCGTCTACAACCACAACCGTCTCCTCCGGTCCCGTGGGCCTAACGCCGTTGACGGGCTTCCTTCTTTCCGGTTTGAGTCCATCCCTGACGGTCTACCCGAGACTGACGTGGACGTCACTCAGGACATCCCTACTCTTTGCGAGTCCACAATGAAGCACTGTCTCGCTCCATTCAAGGAGCTTCTCCGGCAGATCAACGCAAGGGATGATGTTCCTCCTGTGAGCTGTATCGTATCCGACGGTTGTATGAGCTTCACACTTGATGCTGCGGAGGAGCTCGGTGTCCCGGAGGTTCTTTTTTGGACAACTAGTGCTTGTGGCTTCTTGGCTTACCTTTACTACTATCGCTTCATCGAGAAGGGATTATCACCAATAAAAGGTACGTTTGTATTATTAATTTTGGATTGATGATTTAATCCGTGTTTTTAAACTGATTTACGTGTTATAATATTAAGTTTAGCGTAGAAACAAGAAACCATGAGATAATCAATGCGAATCGTATATTTTACGTGTATATACACACGAACAAGATTAGTCAAGGTGAACAAGTTGTTGGCTTTTATCTATATAATTTCGTAACTGGGATGCTACTGTGCTAGTTAAAGGGTTTTGGACTTACCAAAAAAATCCCAACTAGAGACCCCAACTAATAAATTATACACCAAAAAAGAGGTCCACAATAGGGACAAATAATAAATTTGTCAAAAAAAAAAAAGTATCCCTAAATTTGTATTTTCTCAAAAAGAAAAATATAATCATTTCCATACTTTTGTGATTGTCCAAACGAAATACCGATAGTGAATAAAAAATACAAACCAATAAAGAACAATGGTCATAAAATACATCAATAACACAAACTAATAAACTTTGTCAACAACAGAGAATTATAGTTTGGGTTAAAACTTATACACCGTCAAACCCAAACGATTTCTATATATTAAAAACAAACTGTAAATCAGAACTTTCAATCGAATAAAGATGAATCCAGAAAAAATCATATCCTTTTAGGTTTTCCCGATTCCCCTATTTGAGGCACTAAAAATCACAATGATTGCGAAACATAATTAATAGTCATATATGGTGGCTGTAACTAGAATAGTAGGATAACTTGCAAAATAAAATAAAATCAAACTGGATAAATTAAAATAAAATTTAAATTCCAAAAGAGAGCACATACTTGGAAAAGTAAACTCTATGCAATTAGCCATTCCATATATCATTGTATTTAGACCACTTTTTGTCTGACATCTTTGACCTATAATAACCTTTTGCTGGCTCTGATCCTGTATACAGTATCAATGTTAATGCATCCAAATTTGCATCTTTAATTGTAGTTAAGAAATCTTGAGATGATATCGAGTTCTGATCAATAATATGGTGGTTTATTTGGCAGATGAGAGTTACTTAACCAAGGAACACTTGGACACAAAAATAGACTGGATACCATCGATGAAGAACCTAAGACTAAAAGACATCCCTAGCTTCATCCGAACGACTAATCCTGACGACATCATGCTCAACTTTATCATCCGTGAGGCTGACCGAGCCAAACGCGCTTCAGCTATCATTCTCAACACGTTTGATGATCTCGAACACGACGTTATCCAATCTATGAAATCCATTGTACCTCCGGTTTATTCTATTGGACCGTTACATTTACTAGAGAAACAAGAGAGCGGCGAGTATAGTGAAATCGGACGGACAGGATCGAATCTTTGGAGAGAGGAGACTGAGTGTCTGGACTGGCTAAACACGAAAGCTAGAAACAGTGTTGTGTACGTTAACTTCGGGAGTATAACTGTTTTGAGCGCAAAACAGCTTGTGGAGTTTGCATGGGGTTTGGCTGCAACGGGGAAAGAGTTTTTGTGGGTGATCCGGCCGGATTTAGTAGCCGGGGATGAGGCAATGGTTCCACCGGAGTTTTTAACGGCTACGGCGGACCGGAGGATGTTGGCAAGTTGGTGTCCTCAAGAGAAAGTCCTTTCTCATCCGGCCATTGGAGGGTTCTTGACGCATTGCGGGTGGAACTCGACGTTGGAAAGTCTATGCGGTGGAGTTCCAATGGTGTGTTGGCCGTTTTTTGCAGAGCAACAAACTAATTGTAAGTTTTCTCGTGACGAATGGGAGGTTGGGATTGAGATTGGTGGAGATGTGAAGAGAGAAGAGGTTGAGGCGGTGGTTAGGGAGTTGATGGATGAAGAGAAGGGAAAGAATATGAGAGAGAAGGCGGAAGAGTGGCGGCGCTTGGCGAATGAAGCGACGGAGCATAAGCATGGTTCTTCTAAATTGAACTTTGAGATGCTCGTTAATAAGGTTCTTTTAGGGGAGTAGAGACTAGTAAATATGGATTTCAAGAAAAAAGGGATTTAAGCACACAAGAGTAGACCATTGCTCACAAAGAACCTCTTTATTTCCCAAATTAATTACTCATTTACTCATAATCAAATAAACATCTTCTTATTCATCACAAACCAATAAAACTTACTTTCCTCAGTTCAAATATTTCATACTATTAGACTTTGTTTTGATAAAAAATTGTTCTACTAATGGTTTAAAATTTCATGTTCAGATTTTTTTTTTTTTTTTTTTTT
>Ga0041059_1002007_pt1 | contig 15635 bp, 17 predicted proteins | sample AraColnosormetaG_FD_56232 | JGI IMG/M metagenome (GOLD analysis project Ga0041059, IMG submission 56232) | Arabidopsis roots microbial communities from North Carolina, USA - Col MF nosort | ecosystem: Host-associated > Plants > Roots > Unclassified | place: USA: North Carolina | collected...
AAAAAAAAAAAAAAGCAAATGATTTTCAATTTTATTTTTGAAATGAATTTGAAAGGTTTGAGACTATCGTGAATATATATAAAATTAAAAAACAACTTAAATGAATAATCTTGGAACTGGAAAACAGATTAATAATGAGTTTTTAGTTTGAAACTACACAAAATAGATACCTTGGACTTGGACAGTAAAATATCTGATTTTTTTACAAACTTCATGACATTTTCCGATAATTTTACCAATATTTTGCCACATAATTAAAAAGACTTGTCTCAATTCGTATCATCAGTTTTTTTAAACAACTGCACATGTATATCGTTTGCTACAAATTCATAGTAATGGTTCACAAAAATTTATAGAAATTTCAGTACTTTTGTTATAGATATAAATTTTGAAACGACAAAATGTTTTGCTACTTTCTACCGCAATACTGTTATCTAATTGTAATTAATTATTTCTAACTTTGACCTAAGTTATAACTCAACGACGATACTATAGTACAAGCTTATTACTAAACTACAAATTTAAACAGGGGTGTGACTCTAGCTAGCTAGTTTATAATAAATGAGACGCAATGATGGATATGCAGCTACAAGTGGGTTCATAAAATATTACATATCCACTTTGGTTGTGGAAACTGGAAAGTTATGTAAATTTTGGCCAACCAAAGGAAGCAAAGACTTTGCTTCTCAACTCTTCGAGTACACTTCCGAGTAAGCTTCCAACATGGGCACGTAGTGGAATATGTTGCGCAATCCTCTTGATGTCATAAACATAATGGACAAAAATAATTTAAAATTTACGTACACATGTTTCTTAAAACTCCAAATTTTATCCGGAAAAATGAATGTTTTGAAAAGTCTAAGAACAAGTGCGATATTATGTGACAAACAGAACAAATACAAGAACAAGAGTTAGATCGTAAGTATAAGTTACATTTTCCATCATTTGGTTGTGGTTTGGATGAAATGTTCTACCGAGCATAATGGCAGCGCTTGTCTAAAGGTTTCCCCCAAAATCCAAATATCATTTTAAATCGAGAGGGATCGGAGTATCATGATCACAGTTGAATACTCCTTCTTTTATCAATTAGACCTCGAGTAAATTATAAATTCCACCATCCATAAGAAGGTGATACCATCTTTGGGATCGATATTATCGACCTTTAGAATCCGTTTCAAGTTTGGCATATATGATATATAGTTAAATTCCAAAGTATATTTGCAACGGACCATCTAATGAAATCCTCGTTTATACTATGAAGAAGTTGGAAACATTACTTAACATATGTATGTAGACGAGAGCAATAAATTTCATCAAAGCCTACTTTTCTATTTTGGAGACAAATTTGGCTGATAATCTATTAATTTGGCCTTTGAAGTGTTTCTACTTTCTACGTATAAGCAAATTTCTTTTAACCTCCCTAAACTTTCTGGAAGACTTAAAGTAACTAATATCCCATTCCTCCTTCTTTGGATATTTACAAAAATTTCTTTAGTTCGTCTAATTTAGGATTCTAGACTTGTATTTGAACAAACCCGTAGATAATTTATTATTTAGGATTTGAATATTGATCCGAAGCCACCCCCTATAAATGATGAGTCTTGCATGAGAACTAGTTCACATTGACTTTGATCAGCTTGGTACGTACCTAATAACTTAAAAAGCTTGCTAATTACCTTATAACTTACATCCATTGAAGAGATAAAGGGAGATTGATGGCGGAATTTAGACCGATATTTTCTCCAATAGATCATTATAAACCGGATTACATTTTTGCTGTACATAGGCTGCGCTAAACACCCCAAATGCGCACAACGTTATCAATAAAAATGAAAAAGTAAGGGCATGAGATGATTAGTTTAGATTATTTACATGCACTAATTCTCCCACTATTCAAAACTTATGAGTATACATTTAACATTTACTAGGTTTTGGTTTTTATTTGAATGTTTGTATGACGTTTACAAGGAAAAGTTCGTATGACTTGGTATAATATATGGCATTTTAATTCTAGATAAAATCACATGCTCACATGGGTAATAACAAATCATTTATTTTGCCAAGTGACTGAACTATCTGACAAAAACCTAATATTACAAAAACCTCAAAATTTATCCCACTATATTATCTTATTTATAGTGGCATTCCCACTTTCTTAATTATGCATGCATCTCCGAGGCGCACCCTTGTTAAGGCAAATATCTATTTTTTAAAAATACACCTTGTTTTTGGTGTATAAATACAAGCTAAAATCATCATAGCAATACACTATCAATCTACGATCATATATCTTTCATTTCATCATCATGGACCACAAAATGTCAATGTATTTGTTTGTGTCTTACCTAGCAATCTTTACTCTTTTCTTCAAAGGCTTTGTCTCCTCGTTTCCTTCGGGATATAACAATGGTTACAACAATGGTCACGGACATGGACTAACTAGCAATCTCAACTATCGATTCTATGACCGGTCTTGTCCGCGTCTTCAAACGATTGTTAAGTCCGGAGTTTGGAGAGCTTTTAAAGATGATTCTCGAATCGCTGCATCTCTTCTTCGACTCCATTTCCACGATTGTTTTGTCAATGTAAGTTTATTTTTGTTTGTTTAATAATATTGTAAGTTACGTGACATTTTCTTTTTATATTTACGCATGCATATATAAGATTGTGGATTATATATCACTCACACTAGTCAAACATACTCTATAGGTATTATAAAAATAATCATTCAAATTCTACAGAATTTATAACAATTTTTGTATTATTTAGTATTAAAAAAATACATATTAGAGTAGATGTCCTAGACTACAGGGTCTATATATGTGTATCAAATATATAATATTTCCTTTATGTTGTAGGGATGTGATGGATCTATACTTCTGAACGATTCAGAGGATTTCAAAGGAGAGAAGAACGCTCAGCCAAACCGAAACTCAGTCCGTGGATTCGAAGTCATTGAAGACATTAAATCTGATATCGAAAGTTCTTGTCCCTTAACAGTTTCATGCGCTGACATAGTTGCTCTCGCGGCTAGAGAAGCTGTCGTCCTCGTACGTGTGATCTTAAAACCCAAATTCATTAATAATCTGAAATGTCAAAATATTAATGAAAAAACAAAACATAATCGATCGGTTACTTAGTTATGACTTCTCATGCCATGCAGACTGGAGGACCGTTTTGGCCCGTGCCTTTGGGACGAAGGGACTCATTAACGGCGAGTGAGCAAGCGGCGAATACAAATCTGCCATCTCCGTTTGAGGCGTTGGAGAATATAACAGCCAAGTTCGTGACCCTTGGACTCGACCTCAAGGACGTTGTTGTCCTCTCAGGTTTGGTCACTTCAACTAACGATAAATTATAGAGATAAAAATAATAATATCGATTGACTATTGTGTTAATTAACCAAAATAATAAAAACAAACGTAGCAAAATCGATTATTATAAACAAACTTAGATAGAGTAAAGTACTTCATTAGGCATGTATATACATGAATTTATGCTACGATATGACTATACGTGTATGTAGGAGCACATACTATAGGATTTGCTCAATGTTTCGTGATCAAGCATAGACTCTTCAACTTCAAGGGCTCAGGCCAGCCTGACCCAAACCTAGCCGCTTCCTCAGCACTTCTCTCTAAGCTAAAGGACACGTGTCCTAACGTGGACTCCTCAGACTCTAAGCTCGCTGCTCTTGACGCAGCTAGCTCAGTCAAGTTTGACAATGCTTACTACGTGAACTTAATGAACAACATAGGACTGTTGGATTCTGATCAAACCCTAATGACAGATCCTACGGCTGCCGCCTTGGTGAAGTCGTACAGCGAGAATCCGTACTTGTTCTCGAGGGATTTCGCAGTTTCAATGGTTAAAATGGGGAATATCGGAGTTATGACCGGAAGTGATGGAGTAATTCGAGGAAAATGTGGATTTCCAGGTTAAGTTATATATAGACTCTTCACAAAATCCAAATCAGTCTATTATATATCTAGAGCTAATCTAGCTTTAATGAGGAATCAAATAAACCAAAGTCTATGAATAAAATATGTTTTATATATATGGTGTAAAAGCGTCCTTATGTATCAATATATATATATATGGATCCCATAAACAAAAATACTTGGACTTGTATGTGTGTTACGTTTGTGTGTAATGGAAAATGTATTTGTCTTTGTATTTTTATATTCCAAAATTAAGTCGAACTCCCTCACTTGAACGAATATAAATATTCTTAGTTCTTGATTGGGGTTTAACTAATGATCATAATTTTACATCTTCTTCCGAAAATCATGGTTCTTTTTGTTGATATAACATACATTTTCTTAAAGTATTGAATATACTAAGTCTACATAAATATACACTATCTATCAAAAGTCAAAACAAACAAACATCTTAGCGTGAAAAAAGAAAACATCTTCGAAATAGTTAAAGTCTTAAAAATTGCAACAATTCTTAAATACACTAACTTTTTGTTTAAAAAAATAAAAGAAGATCTTAATTCTTAATGATGAAAATACATAGTTGAAAGAGAAATGATGAAAATACATCCATCAAGCCCAAATACAAGCAAACCCCATTTCATATATTTCCACTTTAAATTCAGACTTGATGCATATATTTGTTAATTAGAAAAATACGTTTGAACATATATACATTTATTTAAATTTTGCGAAAAAGAAGCAAATAAGCATTGAATGATGATATACATCCATCAAATCCAAATGGAAGCAACCAACTTTGTAGGTATTGTGTTTGTTGATTACTGATTGGAAGACATAAATTTTAAACCATTAAAGTTTCTCCAACGACTTCAAGAAATTATCAAGATTAGAGTTAGTGGAAGAATGAGAAATACTTCATACTATAAGCTATTTTAATCTATTATACATATATAGTCTAAATACAAAATAGTAGTTAGGTTACGTACACCATCATGTTAAATGCAAAACACAAACAGCCAATAGAGAAATATCATATAATTCATGCAAATAAACTAAACATTATCTATTCCACAAATGAGATTAATTTTTTATTTAAAATATATACATATAACAACTCGAGGTTTAGTTTTAAGCGAAACGTATATGTGTGAAAATTAGTTAATGAACCTTATTTTTTCTTCTTTTATAGCTGGTTATTTCTTAATATTCGTGTTAATAACATTAGTAAAAACACAGTAAAGATTTTTTTGTCTAATATGATAAGTAATAATTAATTAACGTTACATGTCCGAGACGACCGCAAATTTGGGGCATACCTCTTGGAGCATTCGTCATTGTCTCGTTGATGTGTTTTCATATAACGTTTGGATAATTTTCAATTTAATGTCAAGACAATTTTGAATGCTAGTTATTCTGATCTCAAAAGAAGATGCTGACCAAGATGTTTATCTCTGATGTCATGCCTTGCACAATTTCAAACCAACCTACTCCTCTTTCTATATATACGTGGAGCCAAGTTTGTCAATCTTATGATTTGGTGGTACCATAGAGTCGAGTTGGCTGGTTCTCGCAAGGAGTTTCAAAGAGAATTTCAACACATGGACGGTTGGTGTTTCACGATGAACTAGCTCAAGTGATCAAATGTGTGGTTAGAGTCACACTCAAACTTGTCTTCTTTTTGCATAACTAAACGAGACATAAGATAACTTATTCTTTGAACTCTCTCGATTGAGATTGGCATAACACTCATTTTCTAACGGCTTCTTCTTTTGATAATATCAAATACATTCTTCTTCAACTATCTTTCCAAACTTCCAGTTGACCGAATATAACAGGAAAGGAATGAACGAACACAGACTCAAGCATACCACATTATTGACGTCTAATCGACGTAAAGATTCACCACATAATTCACTCCTTCTCAGATTCTGACACTTCTCACCTTTAAAACATTATGCAAACATAGTTTGGGGATTGTCGTTAGTTGACTCTTAGTTATTTAGTATGTCAATTTTTGTTTGTTCCAAACTTTCAAGAAAAAAAAAATGAATTTGATTTATTTTTTCTATCAAAGATATTCGTAAATAAAACAGATATTTCTTCTTCTTTGTGGTAACATATTTTTTGCAAAAAACTTTTACGAAAGAAACTTGTAAACTCTAGAAGCATATAAATAAAATAAAGTATATATTGGTTAGAACCTAATTACTAGGCTAAAAACTACAATTCATTATGATATTTTTTAATTCCAAATCTATACAAAATTATTTCTTACATAAATATATATGTAGACATGTATTCAATAATTTTCATGATAAAACATAGGAGTATTTTTTACAACTAGAAGGTTACATGTACTTAATTATCCTTAATTGTACCCACCAACTGTCAACTATATATACATACTCTATTTTTTTTACAGCAGCTATAATTTTCTTTATTTAAATTTTGTAAAGGTTCTGTTACTTCATTAAATTCAATTTACACAAACTTGTACAAAAAAAAAATGATCTCACAACCGTTGAAAAAATGACCTCATTTAAAAAATATAACAAAAATAAAATATGGGACATGAATGACAAACATAACAGATCGGAAATATATTTAAAAGACTGCAATAAATTAAGGTCATTAATACGTGGCCGGAAGCAACTAATTTACTAACCAATGCACACATCTACTTGCTTCGTCTTCTTCTTCCTTCTTCTTTCTACCACCATTTTCAGATTCAAAATTCAATTCTAACAGTTTCACTTCCCCTGCTCCTCTCTCTCTCTCTCTCTCGCTCTCTTTCTCATGTGATCTCTCTCGCTCTCTCTTTCTTCTCTAAAAGCCAAAACTTCGATGGCATTACTGTGATTTTCCTCATAAAGTAAGCTCCTTTTTTTCGCCGGAGATTATGGGAGGCTGTACTTCCAAACCCTCCACTTCCTCCGGCAGACCTAACCCTTTCGCTCCCGGTAATGACTATCCTCAAATTGACGATTTTGCCCCTGACCATCCCGGTAAATCACCAATTCCTACTCCTTCCGCCGCAAAGGCCTCTCCTTTCTTCCCCTTTTACACGCCGAGCCCTGCTCGCCACCGCCGCAATAAGAGCCGCGACGTCGGCGGAGGAGGAGAGAGCAAGAGTTTGACTAGCACGCCTCTCCGTCAATTACGCCGTGCGTTTCACCCTCCGTCTCCGGCGAAACACATACGGGCGGCGCTACGGCGGAGGAAAGGGAAAAAGGAAGCTGCTTTATCTGGGGTGACGCAGCTAACGACGGAGGTACCGCAGCGTGAGGAGGAAGAGGAAGTAGGGCTTGACAAAAGATTTGGTTTTTCTAAAGAGTTTCACAGTAGAGTAGAGTTAGGGGAAGAAATTGGACGAGGACATTTTGGGTACACTTGCTCTGCTAAGTTCAAGAAAGGAGAGCTCAAAGGTCAAGTGGTTGCTGTCAAAATCATCCCAAAATCGAAGGTAACAAAACTTGAGTTTAGTTTCTTGATCTTGATGATTGCATACTCTCCATTGTAGTGTTAGCTGATAGAATTGAATGTGTTTTGATTCTTTTTTGGCAGATGACAACTGCAATTGCTATAGAAGATGTGAGAAGGGAAGTGAAAATTCTACAGGCTTTATCTGGACATAAGAATCTGGTACAATTCTATGATGCATTTGAGGACAATGCAAACGTCTACATTGCAATGGAGTAAGATCATTATTTTATCATAACCTTAACCATTTCCTTGTTTGATGTTGAATTTAGTTAGGTTTTAGTTATGAATTTGGTAAAAAGAACCTATTGTTTCATAATTGGATTTAAGTAGTTTGAATTTGCAGGCTATGTGAAGGTGGTGAGCTTCTTGACAGAATACTAGCAAGGTGTGTGTCTGTGTGCTACTAAAGAGTTATCGATACTTATGGCCAGAGATTGTTCTTATTTTATAAAAAGATTCATCGTTTTTTTCTACAGGGGAGGGAAATACTCAGAGAATGACGCAAAACCAGTGATTATACAAATTCTGAATGTGGTAGCTTTCTGTCATTTCCAAGGAGTTGTTCATCGAGACCTTAAACCAGAGGTGAGGCACAATTTTGAACTGGAAAGAAGATTATGTTTTACTTTTATGTGTAGAATGTTTTCTGATCGCTGCTTCATCATCAGAACTTCTTGTACACTTCCAAGGAGGAGAATTCTCAGCTTAAAGCGATAGACTTTGGCTTATCAGACTTTGTCAGACCAGGTTCATCATCACACATTTTACTATGTCACTATTTCTCCAGTTCTTTTTCTTCTGGTTAGTAAACTAAAAATGGTATTTTGTGCCCCTTTTTTTGAAAGATGAGAGACTAAACGATATAGTGGGAAGTGCATACTATGTAGCTCCCGAAGTTCTACACAGATCATATACAACAGAAGCGGATGTGTGGAGCATCGGAGTCATAGCATACATTCTACTATGTGGTAGCCGTCCGTTTTGGGCAAGAACTGAATCCGGAATTTTTAGAGCTGTTCTTAAAGCTGACCCGAGTTTCGATGAACCTCCTTGGCCCTTCTTGTCTTCTGACGCTAAAGACTTTGTTAAGCGGTTATTGTTTAAGGATCCCCGGCGAAGAATGTCAGCCTCCCAAGCCTTGAGTCAGTCATTTTTAATTTCACAGCTCTTTATAGTTTTATGTCTCCTGTCTTTTGGTAGTCATAAATCACCAAATTCAGTTCCTATTTACTTTTTTCAGTGCATCCTTGGATCCGAGCTTATAATACGGACATGAATATCCCTTTCGATATCTTGATCTTTAGGCAGATGAAGGCGTACTTGCGATCTTCTTCATTACGCAAAGCTGCTTTGAGGGTATGTTTTAGGCATTCTTTTAAAGTGTCGAAAAGAGCATTGAAGATTACTTTCTCACTATTATGTGCTTTCTTTTCACAGGCGCTATCGAAGACGTTAATCAAGGATGAAATTCTTTACCTGAAAACTCAATTTTCTCTTCTCGCACCAAACAAAGATGGCCTAATCACAATGGATACCATTAGAATGGTTTGTGACACTATAACTTCTTTTATATTCCTTCCTCTTGAGAAAAAAAGAGAAACACCGTAGTAATCTAATCTGTATTGCATTTTTTGTTTCTGTTTAAACAGGCACTTGCAAGCAATGCAACAGAAGCAATGAAAGAATCTCGGATCCCAGAGTTTCTTGCTTTGGTAAATGACTGTGTTCTCTCGGATTTTGATAAATGCTTTAACAATTTGGTGTTAATGATCCTTCATTGACTGGCTTTTTACAGCTAAATGGACTTCAATACAGAGGAATGGATTTTGAAGAGTTTTGTGCAGCTGCTATAAACGTTCATCAGCACGAGTCGCTTGATTGTTGGGAACAGAGCATTCGACATGCTTATGAGCTTTTCGACAAGAATGGAAACCGAGCTATTGTCATCGAAGAACTTGCCTCTGTAAGTTAAAGCATCTGTCTTCAGCTTAAATACAAAAATATCGAAAAACAGATCCTCTAAAACGACATGCTTTTGAATTGCAGGAACTTGGTGTTGGACCATCTATACCGGTACATTCAGTTCTACATGATTGGATCAGACACACTGATGGAAAGCTTAGCTTCTTCGGGTTTGTTAAACTGTTACATGGAGTCTCTGTTCGAGCCTCGGGGAAAACTACCCGGTGAAGATAACGAAAACAAACATGACCTAAGCGAAATCGTAAAAGAAGATGTCAAAACCTTTACTCTAAATCTTGGATTGGTATTGGAAATGTAATAGTTGGTCAAAGACTGTACAACAAATGAAAAGTTTCTTACAAGAGCAATTCTAAAAAAAAGATTGTTGTAATAATATAGTAACCACAGATACTTTGATACTCTATGTGAAGTCAAGAAAATGAAAAAGAAAATTCCAAAAAGATTTGATTTTTGTCTCTCTTTCTTCCCAATGATTATGGAATCAGCGAAATCTTGGTTATTTCCGGTTTGTTACTGTGCTTTAATTTGTGAGATCTGAGTCGGTGTAACCAGTGAAAACCGGTTCTAGTGATGGAAATAAATTAGAATTTAGAAAACAAACCAAACCGATTTTCTTCTCCCCCAATTTTATATTTTGCTTCTCCTCTCGAGTTTGGGATTCGAGTTTAAGGAATTAGGGTTTCTAATCTCTCTCTCTTTCTCTCGAGATTTTTCTTCACTTAGTTCTTGATTCTGATTAAAAGTTGATCTTATAGTTCCGGTAACTTCGTTTTCTGGGTTTAATTTTCGATTCAATCTTCATCTCCTTGATCCACAGCCATGACTGAGGTAAATCAAAATTCGCATCTTTTCTCTCCAAATCTCTTTGAATTACGAAACCTCTGTCTTGTTTCGTAATTGAAATTGATCTTGAGTTTGTTTTTTGTGTTATTTCAGTATTGGGTAAGTCAAGGGAACAAATGGTGTGAATTCTGTAAGATATGGATACAGAACAATCCAACAAGTATTAGAAACCATGACCTTGGTAAGCGTCACCGAGAATGTGTTGATAAGAAGCTCACTGATATGCGTGAGAGGAGTGCAGCCAAAGACAAAGAGCTCAAGAAAAACGAAAAACTGCTTCAACAGATCGAAGCTGTGAGTAATCATTCTTGTTTCTTTTGCCAGTGATACTTATTCTAACGTATTTATTTCTGATTCCATTGTTTATATCTCAACTTGTTTCAGAAAGCAACTCGTAGCTATCAGAAAGATATTGCAACTGCTCAGCAAGTAGCTAAAGCAAACGGTGCACCAGAGGATGGTACATCCGGTAAGTATCTCTCTCTATGATGTCATTAGTATTTGTTCTTCGACTTATAGCTGCTATATTCAGGGTTGTTGCTTAGCTTTGGATCTGTTTGTTATAGACTTAACATTACTGAGGTCGTAGAGTATGTGTGAATTGGATTTGTGAATTGCTTTCATTGACCAAAAGTATGAACAAACCAAGCAGCGTCTGATTCTTCGATTGTCATATTACACATCTTTGCAAATGACTTATAAGTTTTAATGCCTATAACCCTATAGAGAATCATCACGAAAGAGCGAAACGGTTGCTTCTTTTGAGTCACTCTCAGGTTCTTTCATCATTTTGATTGCCATTTTTCTTAGCCTTTTTCATTTATACATATACCATGTAGTAACCATATTGTTATGGCAGATTGGATGCTCGACAGTGCTTCAGGCTATTATTACAACCAGACCAATGGTCTGCACTATGATTCACAGTCTGGATTCTATTACAGTGACTCAATAGGTATGTAATATATATCGAGTTTTTTTTATTTGTTTCCTTGCAAACATGATTGTATACAATTTCGTCGTGTGTATGCTTACACGGGTAATGAAACAGGACATTGGGTGACACAAGACGAGGCCTACGCTGCGGTTAAAACATCATCAGGAACCAAAGTACCTCTCGTGAAAAAGCCTGTATCTTCTTCAGGAGCTGGACCAAGTGTGGGGAAACCACCTGGCCGTCTTGTCACAGCTTCTTTAAATCCTAAAAGAGCTGTGAAAGGAGCGGCTTCATCTGTTGATCTTGGCAACAACAAGAGAAAGAGGCAAGATGAGAAACCGAAGAAAGTATCTGCAGAAGAGAAAGCTGCATTGAAGGCAAGAGAAGCTGCTAGGAAACGAGTTGAAGATAGAGAAAAACCATTGCTTGGTCTTTACAATAGACCCTTTTGATGCATCATTGGCTTGATCCTATATGCAAAAGGGAGAGGCTAAGCAGAGAAGAGTGATGATTGATCTCATTGTGGCGGTTATTTCAGTTATTCCTACATGACAGTTTATTCCAAAACTCTCTGGTATTTCTGGGAGCATTGGTCTTGTGTTCTTCTAACTGTTGTTCCAGTCATATCAGTTTCCTCTTTGTTGTACACACCTATTCAATTTTATAGTCAGAATGATGGAAGTCCACATTTTACCCATTTTGATGAAGTTACGAGGTCTTTGCACAACTTTTTTTTTGTGTTCGTCTTAAAAAAAGTTTAGAAAATTAAGTTCTTTTTGGTCTATTCTTCTAAAGTTTATTGGTTGACTTTCATGAATCAGTTTCTGAAATTATGCATAAACTTGTTAAGATGGGAATAAATCGAAACCAAACACTACTCTAAAGAAGTAAAACTATCAAAGCACTGCAAAGTGCACACTAATAAATGATCCAAACGATTTAGGAAATTACTTATTGTGGACCAAGCTCTGACTTTGAGGAAGTCTCAGTAACAAAGACAAATTAACTCAAAAAAAAAACTGAAAATAAAAAATTCAAGTATCAGACGACCCCAAAATTTTGACAGAGACTGAGACAGCAAGATAAGCAAGATTCAAATCCAGGATACAAAACCCTCTTTGGACACTAGAGGTTTTAGTTTCGATGGTGCGAGCTAACCTCTGAACCAACAACTATCATCGGATGGATCACTTTGATCACCCAACGGTTTGTTTTTATCCCAATACCCGTAAGTCCAGGACTCACAGGGTTTCTGATGATAGAGACATACCAACACTTTCAAGAAGCTCCCGGGACTGCAGCCGCTGCAGTAGCGTACATGTTTGAGTCCTGATTGGCATATCCATTGTTGTATCCTTGACCTCTTGAATATCCTCCATTCCATTGGTTGCCAGAGTCACTTCTCCACTGTCATTTTTAGATTTAAAAGTTGAACAAGATTAGTAAATGGATTAAAACATTCAATAGAACATCACGGATAAAAACTACCAAGTTGGTTATTCTTGTAGAGATTACTTTAGCTTGTCCACTGATTACAACTACTAATAGAGAATTAAGACAAACATGAAACATTGAAACTTCGACAACCTCTAAAGATAAACGATAACATCAGTACATGCTTCAACTAGCTCATGAATCTTAATAGCTGTAAATTTTCTCAATCCTAAGAAACACAGAACCATTACTATTATTTCAGAGATTGGATAATTCAGGGAGATGATAAGTGGGCCAAGGTGATATGCATTAGATTTGCCAATAGATATAGTCAACGAAAACCGTGGGAAGGTGGTAAATTCCACTAGGTCTTTATGGCCCGCAATACACCTACTACTATCCATTGTCAACCACTGACTTTGGCTTTAAGGATTTCTATAACTTTATCCACCCCATGAAGACAGAAATATAAAGACCCAAAAGAACTCTAAAGCTAAGTTTGACCTGGACCATAGGACCATACCAATAGAAATGCATATAATGTTTAAAAACACAAATCCAACTAAAATTTTCTTGTACCTGTTTGTTGGGGCTTCTTCCCCATGAAAGGCGGACAGTGTTCTTCCCAATGACTGTCCCGTTCAAGTTCCCGATGGCTTCCTCAGCACTTTGCCTGTCAAAACCAAGGGCACGTCACACATTGCAACTACCTTACCCATCTTCACTGTTAAAATAATCCCCTACGGATTCGCTCATCATATTGAACAAGCACCACAGTACCGGATGACAAAGCTGACAAGCACAGAACAGGTTTAGTACCTGTTAGCAAATTGGACAAAGCCACATCCTTTCCCTACTGGGATCTTCACTGAAACAACCTCCCCAAAATCGGAAAAAGGTTGCATGAGGTCTTCTTCAGTAACATCAGCATCAAGACCGCCAACAAATATCTGCAATGTAATAAAAGACAGTGAGCAGTGAGGTATACTGTTATTAGCAGAGGAATAGCTAAAAGAGAACTCACTGTTGAGTTATTTGATTCTCCATCAGACATTGAACCATTCCCTCCATGTCCACCAGCAAGTGTAAGAGCTAATCCAATGAAAACATTACAATTCACTTCAGATGCTATGTTTAACGCATCAAGACAAGTTATTAAACCTTAAAATTCATATTCATAGTTACTAAAAGTGACATAAACAGAAAATAAAACCACTTGCATTCACTGAACAGAGAGAAAACATGGAAATAAAAACATAATAAATGATAATAAACTGAAACTAATGCTACATTAAGTCACAAAGATTATCTCATCACTTACCTTGTGAACCATTTTGTTGGCCGTAAGCAGCAGCCCTTTTCGGGGTTGCGATACCAACACGCATTTGCCTGCTTGAACAGAAAGCACCATTCATTTCTGTCATAGCTCTTGATCGCTCATTCTCATCACCAAACCTAACAAACCCGTAACCTTTGGAACGCCCAGTGTTGGAATCAATCACAACTTTAGCACCTTTGACAGATGGATATCTACCAGCAAAAGTCTCAAGCAAGACAGCATCACTCACATCTGGAGCCAAATCTCCAACAAATATGGATAGGTCAGGACCATTCTCTGATGCTCTTTTCTCACCAGTACTGAAAGATGCCCAGTTTAAACGGAAAGGCTGTTCCGCGTTCGGCATTGTAACACCGCTAAAGCTCTGAAGAGCTTCCTCAGCTGCTGAACGTGAAAGAAACTCAACAAACCCATATCCTTCAGATTGACAAGTTTGCTTGTTGCGTATAACTTTCACAGAAGAAACCTACACATCACAAAACAACAAAACAAGAAAGAATAAGCTAAAAGGGAAAATAAAAACACAAATTTATGATAAAACAGAACAGATCTTGTGACAATGTTTGGAGTTCTTTTTGTTCCTATAACCAGAAAGGTTCTCTAAACGTGGCAATGTACTTTTCTTGCCTTATGAAATGAACTTTAAAAGTATGTCCTTTTTCAGGTCAACATAGTTCTCCATTACCCTAAATGTCAAACATTTTGGCTTCTACACAATTTAGATCTCAAACCCAATCAAAAAGTTCAAAACTTGCCAAATTTACATTGAATTCACAGTAACGAATCTTTTCCAATAACCAAAAAAAAGTCACGGATCTATACACTAGTGATACATCAATCACTTTCCATGTCAGAACACAAAAAACAAAAGATTCCACTCACTAAAAACATCTTAATTGAAACAACAACAAGTAAAGATCTGAATTACAAATATCATCAAATCAAGAATCAATACAACAATAAGAAAAAATTAAGAAGAAAGAGATACCTCATTGGTGTGAGAGAAACAGGTATGGAGATAAGTCTCATCCATCCAATGAAGAAGATCACCAACCCAAAGAGTCTTGACATCATCACCACCAGATCCACCGCGTGGCTGCTGCTGACTCTGGTGATGTTGCTGCTGCTGCTGTTGATAAGCAGCGTATTGAAACTGAGGATGCTGTTGATAAGCAGCTTGATTGTAAGGAGCGTATTGAGGGTGAGGATACATCATCATCTGTTGTTGTTGCATCATAGCCATAGCAGCTGCAGGGTATTGCTGCATCGCAGCCATCCATTGTTGTTGTTGTTGCCACTGTTGTTGTTGTTGCTGCTGCGGTGGTGGTGTTGATTGCTGCAACGGTGGTGGTGGTGTTGTTCCGGCTGATGTTGGTGGTAACACTGAATCTGTTGAACCGTTGTTGTTTGGTGTCTGCATCTTTTTAAAGTATGGAACTTTCGGATCCGATCTGGTTACGAGACTCGGAAACTTCGGTCTCTCTCTCTCTCGATATGTATGTGTTGGAAAGGGTTTGTTTAGGTAATGGAGGAGACCGAGAGAGAGAGGATTAGATTTGGTTTATGGTTTCTTTGGAGGATAATATGGAGGCGGAGAGAGAGAGAAGAGAGTAGTGTTGTGTTGTGTAGATTCGGAGGGTTTAAGGCTTTTTTTTTTTTTTGTTCTTTGGTTTCG
>Ga0041059_1002008_pt1 | contig 15626 bp, 16 predicted proteins | sample AraColnosormetaG_FD_56232 | JGI IMG/M metagenome (GOLD analysis project Ga0041059, IMG submission 56232) | Arabidopsis roots microbial communities from North Carolina, USA - Col MF nosort | ecosystem: Host-associated > Plants > Roots > Unclassified | place: USA: North Carolina | collected...
AAAGTATAGTTGTTCCTCATACTTTTGAAAAATGTTATGTACGTACATGTATAATAATGTACGTACATCTTTGTTGGTGAGTTAAAATTGTTGAGAATAAATAAGATTTTAAACTAAACTCTTAAACGTACACGATAATATTGAGATACACGTACACGTGTACGACCGCTCCAAACAGTTACATCATAAAAATGTATAAATCACATAAATCTAATACTATGTACGTACACAAAAATATTTATTGGAACGTACATGGTACAACATTAAAATAAGTTTAAAATTTTAATTTTAGTTTTTTGACATCCAGATTAATTTATTATGTAAGTTATATGTATGCTCTATATTTCAATATAGATTATGCATATATAATATTTCAACAAATCGTACTCTCATTCAGGTAAAACCGATCTTCCAATACTAAATTGCACACCATTACAATTTATTTCACATCTTTCAAAATATTTCAAAATATGTATTCGTGTACGTAAAACATTCATCTTTACATAATTCACCAGATACATAGTTAATAGTGTACGTACATATTCTTTGATAAATGTACTAGTGTACGTTAAGTTCGATTTTATAATTGTAATTTGGGTAATTGGAATATAAAAATCTAAATATAATTTATGTTAAGTATATAATTATATTTTGAATATCCATTCGGTTCTCAGTTTGCTTTGGATAAAATTTTGGGTTTTCAACTATGGGTCAGGTTATTCAGGTATAGAAATTTAATACTTTTCGAATAATTTATCAGTTTTGGGTTTCGTTCTTATATTTCGAATAAGTTTGTTTGATTCTTAAGTTTTAATGTATTTTTCAGGTGTAATTAGTATATGGATTGAATGTTTTCTTTTTATATTCAAAGATTCTTTTAAACGTAAATATACAAATTATTTTGATGTTTATGTACGTATTTAGACACAAATTACAACCGTGTACGTACAAATGTATACATGATATTGTTAATCTTTAATGTAAAAATTAATAAATTAATTAATAAAAATGAAAATATGAAAGTGGGTCTTAAATGATAGTTTTTTTTTTAAAACTAAAAGTACAAAAATAATAAATATTTACAAAATAGAAATAAAAAAAACTGTTAAAACTAGTGAAAATGAAAATTATTACTTTTAATTTTTAATAACATAACTATACATTGTACATCCGAACGATTCTAACTAACTCGTCTGTACGTACTGTACACCATTAGACAATTCAAGGACATTTTTGTCTGAATTTGGCTGAATGGCTAAATAGTGGAAGTCTCAGTCCACTTTGCCAAATCCTGCAATATAAACAGGTCAATGGCTACTGTATATAATTTACCCATAAGATCAACGTGTAAGAGGTGAAAAATCTTGCATAACCATGTATAGAGATCGATCAATGCTAATGTAATCCAAACCGATCGAATTTTTGTTAACCGGAACTAAACCGGACTCCACTTAAATTGAACCGGATAACCGAACCGTTTATCACGGGATCGAGTTTCTCTTCGCCATTCAAGGGCTCCACTTCATCTTTTTCGTTTTTGTTCATAAGAACACCAAAATCAGTAAACCCTAACTCTCTCAATTCTTAGTCGTTTTTGTCGAATTTAGTGCCTATTTCAATCGGATTTTTGTCCTCTTTCCATATCTACTGTCTGTTTTCTCGATCTGCAAAGGTATGAGCTCGCTATTCCCTTTTTTGGTTCCGTTTTCAAAAGTGAAAAATCTCTAATTCCTTGAATTTCATGATGTTTATGGGTTATCTGAAGCTAGCTTCTTGTCTACGATAGTTTTAGGAACCTTTTTGAGCCTTTAATTGCTGGATTAAGCCCTAATTTGAGATTTGAAAATTTCCCCTTTGGTAAAAAACAGACATATTCATACACTTTGGAAAAAACGGATTTTAGGGTTTAGAACTTGATTATTCATGATGCATTGTTTAGTTTTAGTAACTAAAATACAATGTTTAAGTTATTTGATTTGTTTTTGAGTGATTTCTTGACTTCACTTTGTCTTTTGCAAAGGTATGGGAAAGACAAACGACGCTGCAGGCACTTCTCGAGCACGCACGAGCACTTCCGGAGCACCGACAAAAGAAGATCCTAACAAGCGTCCTGTTACCGGCATATGAGATAGGGAAGACACAAAGCTACTGGCAGCTTTGAAGCATATTGATGTGCGGCCAACACGAGTCGCTTCCAGACCTTCTCTACATGTGCTTAGCCTGTACGATGATGTTGTAACGGTGTTTCAAACACTTGGTATGGGACGGTATTGGGAAATGGATGAGGATGTATATCCTAAACTTGTGAAGGAGTTCATTGCCACATGTCGCCTCACGTACGCGAATCCAGAGAACCCGAAAGCGAGTAAAGGAAAACTCACATTCTTTCTCAACAAACAGCATTACAGCAAGACATTGTTTGAGATCTGCGACATGTATGGATTTACGAAAGGAGAAGCGGTTGAGTTCCCGAAGTTGTCTCTTGTAGTTGCTGATGACTTTTAGAACACGATAGCTACATGAATATATAAGTCGCGCACAGCGAAGATAACACATATCAGGAGTCCTGTTGTGCGATATGTTGCGAAGCTTCTCGGTAGCGTTCTATACTTCAAACCGGTGATCACTGTTGTGCAAGAGATCGAGTTACCACTGCTTTTCTATGGGGTCAAACATCTACTAGACGCCTACTCCGATATTCCAGCTCCCGACACTAATGTAGCTGCGGTTTTGTGTGACACATTGGTGAAGATGAAGAATAATGTTCCTACATCAGCCGCGAAAAGCATTTTAGCTGGTATCGCAATTACTCCATTGTTCCTTGGCTGCAATCTAGACCTCTCTAGGGCTTTGTCATCCATTAAACGAGAGCGAATGGACTTGATCTACCTGATTCATACCAGTTTCACCAAGCCAAGAAGTCGACTGTACCAATTTCTAGGAAGGGACGGTAACACTTATTTCTGCAGGATATCCAACCAGCATATTATTCACTCCTCTCCGCGACGAACCTAGTGTTCAAACCTAACGAGCAGTACCTTGTTACCTAGTGTTAGACTGTCACTTGTCTACTAATCTAACACGGTCTCAGAAGGGTTAGGAACAAAGTACTGCTCGTTAGGTTCAAACACTAGGTTCGTCGCGGAGAGAAGTGAAGTAATATTCTGGTTGGGTATCGTGCAGAAATAAGTGTTACCTTCCCTGCCCAGAAATTGGTACAGTCAACTTCCTGGCTTGGTGAAACTAGTATGAATCAGGTATGTCAAGTCCATTCGCTCTCGTTTAATGGATGACTCAGCCCTAGAGAGGTCTAGATTGCAGCCGAGGAACAATGGAGAAGTGCAGTACAAGCTAAAATGCTCTGCACGGCTGATGTAGGAACATTATTCTTAATCTTCACCAATGTGTCACACAAAACCGCAGCTACATTAGTGTTGGGAGTTGGAAGATCGAGTAGACGCCTAGTCGATGTTTGACCCCATAGAAAAGTAGTGGTAACTCGGTCTCAGGCACAGCTGTGATCACCGGTTTGAAGTACAGAACGCTACCGAGGAGCTTCAAAAACATATCGCACAATAGGACTCCTAATATATGTTATCTTCGATGTGCGCGACTTATATGTTTCTGTAGCTATCGTGTTCCAAAAGTCATCAGCAACCGCAGGAGACAACTTCGGGAACTCAACCGCTTCTCCTTTCGTAAATCTATACATGTCGCAGATCTCAAACAATGTCTTGCTGTAATGCTGTTTGTTAAGAAAGAATGTGAGTTTTCCTTGACTCGCTTTCGGTTCTCTGGATTCGCGTACGTGAGGCGACACGTGGCAATGAACTCCTTCACAAGTTTAGGATATACATCCTCATCCATTTCCCAATACCGTCCTATACTGAGTGTTTGAAACACCATCACGACATAATCGTACATGCCAAGCACATGTAGAGAAGGTTTGGAAGCGACTCGCGTTGGCCTCACATCAATATGCTTCAAAGCTGCCAGTAGCTTTGTGTCTTCCTTATCCCATATGCCGATAACAGGACGCTTGTTAGGATCTTCTTTTGCCGATGCTCCGGAAGTGCTCGTGCGTGCTCGAGAAGTTCTTGCAGCGTTGTTTGTCTTTCCCATACCTTTTGCAAAAGAGACAAAGTGAAGTCAAGAAATCACTCAAAAATAAATCAAAGAACTTAAACATTGTATTTTAGTTATTAAAACTAAACAATGCATCATGAATAATCAAGTTCTAAGCTCTAAAATCCGTTTTTCTCAAAGTGTATGAACATGTCCGTTTTTTACCAAAGGGGAAATTTTCAGATCTCAAATTAGGCCTTAATCCAGCAATTAAAGGCTTAAAAAGGTTTCCAAAACCATCGTAGACAATAAGCTAGCATCAGATAACCCATAAACATCATGAAAATTCAAGGAATTGGAGATTTATCACTTTTGAAAACAGAACAAAAAAAGGGAATGTCGAGCACATACCTTTGCAGATCCAGAAAACAAACAGTAGATATGGAAAGAGGAAAAGTCTGATTGAAATAGGCACCAAATTTGACAAAAACGACTAAGAATTGAGAGAGTTAGGGTTTAGTGATTTTGGTGTTCTTGATGAACAAAAAACGAAGAAGTTGAAGTGGAGCTCTTGAATGGCGAAGGAAAACTTGATCCGGTGATAAACTGTTCGTCGTTCCGGTTCAATTTAAGTGGAGTTTGGTTCAATTCCGGTTAGCAGAAATCCAATCGGTTTGGATTAATTGAGATCGATCTACTGGTGGGATCGATCGATCCCGTTCTGGCTGATGATGTTGAAGCTCGAAGGAACGACTGGATCGATGATGTTCTAGCAGATGATGTTGACGCATTGGTATCGATCGATCCCCGGCAACGGCGCCAACTTGATTGCTCGAGTAATTGCTCGATAAACTTAACCGCAAGGTAGTATATGCGAGGTCGATCCACAAGGACCAAAGATACTCTAAGGATTTCCGAGACTCGTTCTTAGCTAAAGCAAAAACGTTGTTTGTTTGGTTTTTGAATTATAAATTAAAATGCAAGAAAATAAACGATTAAAATTATGGATTAAAGACATTGGGCGTTAGGGTATTTCAAAAGACAAAGATTAGCATAATAAACAAAATAGAGAATTCAATTATGAAGAATCGTTCTGAAACATAAACATAATTCTAAACTAACTCTCTCTCGAGATACTAGCCACTAAATTTGACTACTCAACTACTAAACTTTCGTTTGTAGTCTCCTAATTGGCATTAATGAGTTGGTTTATTTAGTTCACAATGCGTTCTAACGTCAACTTTCGATGGCTAGAAATACAATGCTCAATTTATATTCGTTTAGGCATTCTATCGAACACTTTTAATGCATAGAAAAACCTAAGTTCTAAAACAAGGTGATCAATCCTATTCTAGCATTAAGAACACATAAATTGAAGAACCTAAAGATTGAGAATTCCCTACGACAGCTTAGTTACTAATTCATTGACTTCCTACTTAGAACCCTAAAACCCAATTGTTACTCAGACATTGCAATAGAAATCAAGCAAAGAGATATGAAAGAAAACATGATTCAAATAGAATAATTAAGAACAGAGTTTAGAAATCTTCTCCAAATTGTCAAGAAGGATGAATCTCTAATCCCCAAAAGTGCTTACAGAAAAGTTTTTAGAAATGTTACTGAAAAAGAAGCGTAAAAAGATAAATTAAGTTCCTGGGGTTTTTTATACCCAAATACAGAAAAAGACATATAAACCCGGTTAAGGAAATTCGGTCTGGTTATCGAGAGTGTTGGATCGATCGATCCCGAGCTGGCGGACATTTTACTTCGGTGGATGAGTGGTGGATAGATCGATCTCCACCTAGGATCGATTGATCCCGAGCTGGCGGATGATTTGTCTTCGACGATGAGTTTTGGATCGATCGATCTAGTGGTGGGATCGATCGATCCAATGTTTCTGACCCCGGTTTCTCGATTCCTGCTATCGTTTCTTGTCCAAATGAGCCCGATAAGTCCCGAAAACATTTGTGTTCCGCTTAAACACCTAAAACCTGCAAATGACTCAAGACACAACCGAAAAGACGCAAAAGACAGACTACGACACGACAAACTACTCAAAACTAAGAGACCTAAGACACCAAAAACGCAACATATCATATAGTTTAGCGTTTAATTTCAGAGTAGTTAAGCTTAAGGTTCATAAGGTTTATCAATTTGTGATTACTTGATGATTTGGTAGAATGTGAATGATTGCGTAGGGTATAAACGTATAGTTTATGGTTTTGATTAAATGATTGATTGCTTGAATGTGAATGCATGAGATATATTTGGATTAGCATTTGTCTTTGAGGAAAGCGTACATAAAGAGCGAAAATTGGCCAATTGATGGGTTGTTGGACATCAAAAATTAAGAAATTACTTGATTGTATATATTTAAATTTCAAAAATATATTCCTTACCAGTATAACAGATATCGTGTTATTAGCATCAATAAATAACCATAAATCAGTTTTTCGCTTATGGAGAAAACTCTAGTGATCGATTAGATCGGTTTCTAAAAAAGTTATAAGTGATCGAGTAATGAACAGTTTAGATGTGTGGCTAAGCAGAACCGTAGCCGAACCGAAGTTTCTAAAAATACATAATAATATACTAAACCAAACCGTATCTAAACCAAAGTTTCTAAAATAATCGAATGGTTAATAAAACCCCTATTCAAACTAACCAAAATCAAAAGGGAACCGAACCAAACAGAACTGTTAATCAAATGATTAATCGGAATATCGAAAAACCTAAAATATTCAAAAACCTAAATGTTCATAATTGAACCCCACAAAAAAAAAAAAAAATTGAAGGTAACACCGGAACCGTAGCTAACCGGAAACCGAAGAAAACCCTAACTATATATAATTAACTCATCATCTTCTTCCTTCATTTTCGTTTTCACTTTCTCCGAACAACCAAAAGCTTGTAGCTTCCTGCTCCTCAAATCTTCTTGGTAACTCTTCTTCCAATGTCTCTCAATCGATTCCCTTGTGTTTAATTCTATTTCTGAGTAATTTGATTTGGTTTTGGTTTTGTATTAAAAGCAGAAAAATGAAGGTTGCCGCTGCTTTCCTCCTCGCCGTTTTGGGCGGAAACGCTAATCCTTCTGCTGATAATATCAAAGATATCATCGGAGCTGGTAAATTTCTGTGCTTTTGAATTTGTTTATGAATGTGTTTTGATTTTATTGGATTGTGTTACTGTGATCGGCGAAGTAGTAGCAATGATGATTTGGGAAGATTCTGTATTTGCTTTGTTTTAGCTATAAGAGTTTTAGTTTGATTGTTGAAGAGTATAAGAACAGAAGATAGTTTTGTTCACTGTATATGATTCATTAAAGGACTTTGTTTGTTATGTTTTGTTATGTAGTTGGTGCTGATGTTGATGGAGAGAGCATTGAGCTTCTATTGAAAGAAGTGAGTGGTAAAGACATTGCTGAGCTGATTGCTTCTGGTAGGGAGAAGTTAGCGTCTGTGCCATCTGGTGGTGGTGTGGCTGTTTCAGCTGCTCCATCAAGCGGTGGTGGTGGTGCTGCTGCCCCTGCGGAGAAGAAAGAAGCCAAGAAGGAAGAGAAAGAAGAGTCTGATGATGTAAAGCATTTCTCTCTTTATCATTTTGTTTCCTTATTACTTAGTCTTTGTTATGGTCTTGATATTGGTCTTTATCTGACTCTTTGTTATATCCTTCACCTTTGATGCAGGACATGGGATTCAGTCTCTTCGAGTAAGGTTTTTGTCCCCACGGAAAGGAGTCGAGATTTGATTTTTTGTTCTCTTAGTGGTTCTGGTTTTTGCTTCTTGGATTACGAATTTTACTCCTTAGATAATGAAGCAAGAAGAGTTTTTTCAACTATGTTGCGACCTTGCGGGTTATTCATTTATCGTTTTCCGTTTGATTTACATGTTGAATCTGGTCTAAGCTTGTAATTTACATAGTTTAGTTCATAGTATGTTAGCATATCACAAAATAAGTGCCTAAGAGGGCTAGAATTTGATACACTCATGGAAAAGTTTATCTTTAGTGATCCCAAATAAACAGAAAAATCCAAATCCAAGTGAAATTGAGATTCTATGTTATTAACTTCAAACATTGGTGTTGTCGTGTTGTCGTTTCAGACATAAACCCATGAAGCTTGGATAAATTAGAAGAAAGTAGATCAACTCTATTTCAAGAAAATAAGAGGAATTGAAGTAACATTAGAAGTTGAAGTCTTTTTGTTCACTAAGCATTCTCATAAAATTTGTTTGACAAAAACATAAAATAATGTTTAGTGTCAAGAAGATGATGCCACCAACTTAACCTGATCTGCTCGGGTACAACAAACATATCCCACAGTTCGATCCATCTCCGCAAGAACAACTTCCCAGCATAGAACCAATCACGGGGTTACGGATCAGCATAGATTGTTCACTATCTTTGAGACAGTAGCAAAGATGCTAAGATTTCGGAACGGTGACATTAAGTATCTTCACATCTTGGTAAGGCCTGTCGTTCTTGTCTGTCTTCACTTTCTCTATACCCTGTTCATTTGGTTTTATGGTTAGGCACTAAGTCACACTAAGCCAACAAGTAAAAATATTCTTTTTGGTTTTCAAATCATACCTGAACGACGTCCATTCCCTTCACAACTCTTCCAAAAACAGTGTGCTTATTGTCTAGCCACGGTGTAGCCACTGTTGTGATGAAGAACTGAGACCCATTTGTGTTTGGGCCGGCATTTGCCATAGACAATGTGAACGGCCTGTCATGCCTTAGACTGCAGGCCAAGTAAAAGAACAACGTATCAAACTAAGTTAGATTTCATTTGTTTCTAAACGGATGGCTAAACTCAAAGCAGCCTGTAAGAAATGTTTACCTTTTGTGAAACTCGTCCTCAAATTCTCTGCCCCAAATTGACTGTCCTCCAGTACCATCCCCAAGAGGATCTCCAGTCTGTATCATAAATCCTCTGATAACCCGATGGAAAAGGTGGTTATCGTAATAGCCATTTCTACAGTGTGTTGTGAAATTCTCCACAGTTTTGGGACATTCTTCTGGGTAAAGCTTCATGTGAATGTCACCAAGCGTAGTATGCATTATCTGGATGATTAGGAGTTAAAAAGAGTTATTGTGTTAAGGATCCAAATTACAGTACGTAATGAAAAGTAAAATAGATACCAACATTGTGGGTTATGAAAACATACCACGTTCTCTGGAAGGGATGTTGTGGCTGAGTTTCCAATATCTGAGACAGACATAAGTTCATCAGCAGCAGGCTTCTCGTTAAACACATCTCTCCCTTGGCTTGCATCTTCAGGTTCTTCTGGCTCTCTCCGACTGCAGAAACCAATTTGTTGATAATAAATTCAAAGTAGTTCTCGGGATATCTAGAGAAAACATATGAGGTCTTTCTACAAAGTAGAATCTAAAGGTGCGAAAAAATAATTCTTTCTCCCACAACATAAAGATGAGTCATTCTAGCACAATATGAGTCACGTACCTGAACATATAGATCCTGTGTTTCTTAAAGGCACAGCATAGGATAGTCGGATCAGTCAAAGGCTCCTTGCTTTCATTTACATTTGCTGCAGCTGCAGGAATCTTTCTAACTTTCTTGCCTCCTTGATCACCTTGATATAATGCAACTCTCAGATACCTTTCATTACTCTCCACCTTTCCAAGGATCCTTGCAACTGTGTTGGTGTGTAAATTTATTACCTAGAGAACAAAAAGGTAGACAGAGAAATTAGCAGTTGCTTGTCATGATTCCATTTACTACGCATGGAAGAGTTCTGATACAATCAAATCATAAAAACTGGTCCGCTTTTACATAATGATCTGCTGAAAATACATAGATATTGAGGGTTAGTGATAATGGAGCTCCTCCCACTACCCCTTAGACACCCAAATTTACAAAAAAAATCTCAAGCTTCTTTTATTCTAAATTCACTATATTGGCAGAAAGTATAACCACTTTCATATATGGTACAAAGAAGTAACCACATTATATCTTGGTCATCACCTAAGTAAAGGTGAAAATCCCAGGTCTTTAAGCTCGTTAATTGTATCATGTGCATGTGAGACAGGATACTTATCATGTCTAGACTGTTATGCTAGTCTATGGTAATTTAAAACGAAAACAATAAGTGGATTCCTTACTTTTATTCCAAGAAAAGTGGCGTATATAAGGAAATTAGAGCTTTCATCAAACACAGCATTGGGCTGCGGAGCACTCTCGGTTTTTTCAAGTTCCTTTTCAACTGCCATTCTTCTACCAAAGTCAATAGCTTCAAGCCTGTATAAGGGAGCATCACTCCTCTGCAGATCTTGGGCCACCTAATAGTGGAATGGATCATTAACCATGACAGATTAACGTGAAAACATGTAAGGAAAGAAGCATAGAGTATGTAACCTTACCACAAGTGACTCATCATATACCCGCCTCAGTTTACCAGTTCTAAACCAGAACACACGAATCCTACGATCAGGAGCTGTAATGGAAAACTGTTTACCATCTGGACTCACCTGAAAAGAATTTCACTAAACTTAGAGACCAAATTTGCATTATGATTTTCACCAGACATATCAATTGCTAATAGCTGCATTCTAAGGATGTAAAGAAAAACCAAGGATACTAAATGCCAAATAAGTACCTCAATGGCAGAGATTGTTGTTTTGCACTTTATAATCTCAAAGAGATTTGTATCACTCTTCAGTTTAAAGTTTACCCTACAACAACAAGTAAAAGGTCAACCTGTGAACCATTAATGAAAGCAGCCCATCAACTATACTGAAATTCTAAAGATGGTCAACTAAGAAGTTGGCAACTAAAGTATTTCTACTACAGGCTCCTCTTTGCATCATTCTCAGTAATATGATATTTAACTACATTAGCCACACGCAGAAAAACAGGTATGCTTCTCTTATCCTACACGCTCCAATTTATAGAAAACAAACAGCAATACCGAAATGGAATAATAAAAGCGTTTTTGATAAGAAGTGAGACAAGGACATACTCATCCTCGGGAAACTGTAATGTAGTTGCACTCCAGTACTCAATGATTCCTTTTGTGTCACCAGAGATCATTGTGTCCGAAACAGGATTGTACTTCATGACCTTAATTGGATTCATATGTATCTGGGTATACAAAGATTAAAAAAAACTGTTAGCTTTGATAAAAAATGATGAGTCAAGAAATAACAACAAAAGAAAAAGAGATTGAAACAAACCTCTTTTGAAGCAATGGGTTCGTTGGAACCAGAACGAGGATCATAAATGTGCACAAACAAAGAGTCTCGGTCACTGACAGCAAGTTTAGCTTTGACATCCCCTTGCTTGTAGACCCACTCAACAGCACCAGGAATATATGGCAAACGGATCATGGCCATCATATCGTAGTTGACAACATCATATATTTTAACAGCATGATCATTTGAGATTGTACAGCAAAGCAAACCATCAATGCTAACCTGCATTGCTGAAACGAGTCATTGGTTGATAATAGAACTAGACACAAACAAAAAAATTGCGGAAACCATAACATGTCTAACTATAATTTCCCCGCCAGGTCAACTATCTTCATTCAATAAACAAATAAAAAGCTAATCTTTCAAAACATGGAGCATATGCCTGGATTTGAGGTGACAGTATCTTAAAAACCACTCGCGATACTTACCGCTAGACCTTCAATTGGACCGAGATGGGAGCGGAAATGCTTAGCAAACTCGATACCAACACCCTTTTTCTTCCAAAATTTCAAGTGACCTAGATTATGCAAAATATACATATGTTATGCTTTGCCATTACAAAACCAGAATGAAATCATAAATATCACAAAGATGAGAAACATTACCATCCATACTTCCACTTATAAAGAACTCAGCTGCTGAAACAGCAACATGTGTAACTACATCTCGATGCATATAACTTTTCTCATACCTAGTGAAAAAATATACAAGAGTTACTTTTTCAATACCAATTCACAGATAATAAGCTCATATATACCAACAACAATACTAAACCAATAAGCTCAAATTAAAACCCTAAACCCCAAAACTTGATTCGATTAGGAACAGAGAGGGTTCCAAAGCATAAGACATACTTACATATTAGCAGAAGGAAGCGAATCAAGATAAGCTTGCTCGAATTGAAGCGGACGCTTGCGTTTGCCTCGTGGAGCTGGTCCAGGTCCGACCATCGGCTCCTCTTCTTCTACTACAGGTGGCACCGCAACCACCGCCAATTCTTCAGTCGGAATCGTGGTTCCGCCATTCTTAGATTCTTCCTCCATTGATTTCTACTCACTTCCTCAACTCAAAACTCCTTCGTCGATTGAAAGCAAGGTTTGCTACAACTTCGAATTGTCAGAGAGAGACAGTGAGTGAAATAAATAGAGAAGAGAAGTAGATTCATGAACTAAATATATCTATTGGGCCTTATTTTTAAGCCCATATATAAATTTATGAGCCTGACCCAATTGGGTATTTTGCAGAATTTTCAGCTCCTAATTCATAAAAGTAATAAATCGAGTTTTATCTTGAGAGAGAATAATAAATAAATATATAAATAATTTATATTTTATTATCAAATAATTTTGATTAATTAAATAGACTTTTATTTTATTTTTGATCCAATTTGAATACTCCTTCCGTTTCATAATATAAGTTATTTTAGATCAAATTTTTTGTTTCACAATATAAGTTGTTTTCAAGTTTCAATACAAATTATATATTATTTTAATATTTTATGATTATCTATATTATGCACTCTCTTTTATGATTGGTAGAACTTTTTAAAAGTAAATATTCTTAATTTGTGTGCTTTTAGCTAAAACAACTTATATTGTGAAACAGATGGAGTATTTAAAATAGTGAATTTGTAAAATAATTTTTTTTATTTATGAATTTTGTAATTTTCATAATAAATTTATTTTAGTCACTAATTTTTCAAATAAATTCATATTTAGCATAAATTATATTTATAAAAAAATATTTAATAATAATAAAATAAGTTGTTACAGTTTTTTTTTGTTACTAATCAGATTTTAATAATTAAATTCTCCATAGTCAAAATCTCTACAGCCAATTTTTTACAATTAAAATCATAATAACCAAAGTTTTTACAACAAAAAATAGCAGCTGCTCCTAATCGGCCTCCTTATCACTTACTTTATCCATTACTGTTTGTTCTTATTTGACTATGGACTCTTATCCTCGAGATGTTTCTTGGTCAACCTCAGTTTCAGTGTTTGTCCTAATAGGGGTTTAGCCTTAAACCATTTGTCAGATTCAACGTAATACCTAAACTCAATTTTGGTGAAACTTGAAAGCAGTCTATGTTTCAACTTCTATTATGTACAAATAGTCCGTTAAAAGGACATGTAAAAACTTACTTGCTGCTTCGTCATGAGGCCATTTTGTTTGCAACTGACGTGGTGATAACTACCAAAATTTTGTTACTGAAGAATCCAAATAATTTGAGTTTAATAACCAACATGATTATATACTATCTAAAGTTCTAAACTATTTCTTAACATACATCATTTCAAATTTAAATAAAGTCCTATAATCCTTATTATAAAATGTAACGTAAGGATGTAAACACTTAAATATACATGAAGCATATAATTATAGACCGTAAAGGTCTTAGTTTCTTGAAGACCGTTAAGGTAACTAGAAATAATTTTATTGGTTATTTGGGATAATTTACTTGGTTCATCATATTCGTCTTCTGTCCAAAAATTCAGGTACAGTTCTTTTATGATCACATTCATTCTCTTGATACTAGAGAATTTATTTTAAAAAAATAAATATGATCATAAAAGAAGTATACTTGGATTTTGGAGCAAAGGGAGAATATGATGAACCAAATCAATCAACACAAACAAACGATGCAGTTATTTCTCGTAACCTTAACAATCTTCGAGTAGCTAGGACCTTAACGTTCTACTCTTAGCTGCATCTTGAATAAACATAAGATTTGGTTTTGAGAACAAAGATGCATACGAAGGATTTCGATGGAATTAGGATTCTTATCAATAATCTCCTTAATTTGAAGACTTTCACTTTCAATATTTTTTCTCAACGCCCTTTCCTAGTAAAGCTTTCAATGTATGCAATAAAGAGTAGTCATATTTTTTAATAATAAAACGCATAATCTTGAATTAATGTTTATAAAATAAAGAGAGGGCATATGTTCGCATCAATATATCCTCAAACATATTGGTTGCAAAACATAACATATAAGTGGCTAGGAAAACACTTAATGTTGTGGTAGTTAGAAACTTTAGTGGTGGCTTGAACGAGTTAAATCTATTGAGGTATTGTTACATCTAACTTGTTCAAATGACTATGAAAATTCCTAACCATAACAACCTTAAGTGTCTTCTCAAACACTTATTTGTTATGTTTTGCATCCAATGTATACATTGATCAATACCAATATATCACAAAGCTCTTTACAAAATAGCAAATAAAAATTATGAGATTTACTACTAATGTAAATATAAAAATTCATAACAGTAATGCGACTAATCTTTATTCCATATTTTATAAGTATCTTACTTCGAAAGTGTTTGGCAGAAAAAATATCGAGGGAGAGAGAGAGAGTTACCAAGTTTGGGAAATTATCGAGAAGTTGTCTAATTCTCATACTCTCCTTTGGATGCATGTAAAGGCTTTCCTACCAAACATGCAAAATGCTTTTGTCAAAACTTCATCAACAACAGAAAAAATCTTCCACCCGCGACTTATGAAACTTTTACTAACCTGAGGAAAAAAAAGAAAAGAATGATAAGTAAAAAAAATAGAATATTGTTAGCTAGCTACAAAGAAAAAATATCTTGTGGATAGTCTAGGAATCCTGATACCGTACCTTTTCATATACTTGTTTGAGTGTGATACTTAGAATTGAACAAGTAAATACATACATATATATGAGATAATTTATGGTTCTGCCACTGCATATCAGACTCTTGCCAACTTATTTGGCACCATTATTAATCTAATTTGCTTTTATTGACTACCATGTTTGTGGTCAAATATTTGACTAATTTTGTTTAGGAATGAACCTATTAAATCTCTTACTTTGACGGGATATTTTAAGGAATGTAATATATTGACCAAGAGATTAGGGTATGCATTTTAACCGGAGTGAACATAAACCGATTCAAATCGAACTTTCATCAATGTTTTTCCTTCAACTGAACGGTTTGATTTAATTTTAAATCGAATAAAACTGATAAACCATTTTTATTTACGTATTTCTAGTTAAAATAGTATTATAAATCCAAACACGTTTGATTAATGTAAAATAAAATTTATTTAGTTTAATTTTTCCTAACTCTAAGAGCCCTAAATCTATAGGGAAAACATACAAAATCACATTGAATTACTTTTCCTTTTCTAATAGTCTTACTGTAATATTTAAGTAACTAGATATTAACCTCCGGTATACCGCAAGTAGGCTTATATTTTAGTTAAACTAAAATTTTTTATTGTAAAGATGATTTATAAATATATGATATTATTTTATTTGATTTTAAATGTATAGTAAACTGCGAGTTGTATATGTTTTGTTGATATTATTTATATTGTTT
>Ga0041059_1002009_pt1 | contig 15625 bp, 7 predicted proteins | sample AraColnosormetaG_FD_56232 | JGI IMG/M metagenome (GOLD analysis project Ga0041059, IMG submission 56232) | Arabidopsis roots microbial communities from North Carolina, USA - Col MF nosort | ecosystem: Host-associated > Plants > Roots > Unclassified | place: USA: North Carolina | collected 2013-09-02
AAAAAAAAAAAAAAAAAAATAAGATGAAAAAAATGTTAATATGATTTTTAGTTGTTCCTATTATAATCAACAATTGATTTGATTTTTTGATTGTTTGTTGGACAGGATATTTATTCACAAGAAAAAGATGGACTTGTGAAGATGGAGGTGCAGTGGTTTTACCGTAGAGAAGATATCGAAGAAAAACATTTTGGGAAGTGGAAAACCGAAAACCCAAGGGAAATTTTCTTCAGTTTTCATTGTGATGAAGTGTTTGCTGAATCTGTCAAGTACAAGTGTCTTGTATATTTCGTGCCAGATGATAAGCAAATCCCAAACCGTATTCATCATTCCGGCTTCATCGTGCAAATGGTTTATGATAATGTTCGCAAAAAGGTGAGGAAGTTCTCTCATGAAGGCTTTGAAGAGGAGCAAAAGTTTGAGATTGATATGCTTGTGGCAAAGACGGTTTCGAGAATTGGAAATCTCGTTGACGTTGAGAAAGTTCAAACGACTACGATTCCGAGGCGTAAAAGAATTGTTAGGAAGTGTGAGAGAATGAGTTCTAACCCGATCTCGGAGAAGTTAGAGTCGTTACCATCCAGTGCTTTGGATCGTGACAAGACATTGTTGGAGCTTTTAGAAGTAGTACTTAAGAACATGTGTTGTGAAAGTACGGGGACCAGTCGAAAGGATGTTGTTCAGATGGTACTTGCTCTTGAGGAGGCTTTATATGATTCTTTCGCGGATGATGTACCAAAGTATAATTACAAGTTGGAGCTTCTGGTTGAGAGACTCAAGGTTAGTTTAGTTCCCATTTCCTTACTTTTTTTTGTATTGTGTTCTTGATTTATTTTGCCATGCATTTGTTAATAGAATTAAGTCATAGGCTTTCATGACAACTAGGTTTTAACCCGCGGTTTACCGCGGGCAATCGGTTTATTTAGTTCTTATACTAAATATTTGAATAAATTTGATATTTTAAACTTAGAAATATAATTTTTTAGTGATTAGTGAAGAATCGTAATATATGATTTGGATATTATTGATTATTGATTTCGTGATTGAATATAGTATTTTTAGGGATGGAATGTGATCATATTTTGATTTCAAAAACGACATAGATTCCTTATTTTTGTTGAACGATTTAGATTGAAGAGAATTAATTTTATTGAACGGTTTAGATTGAATCGGATCATATAAAGTTTAGGGGATTGTTAAGACCAAATTATCCTTAATGATTTTGAATAACAAAGAACAAAATCCAAAATTGAAATCAAAATTGAGGCCAAATTAGACAAAATTTCAATTTGCACTTCTCTTGTAATAATAAAGGGATTACTTCATTCTAAAATATGAAATTTTGTTGGCCTTAAGAGATGTCTAACGAATTAATGATTATTAAAAAAATGTTTTAAAATAAGCTACGTACACCTTATATATATCTATATTGTATATATACTTACATCAATAGTATCTTGGTTGACATTAATTACATGATCCAAGTAAGTTCTACACTAATATTCTTGTCTCCAATAAATTGTTTATAGATGTTCTCATTTTGTTTACCATTGAAATTAGCTTTTAGTTTCTTCATTTATTACTCGTTTAATTTGAGTCTTTAGTTGTGATCTCTTGTTTACAGAATTCAAGAGTGCTAGCTACAAGACTTCTCAATGGCGAATTAAAACCTGAACAAGCTATAAAGATGGTAATCTATGGATTTCTTTTAGTAAAACTAGAATGTTTCTGTTGAGCCAATACCACTGAACCTGAATCGTTTAGTTACTGGTTTATATAATCACATCTTAAGTGATTTTGACATGTTAAATCTACGACTAGCTTTTTTACTTTTTTACTTTTGATGAAATATAGGCCGACTTCGAAGAACCAAAATTGGTGGAAGATGTTGCATCCACCTCCGAAAATGTTGGGCACAAAGATTGTCTCGATTAAACAAGATACCGAACATTAAATAACATATTTAATGGTATCTTGCTCTTCTTTTCTTTGAATCGGGTTATTGAACGTAGGATTTTTATTGAATTTGAAAGAATTTGAAAGAATTTAGAATTCTTTTTAAATCTAGTGTTATTCAATTTAATGGTTTTATAATTCTATTAAATTCTATTGTTATTCAGTTGACTGAATTTATAATTCTATTAAATTCTACTGTTATTCATTATTAAGATTGTTTTAATGCTAATGTGATTTGATTAGAATTTAATAGAAATCAAAGGTAAAAACGTGAAGAAACAAATCCCACATATTATGGTGTGATTTGGATAGAATGTTTCAAATCTTTCATTTTTCCACCCATTTTAATTCTTTTAAATTCAGTTCTTCAATACCCCCTAAGTCGTTTGAGGGACTAGCACAATTGATATATTTGATTTAGCCACTTGGAAAAATCCGTTATCTGAATCCGAACTATAATTTATGAATTATGAGAGTCGGCCGAAATCAATTTTCATTAAAAAGAAATTGTAGAATAAATAACTTTTTTAATAAAAGGACACATTTCTCTTTTGTGTATATACATATTACTTTTTGATTTTGAAAGATATTTTTTCACAAAATTTTGAAGGATATTAAACATCAATTACATATGAAACAAAAATACATTAAACATCTAAAAAGATTTACTTTTTCATTGAGTAACAGGAGGACTATGCCCATGAAATTGACCATCTTTCTTGATGTTGCGAGCATCCCAAAAACGAAGTAGGCGACCAACAACCTGTTGAGTAAAGCGACCAAGACGTAAAGCATCAAAAGCTACATAGTTTGTTTCAGAAGGAATTGCAACAACATCAACTGCAGCCACTTTCATATATATAAGAAACATACAAATATGAGCCGACAAGTAAACCACAATTACAAACGTGTATGCATTTGGTGATGGTGATGATGCAACTATACATGACACATCAAAAGATGCATGTTGATGATGGAACTATACATGACACATCAAAAGATAACCTTCATCATATAGTCATATATTCGATCAAGTTGGCATTATAACTCAACTATGAAAATGTTAAATCTGAGCTGATAAATCAACTATAACCTTCTCAAGTGATACTACAGAATTAATAGACTCAAGCTGCAAACAAGAACGAACTGAAATTGTTTTTGAGGCAATGAAATAATCTTACAAGACCAAAAAGTATCAAGCCAGGAACCCTTTAAAGCCATTGTTCACGACGGAGACCAAGCTTGTTCTGCTTCATCTTAGCCGACTTATTGTTCTGCAACACACTATGCAATAGCAATACACAAAAACATTAGCCACTCGTATTGTTATAAGCTTATCAGTTGCTAATCCTAATTCGTCACTCTAAACCTGAGTATAAGCACTCAAAACTCTACTTAGTGCTTACATCAATAAAATTAATCTGAGAAGAATGGAGCGTTGACTTCATCTGACAATTAAGCACACAACTAATTAGAACCATCACCACGGAGAGATGAATCAAAAAACCAATCTCTAATCGATGTTTGGTCTTACCACATTGGTAATAACTTGGAAAGATTGGCTTCAAAAGGCAGCTTTTGATTGAGAGTGAACAAGCACGGATTTTACAAAAACGACGTGTCCAACAACAAGATCAAAATCAAGATAAAAAAACTTCTCCTCCATCTACTTCATTTGGACAATATTTTAATGGTTAAATTGCAAACTAGTAACTTTTCAGAACATAATTATAAAATAGGGCAAGTTACTATTTATAATTGTAGATTTAGTCACTCTCCTCTTACCCCACTAATCAGAAAATCGATTATACCCCATAGAAACAACTATATTTACCAACATGCCATTGTGAGAGAGAGAAACGTGTGGGACCTTAGTGCGTTAGGATTTTCTTTAAAAAATCTTTTTCTTTCTTTATTACATATCCCAACAAAGTTTAATAATTAAAATGCTCTTTAATAAATTATATTTTTTTAAAAATTGATCATATAAATAAAATCTATGTTTTTTTCTCTATCATTTGAAATGCATTTTGTTTAATGACTTTTAAATTTTATATTATATGACACAGTATAAATAATATATATCTATACAGATATAGACTACTGTACAGATATGGCGTTGTGTATATTTATATACATATGTACACTAAAAGTGTTTGTACAGATGTAAGTGTACGAATCAAATAGTTAAAAGTATACAAGTGTATAAAAAAATTGAGATATGTTGTTAAATAATAAATTAAGTTGTATAAATTTGTTATAAATATGAATATTAAATATGCTGTATAAATAAAAGTGTGTACATATAATTAATTAATTAACAGTAAATTATGATTTCGTTTAACAGATGCATCAATTTGTACAGTAGTTTATATCTGTACAGTGATCTATATCAGTACAGTAATCATATCTGTACATTGGTCTATATATATATACAGTAATCTATGACTAGTTTGCCAACACACTCATATTTTAGCTTGGCGGATCTACAAGCAATTTATCGGACTATTAAATTACTAGTTTTAAGTTTTAGGTTTCTTATGTTGTTTATTTTAAATTTAGTATTTGTTTGTTGTTAAGTTTATAAAATTATTTTATATTTAGTACTTGTTTGCTTGTTAAGTTTATAAAACTATGTGTTGTAACTGTTGTTTGTAAAATGATTATATGTATTAAATAAAAAAAAGAAATTGAGGGACTAAAGTATAGAAAAAAAAATTGAACTAAAAATAGAATTGAGAATAGAGTTGCTCTATGTATAGAGTCAATATGTAGAAATCTCTATTTTTGAGTCAATTATAGAGTAGAGTTGAAGAAGAATTTTGTTATTAAGAGAGACCGCTGTCGTTTTTGATATATTTTTTCACGATTTTGTTGAGAGAACCCATTGAGAGAACTTGACTTAACAATATCACATGTCTTTTTTTTTTTCATCTAAAAAATACTTCATTAATATGAATCAGTGTATACAAAATTATCAATGAGATTACAGAGATAATCAATGGTTTATGTAACGAAGAAAGGATAAAGTAAATTACGCTCCACTTTCTTAATCAAGTACTTAATCACATGTCTTATCTGCTTATTTTGGAATAAAAAATAGGAGGCCAATGTTGGGCTATTAATGGGCCTACAACCTAGCCCGTTAGTATTATTTTGTTTTCTTTAATAAATCCGCTGTTGATAAAATTAATCTTCTCCTCCAACGAGACTAATATTTCTAGGGTTTTGAAGAGTCTCTCGTCGCCGTTTGTAATTCCTCTGTGAGCAAATCGACAAAATGGGTCACTCTAATGTCTGGAACTCTCATCCGAAGAAGTACGGTCCTGGATCTCGTTTATGGTATAATCATCTTCCTCACTCTACTTTTGCCCTTAAGCACTCAAATTTTTTGTATGAGATTGTTGTTTTTGGCTTATGTCTTTACAATGTGACATTAGCTATGTGAATGAGATTAGTTATGTGTTAAATTTGCAAATTCTTGTATCTGTGTCACTGATTATAGTGATTAGCTTATGTCTGACATTGTTGTACTTAGCTTATGTCTTCACCACTTGAGATTGGCTTATGTCTGAAATTAAGTTTGTGTTATATTTAGCTTATGTCTTCACTATTTGAGATTGACTTATGTCTGAAATTAAGTTTGTGTTATATTTAGCTTATGTCTTCACCATTTGAGATTGACTTATGTTATGTATGAGATGAAGTTTGTGTTATACGTGGAAATCAAGATTCTGATTTTGTATTATGCAAATTGTTGTATGTATGTAGCCGTGTGTGCGGGAACTCACACGGGCTTATCAGGAAGTATGGTTTGAATTGCTGCAGACAGTGTTTCCGCAGTAACGCCAAGGAGATCGGATTCATTAAGGTAAAATTCGTTACTGATTTTGTATCTCCTTTCATTATTATGATTGTTAAACTCTTGATATATGTTTTCTTGTCTCTGCAGTACCGTTAAAGAGGCCTTTGACTGATGCTTATAATACACAAACATGTTGGTGTTGATGAATTGGCCTTGAATCTTTTAAGTTGTTGTTGCATTCTTCTTTAAAGTTTATCTCTTATTTGGAACAATGATCTTTTGGTTTTGATTAATATTTTGCTTGTTAATATAGACCATTTTGGCATAGAATCTCTAGGTTTTCTTGAAGACGTTTAGACATCAGAATCCTTGAAAATCCAAATGTTTTTATTATATGGTTTTGATTTCGCAATGTGAGCTCTGCCTTATGCTTCAGCTGAACTACACAATCTGATAAAGAAACCTAGTACTAACATCATTATCTCACTTCGTTAATTCTCTAATCTAACTGTACGTTCCAAAATTTTAGTTTCTGTATTACCGTAATTAAAAATTAGTTTCAAAATTTTACAGTCTAAACTTGTCAACCATCCCTTGAAGCCATCTTAAGTGGTAAGTTCCTCTTCGCTTCTTTCTAATGGCTTTTCATCTTAAGTGAAACGAACCTTTCCTAGTTCCATTCTTTGCGCTGATCCTTGTGGAGCGGATATCAGAGACGTCTCGAACTTGAAAAAGAAGCTGCCTCCGGAGTTGATGAAAGAAATGGGAACGATCAGGTCATCTCATGACTGGGTAGCTACTTCAAAGGACGATGGAGTTCTGCGTCTCCAAGATGACTTAAACTCGGTTGCGTCGGACAGAGATCCAAGACGCAGCTTGCGACCTCATGCCTCATTGCCAAACCAAAATTGTTACCAACGTATTAATGCCATTATCCTTAGGATGGATTCTGTTGTGGCGATTCAAAACGCAGCTTGGTGTTTTTTCTGTTTACAAAAAGATCCATTTTTTTTTTAATAAAAAGACTGAAAAAAGCCCACAATTTTAAAAATAATTTGTTTTGATTATAATAAAATGCCAAAAATATTACAAATAATAAAATAGATAAATTATAATACTAAAAAGCCCAAAAACGTTTTTTGCCCAAAGGTCATCATTTCTTTGGGTGGAGCTGGTTGTGGTTGTCAAGTTCTTGGGATCTCAATTTAGCATTATAGATCCGCTCAAAGCAAAAATTTCAAGTGGATCATCATCGCAAACCCCTGCTCCTTCCCCTCCCGTGTCATTAGTCCAAGAAAGATGACATGTTTTGCATTCCTGGATCAAGAGGTCACTTCACTAGATCATGGGATCTCCACAATCTCAGCAAGAAATCATGTTGCAGAGTTTACAGTTTTAAAACTTTCATGTGCCGACAAAGACTAGACGAGAGCTTTTGAAGTCGTGTTGCACAAGCCAACACTCGATGGAGTCATTATCAACTTGTGAGACTTTGTTGGTTAAGTCAGTGATACAAAAAGACCACCGTCAAGATCATCAAGGTATAACTACAATAAAAATAAAAGTTTTAATGGTGAACAAGGAAACACAACTTATACTAAAGATGTCAGAGATCTCTGCATTTCACTCTCAAAAATTGAACTTTACTCTATCCCAGCTAGCTCATGTCCTAGAAGGATATGGTGGTTTGCTCATATTTTAATAGATGTCTAGTTGTTGAAATTTCTAATTTACTTAGGCATATCAAAATCAAACCGTAATCGTATTTAGGACTATAACTGTACCATTTTTAAATTGTAATTAGACTATAATCAAATTAAACAGTTAAAAATTGTAATTATTAATCGTAAAAAAAAAATTGGTTAACAGTTTTTTATATGTAAAGTTACCATATTTACCATAACAGTTAAAATTGTAACTTTGTAAATTGTCAAAAAAACATTACATTTTTATACCAAATTTAGATATTTTGAATGTTTTTTATTTTCAAATTAGACATTTCGAATCTATATGGGGATACATTGTTTTGTAACAATTGAAAAACTAAATAAAAATAAAAATCATTATATGACCAAAAATTGTTCCATCTCTTTACTTGGCATTTACACATAAATTTATAGAAAATAATAAAAAATATATTTAGCATTTATAGGAAAGCATTTTATGTTATCTAATTAGATGAATTATTTAAACAAATAAACCATGTAATAAAAAGAATTCTATGTTACCTAGTATGATTTAATACATTATCAAACACAATTTTTATGCATTTCTATTTTATTACATGGTCAAATAAAATAACATAGAAATGCATAAAATGTTATATAACTATCTAGTTTCTCCTTCTTGCATCGACAAACACAATTTTCATGCATCATCTCTATTTGTTTTGTTCGAACGAATGGTATTTTGGTCCAAATTCATTACTCTTGCCAAAACATGAGGTTAGTTCCCACTTTACCAATCCATGTGACTTACAAGTTAAAAGTGATTTTATTTTATGAAAAAATACTTTTTTAAATAGTGCTTTGCAATGGAGCTATAAAAATATACCTATATAATTTATGTTGGGACTGTTTATGATAAAAAGTTTGTAATTATGAGAAGATGAACGTTAAAACGTATATTGAAATAATGGCATATTCATTTATTTGTCTGACACAACACATGTACATGTCCCACCCATCTCTCTTTCTTATGGCGAAAACTACAAATTTTACGCATTTTTTCCTTGTTTCGTCCAAATTCGAAACAAAGGACATTTTCGTTCAAATTCATTCTTTTGCCAAACCATAAAAGTTAGTTTCAAGCCAAAACTATTTTAAATAATGCGTGTCACAAATAAAAAAACTAAAAAACGTAAATAATGATTGTCATTATTCATTATTAGGCCAACTTGTCATAATAGTTAGTGCCCATACGAAAAATACATCTATCCAACTAACCCTCTCCTCCTCCATTTCTACTTTGTTTTTTGTTTTCCCACTTCTCTCAAGCCTCGACGACCAAAATTTTTCTTTCTACAAATACTTTGACTTAAGAGTTGCAGAAATATCAAGTTAAAAAAAAAACAGAAGGAGAAATGGCAATAAGTTTTAGAACTCTAGCTCTTTTGACCCTCTCGGTGTTACTAATTTCCATATCTCTCGGCGTCGTCACAGCAACAGAGTCGCAGAGGAATGAAGGGGAGGTGCTTACAATGTACGAGCAATGGCTTGTAGAGAATGGGAAGAACTATAACGGTCTTGGAGAGAAGGAGAGACGGTTCAAGATCTTCAAAGACAACTTGAAGCGCATCGAAGAACACAATTCAGATCCAAACCGGAGTTATGAACGCGGGTTGAACAAGTTTTCGGATCTAACGGCTGATGAGTTTCAAGCTAGTTACTTAGGTGGGAAGATGGAAAAGAAAAGCCTATCAGATGTAGCGGAGAGGTATCAGTACAAAGAAGGAGATGTTTTACCTGATGAAGTTGATTGGAGGGAGAGAGGAGCAGTTGTTCCAAGAGTCAAAAGACAAGGAGAGTGTGGTATGATTTTCAATATCCTTAGCATTATTTGATTTTTTTTTTTTTAATATCTGGAAGTTCAGACCCAAATGTCTGTGTCTCGAACCCAGCACCTCCACCTAGGAGATTTACCACTGGGCCAACAGCACGTTGCTGCATTATTTGATTTTTGATTGTGCTTGTGGTTGAGATTGGTGGTTTTTATATATATAGGAAGTTGTTGGGCGTTTGCCGCGACTGGAGCGGTGGAAGGTATAAACCAGATCACAACCGGAGAATTAGTATCTTTATCGGAACAAGAACTCATTGACTGCGATAGAGGGAACGACAACTTTGGATGTGCTGGTGGTGGAGCAGTATGGGCCTTTGAGTTCATTAAGGAGAACGGTGGTATTGTATCCGATGAAGTTTATGGTTATACCGGTGAAGATACTGCCGCATGCAAGGCCATTGAGGTTTGTAAAACCAAACATAAATGACATTTTTTTTGTAGTTTTGATAATGGTTTCAATTTGTTAATCTATGTTTTCGTCTTGCAGATGAAAACCACTCGGGTTGTTACCATTAATGGTCATGAGGTTGTTCCTGTAAACGATGAGATGTCTTTGAAGAAAGCTGTTGCTTATCAACCTATTAGTGTTATGATATCAGCTGCAAACATGAGCGACTACAAATCTGTAATAACAAATGACTTTGTCACCGTTGATTTTCTTAAGACTCCAATACTTAGTTGTGATGATCAAGTTTCTTTTTGGTTTCTCTTGTGTTGTTTTTTAGGGTGTGTATAAAGGAGCATGTAGTAATTTGTGGGGAGATCACAATGTGCTAATTGTGGGGTATGGAACATCATCAGATGAAGGAGACTACTGGCTTATTCGTAATTCTTGGGGACCAGAGTGGGGAGAAGGCGGGTACCTTAGGCTTCAACGTAACTTCCATGAACCAACCGGGAAATGTGCAGTCGCTGTAGCTCCTGTATACCCAATCAAGTCGAACTCTTCATCTCATTTGTTGTCTCCAAGTGTGTTTAAATTGGTTGTTTTATTTGTTTTTCAGTTGATTAGTTTGGCCTTGCTTTGAAATATACTTTTATCGGTGTTCAAGTTCGTTGGTTTTTGGTTTAATAAAGGAAACAAGATTCGTCGCAAACCTATAGCTTGAACTAAGCTATCATTTTAGCTCTACCTGATGTTTTGGACAAGACCATCAAGGTTCTTTAGGATCCTAGTTTTTTGGACAAGACCATCAAGGTTCTTTAGATGTTATGGCTTTCTTGTTCTTTCATTGTTAAAAAAAAGAGAGAAAAAATGAGAGGGAGCTTCCAAGACAAGTTATATATCTTGGAAAGAAAACAAATAATCACATTGTGACAGCTTCGCTTACCTCAGTTATATCCTCCTAAACAACATCTATGAGGCAACAAATTTCCTAAATTCTAAATCAATTAGATCTAGTATTAGAGTATGGTTTAGAATAAACCATGATTGAGTCTGTAAACCGGATTGAACCGGGTATTAATGTTCCTTATATAAACGAGTCTGTAATCAAGTCCAGATTTATTAAGGAATAATATGAGATTCTTATCTTCTTCTCCGTAACAAACTCTTCTGTAACATGGTATCAGAGCATGAATGGTGAATCATTCATACGATTCTTGACCTCGTTTTCTTCTTTTCTTTTTCATTTCGATCAGTTTCTTCAGTCTCGTCACTGAGAAACTGTTGTATCGACCAAAAATTTCAACAAAAATTTCTTCCTTTGCCGTGAAATTGGAGCTTCTCTAATGGCGCCTGGACGTAAAATCTCTACTCGTCGCACGATTCGCGTTCCTGTTTCAGCTCGTAGATCGGCAAATCGCGATGATTCTTCACCTGAAGGTTCACCTGAACCTCGAGCTCGTACTCGAAATCCGGTAACTGAATCTCATGATAGTATACATTCACCCTATTATCTTACGAATAGTGATAATCCTGGAGCTTCTATTACTTCTGAAGTGTTTGATGGAACGAATTATGATGATTGGAAAATTTCGATCAAGATTGCTTTAGATGCGAAGAATAAGCTTGTTTTCATTGATGGATCTGTTCCTCGACCTCCTGAATCAGATCCTATGTTTCGAATTTGGTCCCGATGTAACAGCTTGGTTAAGTCTTGGCTCTTGAATTCGGTGTCAAAACCAATATATAAGAGTATCCTTCGTTTCGATGATGCCTCAGAGATATGGAATGATCTTTCAACTCGTTATCACATTACTAATCTTCCAAGATCTTATCCGTTAACTCAACAGATTTGGTCACTTCAACAAGGGACTATGGATCTTACTACTTACTATACGACATTGAGGACTCTCTGGAATGAATTGGATGGTTCTGATTGTGTGACTTTGTGTAAACGTTGTGATTGTTGCAAAGCTATGGATAAGAAAGCTGAACATGCTCGTGTGATAAAGTTTTTGGCTGGCTTGAATGAATCATATGCCGTCATTAGAAGCCAAATCATCATGAAGAAACATGTGCCTTCCTTAGCTGAGATTTACAATTTGTTGGATCAAGATCACAGTCAACGCAGCTTCACACCGGTTCCTTCTAATGCAGCTGCATTTATTGTATCTGCGCCAGAACAAGTTCAACCTTCTGTGAATGCCACATTCAACAATGCGAAACCACAGAAAGTCATATGTTCTCATTGTGGTTACACAGGACATACTGTTGATCGTTGTTACAAGATTCATGGATATCCACTTGGTTTTAAACACAAGAATAAGAACCAATCTGATAAGAGTGTTTCTTTGGAAAAATCAGTTTCTACAGTTAAACCTGTTGTTGCTCATATGGCTTTGACAGATAGTACTACAAATGATCTTATTAATGGTCTGACTAAGGTTCTTACCAAGGATCAAATTAATGGAGTTGTTGCATACTTCAATTCTCAAATGCAGAATTCCTCTATTGCTTCCTCGTCTGGTGCTACTATTACCGCATTACCTGGTATTGCTTTCTCCTCCTCTACTCTTGGTTTTATTGGTGTTTTGAAAGCTACTGTTAATGTTTTATCCTCGGAAACTTGGATAATAGACAGTGGAGCAACTCATCATGTTTGTCATGATAAGAATTTGCTTATGAGATTATCTGAAACTATGAATAGTTCAGTTACCTTACCTACTGGTTTTGGAGTTAAGATCACATGTATAGGTACAGTGAAGCTGAATGAGTTCCTCGTCTTGAATAATGTGCTTTACATTCCGGATTTTCGCCTTAATCTTCTGAGTGTCAGTCAGCTGACTAAAGATCTGGGATATAGAGTGACATTTGATGAGGATTATTGCCTTATACAGGATCATGTCAAGGGGCTGATGATTGGTAGAGGTGAGCAGATCAACAATCTATACGTCCTGGATGTTCCGAGAATTAAGGATTTTCCTACTAAGGAAATAAGTTTTCATGCAAACATTGTTGTTGATTCTAGTCTTTGGCATAGTAGACTAGGTCATCCATCTGTAACTACTTCTGATATAGTTACTGATGTACTTGGATTTAAACAAAGGAATGAAAGATCTTTTCATTGCACCATTTGTCCTCTTGCAAAACAGAAGCGTCTTCCCTTTGTTTCCAAGAATCATGTTTGCGACTCAGCTTTTGATTTAGTTCATATCGACGTCTGGGGTCCATTCAATGTTCCTACTCCAGATGGTTTTCGATATTTTCTAACCATTGTTGATGATCATACACGGGTCACTTGGTTGTATCTTATGAAGAACAAGAATGAAGTGTTGACTATCTTCCCAGATTTTCTGAAAATGATAGAGACTCAGTACAAGAGTCAGGTGAAAGGTGTTAGATCAGACAATGCACCAGAATTGAAGTTTGTGAAGTTGTTTAAAGAAAAGGGCATCATTCATTATTTCTCTTGTCCAGAAACACCAGAACAAAACTCGGTGGTGGAAAGGAAACATCAACACATATTGAATGTTGCTCGTTCTCTTATGTTTCAAGCTCAAGTGCCTGTGGAATATTGGGGAGAGTGTGTGTTAACTGCAGTCTTTCTCATCAATCGATTGCCTACACCATTGCTTCATGACAAATCTCCTTTTGAAGTGCTTACTAACAAAATGCCTGATTTTAATGGTCTTCGTGTGTTTGGCTGTCTTTGTTACAGTTCTACATCAACCAAAAATCGAGATAAGTTTCAACCAAGAGCTAAGGCGTGTGTGTTTCTTGGTTATCCACCAGGTGTTAAGGGTTATCGACTTTTGGATTTGGAAACCAATATCATATACGTCTCACGCAATGTTGTTTTTCATGAAGACATTTTTCCATTTGCTAAAAGTGGATCTACTGTTCTTCCTGATTATTTTGCTACTGAAACATCTAATGTTGATGCATCTTCTACTGAAGCATCTACTTCTGAAGCACCTGCAGTTGTGAATGATTCTGTCACTCCATCTAATATCAATCCTGTAGTTGTGAGTGAATCTCCTACGGATACTAATGATATTGTTGACAGTACTATTCCTGCAGTTTCTTCTACGGATAAGACAAGTAAAGGCCGAACAAGTAAGACTCCTGCTTACCTCCAAGACTATTATTGTAATTTGTCTACTAATGGAGTGGAGCACCCAATTTCAAATTTCTTGAACTATGATGGTTTAGCTGATTCACACCGAGCATATATTTGTTCTATAACAAAATATGCAGAGCCTACTTCTTTCACTCAAGCCAGGAAATCTGATGATTGGTTAAAGGCAATGAATGATGAATTGAAGGCTCTAGAAGGAACAGCAACTTGGAAGATATGTTCTTTACCACCTGATAAACATGCCATAGGCTGCAGATGGGTTTATAAAGTGAAGTTAAACGCAGATGGAAGTTTAGAGCGTTACAAGGCACGGTTAGTTGCCAAGGGTTACACACAGCAGGAGGGTGTTGACTTTGTTGACACTTTTTCCCCAATGGCAAAGATGACTATTGTCAAAACATTGTTGGTTGTTGCAGCAGCAAAGAAATGGAGTTTGCATCAGTTGGATATATCGAATGCCTTTTTATATGGCGACCTTGAAGAAGAAATTTATATGACTCTTCCTCCGGGTTACACAACTAAAGAAGGCGAGACTCTTCCACCTAATGCAGTCTGTAAGTTGCAAAAATCTCTCTATGGTTTAAAACAAGCTTCAAGACAGTGGTTTCTGAAGTTTAGTACCACTTTAATGCTATTAGGATTCCAAAGATCACAGGCTGATCACACTTTGTTTGTGAGAAATGTGAATGGGAAATATATAGCAGTACTTGTGTATGTTGATGATATTATCATCGCAAGTAATGATGATGCAGAGGTTGTTGAACTAAAAGCAGACTTGGAAAGAGCTTTTAAACTGAGAGATTTGGGTACTTTGAAGTATTTTTTGGGCTTGGAGATAGCTCGTAATGCTTCAGGTATTTCAGTTTGTCAACGTAAGTATGCGTTGGGATTACTTGAAGAAACAGGTTTATTGGCTTGTAAGCCATCTAATATTCCTATGGAACCAAGTATAAAGTTGATATCGGATGGAGATGAGCCTCCGATGGAAGATCCAGCTTCTTACAGACGCTTAGTGGGTAAAATGATGTATCTTACCATCACTAGACCTGACATTACATATGCAGTGAATAGACTTTGTCAGTTTACTTCAGCTCCAAAAGAATCACATATGAAGGCAGCTCACAAGGTTTTACACTATGTTAAAGGGACTGTTGGAACAGGTCTCTTCTATTCAGCTGATTGTGATATGACATTACAGGCATATACTGATGCAGATTGGGCTTCATGTCGTGATACAAGACGTTCCACTTCTGGCTTCTGTATGTTTCTAGGCACATCTTTGATCTCATGGAAGTCAAAGAAGCAGCAGACTGCATCTCATTCTTCAGCTGAGTCTGAGTATCGAGCAATGGAATTTGCAGTTCGTGAGGTTGCTTGGCTTGTTAATCTTCTCAGAGAGTTTCAAGCACCTCAGCTAAAGTCCGTTGCTTTCTTCTGTGATTCAACTGCAGCAATACATATTGCAAATAATGCAGTATTTCACGAAAGAACCAAACATGTGGAACTTGATTGCCACATCCTTAGAGACAAGGTTATGAGTGGTTTGATTAAGACTTTGCACCTTAAAACTGATCAACAGGTTGCAGATGTTTTTACCAAGCCCTTATTTCCGACTCAATTCAAGGCTCTTGTTGGCAAGATGGCTCTCCAATGAATATACTTGCCATCTTGAGGGAGGCTATTAGAGTATGGTTTAGAATAAACCATGATTGAGTCTGTAAACCGGATTGAACCGGGTATTAATGTTCCTTATATAAACGAGTCTGTAATCAAGTCCAGA
>Ga0041059_1002010_pt1 | contig 15621 bp, 3 predicted proteins | sample AraColnosormetaG_FD_56232 | JGI IMG/M metagenome (GOLD analysis project Ga0041059, IMG submission 56232) | Arabidopsis roots microbial communities from North Carolina, USA - Col MF nosort | ecosystem: Host-associated > Plants > Roots > Unclassified | place: USA: North Carolina | collected 2013-09-02
CTCTATAGTCTATACACTATCAAACACAATATTCTCTATTTAACAAGAACAAAATAATTTAACATTCATTCAAAAAAAAANAAAAAAAAAAATAGAAACAGATTAACTATTAAAAAAAATGCTCAAATAAAACCAAGAAGAGGAAATAATAATGTTTTTAAAATACAAATGAAAAAAACAGATAAAAATGTCTAGATAAAAACAGATAAACAGATACAAATGAAATAATAATAGAATTTTTTTTACGTCACTCAATTTTTTCTAGAATGTTTTTTTTTGACAAAAATGTCTTACCTACCTACAGGTTACATGTACAAGCCAGTGACAGCAGTGAGGCCAGTGGGTGACCATTTACTTGCGGCTTACATTGAGACTCGTTCAGGGACTTTTTCTTTAGTTTTTGGGACAGTTACAATTTGTTATTAACAACAAAAACAATTGGCGACACACAAAGAGAAAAGAACTAGCTATGTTTTTTTGTGTGTGCAAAGAATTCAATATCGATTTTCAAATTTTCACAAACTGTCTTGATATTTATCTCTTTTGTGTGTTAAAAAGAACAAAAAATATATATATCTTTTTGTGTGTTGAAAAGAATTTGGGATGATTATCATATTTTATCATATTAGAATTAAAAACCTAAATCAAGCCCCAGTTTATGATGGCCGAGAAATAAATATACCCTCAACGATCCAACTAATCCCAAAATGTGTGTATGCATGGAGAAAAAGCCCAAACGAAATTGGTCCACAATTGAACAGTAATAAACATGGGCCTATAATATCTAGGCCTGCACATAATTACTCTTTACTCTGCAATTACTCGTTACTTGACCGTACTTGCCTTGAAAATTCAAATACTAACTATAGGTAAGTCGGATAACAAATGGGTTAATTTATTACTTATAAGTCGAAGTCAAGTATCAAGTATCAAAATATTTTTTGATACTAGTTTGGTTATTTCCCTCATTTTGATACTTGTCATGTTATTCCTTATTATACATCGTTATTATACATGTAACTTGTAGGATCACTAACAACTAGACTTGAACATAAAAAATTTTTGTTAATTGTTGATCACTAAAAATTACTATATACTTATTACTAAAATACTAATGCTTAAATTATTATAATAGATTTATAATTTTGATTTGGCCCGTAAAAGATAAAAATCCAAAATTCCTTGTAACAAAACTCATTAACCTTAAATTTTATGTATATGTTTTTTTTATTCCAAATATTTTAAGTTCAAGTAAAAGTAATTATTTTTGGTCAGTAATAAGGCGGGTCAAGTAACTTGCAAGTAATCAAATTTCGGACAAACCAAAAATCCAATTACATGTACAAGGCAAATCGGATCACAAATACTTTGAATTTGGCAAGTACTTGCCTTGTGCCCGGCCCTAATATTATCTAGGCCCAAACAACCATCATGAAGGTGGGAAATCACAAATCCAGACTTTCTTAAACATAATCAGTCGCAGAAACTATCATCTATTTTTTTTTGGTAAGAAACTATTACATTGGCGAACTTAAGATTTTCATTTAAACTTTTCTTTTCATTCATTTAAACTTTTTGTTGAACACCTTTCATGCGACGGATATTTAGCAACATATCCTCAATACATTGAAACAATAGTCACTGGTGCGCTTACTTTTCCGTCAACTCCATCAATAACATATTTGTCAACTCAATCAACGTCACTTTCTGCATCGACATCGTCTTTTTTGCCGGAATTTACAAAAAATCTCCGCCACTAACACTGTTAACCCAATGGATCTAATTAAAAGAGTTTTTATGAAAAAAATAACCCCTAAAGGGATAGTATATAAGAACCAAGGGTTACAATCTTAAACACAAATTAAATCAATTAATCAACTGTTCAAATTCCAAATCAAAATCAAATTACATGTTTGCGATTGGTTAGTGTGGGATATATAATTCTAAATTGAGGTTTGTCGATTGACACGAAGATCACTAATATCTGTTAAGCACCAACGACGAAGATTCAAATTCCATGCCAAAAAAAATTGCAGATCTAGATCGATGAAATAAAAGTGAAAAATTGAGTTTAGTTGAGATCATCTCCTTCGTATCTCTGACATTCCCATCAATATTTTATTTTAATGAGTTGCAGAGGATAAAAGAGTTATTTTGTGAGAGAAAAAGTATTTAATCGTATAAATATATTGAAATATGTCATCTTAAACAATACCACAAATAATAATATGGTTTTCCCATAATTGATCTGAGATAACATGATATTAACATATCACACCATGTTTGTAAATTGGATGACGTAAGACCTTAAATCTATATAGCTCCAAATAAGTTTCATTTCTATTATATATCTTCACCACTGTAACATAAACCAAATTTTACCCGGTTAAGAAAAAAGGAAAAAAAAATCTTAAACATTTTTTTTGTAAACTAGTTCTACCCAAAATGCACTTTTGAGATCATATTAGCCAATAAAAGGGGTTATTGTGGATTTGAGCATTTTTTAGCCCAAAATTGAAAATGCATTTAGCTAATAGACTTTGAAAATATGTACTTTTATAGAGGGAAAATGACGAATTTGTCCTTACTTTTCTCTGGTTTTTTTTCGATGTTCTTTTTCTTCATCCTTTTTTTCCCCTTGAATTGCTTTTGTTCTTCCTTCATGATTTTTTCTTTTTTTTTCCTCACAAAATTTAAATAGTTTTTAATCAGAGAAAACTAAACTGTAAGGAAAAATAGTATATAAAAAGAAGGGGCTTTTATAGATATGGGCATATTTCAGCCCAAATATTAGAGAAATAGAACATTTCATTGGACTTATGAAAATAGGCATATTTTGGTCTGTAAAATTACAGTTTTACCCTTATTCTTCCTTTCTTCTTCCTTCTGTGACGTCGATTTCATTTTTTTTTCTGTTTCTTCCAAAAACTTCATTGATCTTCTTCCTTCTTCTATACCTTTTGAACCCAATAAATCCAATTACATGCATTTTGTTAAAAGAAATCTAAACCCTAATAGGATGATATATATAGGGAACCCAAATGTTTCAATCTTATACACATATTAAATCAGTTACTTATTTGAGAATTCAATTGAATCAACCTCTTCAATTACATGTTTAACAAGAAACCCAAACAAAGAAAATCAAAGATTTAATAAAATCTACAAACATGTTGATGTGTAATTTTAGATGGATAATTTAATTGTTTCCTTAATTGAATTCTGTAAAAGATTGTGTAGAAGAAGAAGACGACATAGACAAGAAAAAAAAATATTAATTGCTAATAATACGAAGGGTGAAATCGTCAATACAACAGAGAAAGAAGTACCTAATTGCATAGACACATGATTTTGTGCCTATATCAACAATGACATGACTTTTAAGTGCTTTATTCATAATTGATCCATAAAAAGAACCCAAGCAACAAAGTTTGTGAATTTTGTGAATGAATGGTTCTATTTTTTGGATAATGAAAATTAGTAGAAGATGAGTTTTGGAAGAAACAGAGACGCTGCTCTCACGTCGAGATGTTGTTGGCTGTTGTCGCTTCTCTCTCGTCTTTGAGCACCGCATATCTGTGCTACATTGCTCACGGATGGTTCTCGAGATGATGGAGTAAGAGTAGAAGCGTCATTTCAAATAAGCAAAAGTGCTTGATTTCGTAAACACTTATAAAAATATTGGATCTTATTTTTATTTTTATTTTTGGAGCTATCCAGACAATTAACTCTAATCATAATGGTTTATAGATTTTGAAAAAAAAAAATATAGATTTTGATTTAAATTTTATTTAATATTCCTGAAATAAAAAAAGAATAAAAACCGGAAAAGGATTGGAGGTGAAAGGCTTGTCGACCCAACGACCTCACATGGACATATATTTTTCTCACCTAACATTAGATTTTAATGTTTGGTATTTTGGAATGATCTTTTACGTCCCTATGTATGGAACTTTGATTGCCTTGAACATTAGGCGAGTGTGCACGTACACTCTCGTACAGTCGTACTCAATACACAAATTAATATCGATTTTTATATATAACAGTTATAACACACACACGTCTATATATTTATTTACTTATATTTATGTACTTGTGCGTATATATATCTATATATGGTATAGTACAAATTCATGGGTCGACAATATATGTTGTGAAGTTGCTCACTTTGTACCGGTCATGATTTCATATATTGGACAATTTCATGGGAAGACTCGGATAGTTTCGGAATTTAACTAAACTTTTGAAATTGTGTAGTGACCTTCAACGTATCCTTATCTTATATTCTATTTACCATTTGTGCTTGTACTACCAGTTTACCCCTCTCACATATGACTATAATAATAATTTCTTACCTATAACTATTAGACTATTATTGTTTTGGATGCCCCATGTCATCGCTGAATTATCTGTTTGAATTGTCAACTTATATACCAATAATAGAAGATGAAAAATTAACGAAATCGAAACGAGATAATATGAGATCGATATCTCAATTCTTAGCTTTCACGCAAAGGGTCACTTGAGTTTTGAGTAACACGAAATTGTAAAGATCAATAAAATTGTGGGTGTTGGTTTTACTTGGAGGATCCACTTCTATTCATTGGGAGTTTGGGACCACCCTCTCCATTCCTAGCGTCACATTTTTCTAAGTATTTTAATTGCATATAAGCAAGCATTGACCTATTATTTCTCTTCTTCGTATCCTATATATACATATACTTTGATTTTCTTTGTAATCCCATAATGTGTTTAGTCGCGCACCCTATAATCATAATGGTGACGAGAGGTTCGAGAAAAAAGTGGTGAAGAGAGTGCCGACGAGAATGTTTTTCAAAGATCATAACTGAATAACTAATTTTATCTATAAAAGAAAACACTAATCTATTATGTTTTTTCAATGGTTGATCAATTCTTTTGCAAATGAAAATGTTGATCCAAATTCCATACGCAAATAAATCGTTAGATATTTTTAAAATATATATAAAAAAAATTATTAGATATTTATCAGAAAAAGACAAGATTTATTAGTGCAGAACACACGGTGACGTTAATATGCCGACGAGAAAAAGAACAAAAATATTCGTCTCTAACAAAAAAGTTTACAAGGGTGAGTTTGTAATAAGAGTAAATAGTGATCGCATTTGTATAGGCATAACTTTTTATATAAAGACCTCAAAGTCTTACCATTTGAACAGAAAAAAGCTCTCCACGCCTAAAAAAAAAGAAAAAAGAGACAGAAGAAGAAAAAGATAAAGAAGAATCAAACTTTGTAACCCTTTAGCAGCAATGGCGATGGCTTTCAAGATGGTAAATTCAAATTTGTTTTTCTACGTTTAAAGATTCTTGATCTGATCTTTAAACAAATAGCTAATGATGATTCGCAGGCGACGACGGGGATGCGTGTGACGGATGAGTGTACGAGTTCATTCATGGACATGAAATGGAAGAAAGTTCATAGATACATCGTTTTCAAGATCGAAGAGAAGTCACGTAAAGTCACCGTCGATAAAGTCGGCGGCGCCGGTGAAAGCTACCACGATCTCGAAGATTCTTTACCGGTGGATGATTGTCGCTACGCTGTCTTTGATTTCGACTTTGTCACCGTCGATAACTGCCGCAAGAGCAAGATCTTCTTCATTGCATGGTTAGTCCAATTTACCTTTATACCCTTCTTAATTCTAGTTGCAAGCAAGGGTAAAACAGTTATTTGATAATATTCGTGCGTCTTAGAAACGCCATATGCCCATATCCTTAAACATTCGTATTGGCTAAAGGGTAAAGTAGTAATATATGTGTTGCCGGAGATGTAGAGGATTTGATCTTCTATTTAGTGTAGAATTCCCTTGTAAATTCATTATGGGCTAAAGGGCAAAATGGTAATTATAGGTCACCGGAGGCATCAAAGATAAGGGCAAAGATATTGTACGCAACGTCGAAAGATGGGCTGAGGAGAGTGTTGGAAGGGATTCACTATGAACTTCAAGCTACTGATCCGACGGAGATGGGTTTCGATATTATCCAAGACCGTGCCAAATAGATTGATCACTTAAGAGAATATGATTTGACTCACTTTGTCAATAATTAACATTAATTAGGTCATCGGTTAATGTTTAATTATTGCTGGTTAGTGCTTACTCTTTTTTGAGTTTATTATCCTTGATCAGTCTTACCGGCACTATCCTTTAATTATGACGTTTGTGTTTTGATTGTGTTGTTAAAATATTTTTTTGTCGGTTAAGCAAACATAAAAAGCTACGAATTTGTCCTACGAGTAACGGATATTATACATTTATGAGAGATTTTATTTTATAGGTCTTGTGGTCTTCTATATAAATTTGTTGTGACTTATTGTGAAATATTGGCCGTGTTTGAGATACATCGTGTATAGAAAACATCATGGATTTTTTATTTTCTGGAATTGGAATTATTGGGATGTTGAAAGCTGAGATTGACAATAGTAGAGTTGGTAAGAAGATAAAGTTCGGACAATTACGTATGAAGAAGAGATTAGATTTGTCCATCTTTAACGACGTTGACATTAGTCTTTTTTAAAGTCAACTTTTCTTTTTGTAGTCAATTAAGTTGGGTCTAATTTGCCTCCGTGTCGTGTTTAAGCATTTATGAGTTTTTTTCTGAACAGAACTGTGTATTAGAAGATTTCAATCAAATTTTTATTGAGCATATATTATTGTCGAAGGGACCATTTATGTATTATCGATATGATCTTTATGTCTACAATAGCCAATAGGTTTGTGCATCAGCATTACAAGTAAGATCGTTACATACCATATTCAGTTTTGATATAGATAATCTGATTATCTAAAACTATTATCCAAAATATATTTTAAAATACAATATTTAATGAAAAATAATGTTGATTTGGATCTACATAGTCCATATTTTCCTATGAATTCCCCACACGTCACATTGTCAATTACATATTTGCTTCTCTAATAGACACCGACATACCAAATCAACAAATCTTATCATCATCTCCACTTTCACTCAGAGAAAGAAAGAGAGCGACCATATTTTTATCTGAATAGAAGAATAAAAACGAACGTATTGATCTTTTTATTTTTTATGACTTTCTCTTTTCTATGCATACTCCGACCAAAGCCAGCTGTTTGATTCTGTAAATCAAATAATGAATTTGTACTAAGGGGTTTAGACAAATTCACTTCTTTCTTATCTCACAAGTAATCAAAGGAAAATAATTAGGATGTTTGAATAAAAAGTTAGGGTTTGCTCTTTAATAGTGGTCTCTTGAATTAGGTTAAAGATGGATCTAATAGATGGCAAAACCCTTCTATTTATACAATGAATTCAATATATCAAAATATGATAAACTTCTAATTATCTAAGAATTAAATCTTCATTACTTCTATTCTGCACGAGATCCTCTTCTCTGAAATGGAAGTCTTCCCTTTACAAGGTTTAGGAAGTCGGCTGGGCGACCTCAATTGTCAAATTAGGTCTTCTGGCGATCTCATAACTTAGGCCGATTAACAGGCTAACCGGGGTACCCCGGTTAAATCGAGTTCTCGATTTTATACACATTTTCCTCCGATTTAAACCGGTATTGTCGGAGGTGCCAATTCCTGCACCAACACCAGCCATGCATTTCAAATGAGATAATCCTTTATGAATATTTTCGAATGTCATGCAAGATCTAGAATGAGCATTAGGTCTCAACTATGGCTTGTACAGGGCCGAATGAGTAAGCCCAAAAGAGGGTGATGTGTAAATTGAAGTCCAAGTCTTGTACAATGCAGCAATACAAGAGAGAGAGTTCTTCTTGTGGTTGTGTGTCAAGTGTGTGTGATTTTTTCTGTGATCTTGTAACACATTCGTTTTTACTTTCTTAGTGAGATAGAAAGAGTTTTTTGATATGTTTCTCCTTTGATTAATAGGGAATGTAAAGAAGTACAAACGGCAAATATATATCACTAAGAATAGAAAAGGGAAACCCTTAAAACTACAGTTACTTGGCATAATAGATTCATTCATTAGCCATGATCAGTCACACCCCACGCGACTCACAATGGGATAATCTGAGTTACAAGAACAGAGTTCCGCACCACATGTCTTCCACCACAAACCAAGTAACAGATCCAAAAAAATTTTCAGCAAAAAAATGCTTTTAAAAATCCTTGTAAATTTTTTAAAAACTCTTTTAAAAAACATTGTAAATTTTTTTAAAAGTTTTGGTAGTTGTTATAAACCCTTGTAAATCATTTTAAAACCTATTAAAATCTTTCTAGAGTCTTTAAAAACATATGTAAATACTTTAAAACCTCTTTTTAAACCTTTGTAAATCATTTTAAAACCTTTTACAATAGGTTTACAAGATTTACAAGAGTTTTTAAGAGTTTTAAAAGGATTTACAAAGATTTTCAATTATTTCTTTTTCTTTTTATTATAAGGGAATCTTAAAAGAGACCACCATTGCTCATGCTCTTAGTTTTAGATTTTATGGTGCTATATACTTGAATAGTTTATGAAAATTGGTTACCTTTTGTAATTCACCGATTATTTTTAAAATTTATTTGTCTGTTTTTTGTTTGCTCCGTAACTTATACGGCAAATTCGAAAATAGTTTAAATATTCAACACTGATAGTACTAAAAAAATAATATTTTGGTATATAAACGAGACGAGTCCAATTTAGTTTTAGTATATTTATATATCTAAATATAATTTGAAGATATTTGTATTTCTTTAAGCAAAAGAAAACAGACTTGTTCATTTTCCAACTTCGGTTTAGAAAAAAAAAAGGAGACGTCGTCGTCTTCTAGCTTCTGATTAAGTCTGATAAATTATGCCCCTAAATCTGTAATTCTCCAAGGATTCGGATTCGATCGATGAAAGCTTCTCAAATTTTGGCGGCTGCAGCGGCGAGGGTTGGACCGGCGTTAAGGAAGCAAGTATTAACCTTAACGGACGAAGCTGCTTCTAGGGTTCATCATCTCTTGCAACAGCGTCAAAAACCTTTTCTCCGATTAGGCGTTAAGGCTCGTGGCTGCAACGGCTTGTCGTACACTCTCAATTACGCCGGTAAAACTTCTGGGAACGGTTTCAATTTCACCGCCTTTATTGTTGTTTCTCTGGTTTTTTTGGGTGGAATCAAGTTTCAATTTTTATTTTAGGTTTTTGGGTTGAGTTTTGAATTTTGATCTTGTGCTGCGTTTTGTTCCTATGCCTCTATTTGATAGCTATAGGAGGAGGAGATATATAGTGTGTTCAAATTGAGATTTTGAGTTAGACTTTGGTAAAATTGAGATTGGGGAATGTTTATGATGTGTGTTTAATAGTGATGAATTTGGTTTTTGGGTCATTGATGATTGTTATGTATCTAGTTACAGAAGTTTATGAGTCATATACAGGGACAATATAGCTGAATGCATACGTTCTCTTGAGTATCTAGATCTTCGCCACAGTTTCGTCGATGAGAAAACCGTATGCGTTGCTATGTCCCAAGTGCTATCTAGTTTACAGTGAAACTTTCAATGGATGTTACCAAGTTTCAATTGTGAATTTAGGGCATTGATTTTTTGTGAGTTTTAATCTTGTGCTGTGTTTTGTTAGTTTTCCTCTATTTGAGAGCCATAGCATAATGAGATATTGATACAAGAGGTAAATTTGAGATTTGGGAATGCTTATGATGTGTGTTCAATCATGATGAATTTGATTTTCTTGGCTCATCAATGATTGCCATGTATTAAGTACTACTATCTAGTTATAGAGTCAATGATTATGTGGATGTTTCTTGTCTTATGAGACAAATTCACGGTTTAAATGCATAGTTTCCCTTAAATTGCGAGCTCTTCGTCTCATAGACGAAAAAGTCATATGCATTGCCATGTTCCAAGTGCTATCTACTTTAGAGTAAACAAATTGATGAATGTTTGTTGGCCTCTAAGTGTGTAGATATTTGGCTCAGGTTTGGTAGACACATATCATTTTTTGTTCTCAAACTTGATTGTTAGATTTGGTAGATCTGTAACATTTTTTTGTTCTCAAACTCGATAGTTAGGTTTGGTAGATACGTTCGTGTTTTCAAACTTTTTGGTAGTCAGGTTTACATTCAATTTTGTTTATATCTGTATAACTGAATGTGAAAAAGTGTACACTAGTATTAATGTTTCTCTATCTGCCCATTAGCTAATGCGTAGTTTCTCATTACAATCTCTAAAAATTGTCGTTATGCTATGTTACATATTGTTAATTGTGTGTCTTGAGCCATTGTTTAACATACATTTCTCTGCGTATATTTGTTTCAGATGAGAAAGGTAAATTTGACGAGTTGGTAGAAGAGAAAGGTGTGAGGATCCTTGTTGAACCAAAGGCCTTAATGCATGTGATTGGAACAAAGATGGATTTTGTAGATGATAAACTCAGGTTTGGACCTCTGTCACATTTCAAACGCAAAGTCACTTGTCGATTTCTAAAACCATATTAACCTTTTCTTTTCATTGCAGATCAGAGTTTGTGTTTATCAATCCTAACTCACAAGGACAATGCGGGTGTGGTGAATCGTTTATGACAACATCTACCTCTAGTGCTAAGCAGAGTGCTAGTTAACACACAGTGATGCGTTTACATTTGTGATTACACTCATATATTATACTGTTACTGGAATTGGCGTTAATGAGAAACAAATACTTTTTAATAAGAATTGAGTTTTATGTTTGTGCGCTACTTTCAGGCATTAGATTGGTCACTTTATTGCATATACACATTAGAAGCTCATGTTGTTGCTTAGAGATATTTCTGAAGCTATGTATTTAGTGGAACGGATAATCTTGAGATTAATTAATGTATTCCTTATCCCCAAAGTTATAAAATGTTGGATTACATAAACTATTTTTTATGGTTACTACTTTAGACCTTAAGGGATAGAATTTGTTTCTCTTGTATGTGTCTAAGTCTATTGTTGGCAAACTTGTTAGAGGATTTCCAATGGTGCTTTAAATCCTATATTTTGGGTAAAATCATCTCCAATGATACTCTACGCTTGCTCCACATGAGTAGAGCAACACTATTCATTTTCTCTGTTTTTGGGGCACATTTCTTTTATTTACAAAATATTTCTTCAAATGGCCTCTCTATAGGAATTGGTTAACACAAATCCATGAGATTGCTGATGCATTTGAATCTTGTACATTCCGTCATATTGCCACAAACGCAAATCTGATCGCTCGATCCATTTCTCGGAGTGTGATTGAAGACAGAAGGTTTCAGTTTTACATAGCACTTGGAGCGAGAGCCTTCATGGCTTCACAATCAAGTGTTTGAGAAGAGTAAAGTTTAAATTTCATTTTGTATATCTCGTTGTTTCACTGTTATTTTGTTTCTGTTTCTGTTTTAATTTGGCTTTTGGATTTAACTTCGTACTTTATTACTTTTTCTCTTTAATAATTATCAGATGACAAAAAAAATTCAATATATTAATATTTTATACCTAAACAAAATTATATAATTACATTTTTTGACGACAAAAAAAAGGAATATATAATTACATTTTTTACTTACATAAATTTCAATATATTATCATTTTATATCTAAACAACATTATATTAATTAGTGTTTTTACTTACATAAATTTATATTCAAAATCATAGCTACTAAACTAAGTAAAATTTTATAATATAACAATAACATATATCAAATTAGAAAATATAATGACACCACAAATGATAAACTAAATACATAATTAGCACTAAAAATTATAAATATATATTTAAAACAAAATGTGTCGGATAAGCTCGAAGAGAGGCTCCCCTTTTGAAGGCTGAAATAGCAGATGATGAAACTACTGGATTTCAAAAATTTCTTGATAGATATATACAAAAACTCATTTCTCACTTCGAAAAGTATTAATTGATTATTTGTGGGAGACATGCACTAATAATGCTGCTTAAATACATATGTAACTAGATTTTAACATGCGGTACACCGCGAGACTATTTATTTTATTAAGAAAAAACTTAAATACATTTGTAGATAATAATTCAATGTTCTATGTTATGTTGTTGATATTTTTAAAAAAATGGCTTAGCCCAGTTAAAAATGTAGAAATGGTATTCAGTAGAAGTATTGGGTTCGAGTTCGGTGCTAGTAGTTTTTTAAACAAAAACGACACCGTTTATTAACTTAATGGCATGGATATTTTGGCAAAGTTAACAAAATTTGACGATTAAATTGACTATTTTGGCAAAGTTAACAAACGTTGATGTCCAAGATAATTTAACCTTGTAGATAATATTGGACATATTTTCACTTATCTCAATGTCTAGTTGAAGGAGATGAGTTAATCATGCAAGTAGATCAATAACAAATACTAGGTACAATTCACAAGATATATAAATACTCGTCAGCATTGGTCTTGTTCGTTTGCCTGTTGCTGGCGACTGAAACCAACGACATTTAGCAAAAGTTGTTCGTTTGCATATCGCTGGTTCAGCGATCAAAAGCATCGACCGTAATTTTCAGTTTCTATATAATATATTTAGTAGAAACTTTTTAGTCGTTTTCTTAATTAGTAAAAAAAAAACTTAGTATTTTTAGTAGAGAAGTTTTTTAATTTTTAGGTTATATAATATATTTTTGTTTTATATTCAAATTCAATGTGCATTTAAAACTGTGGTAATAATATAGAATTTTTTGAATGATTTAATTAGAGAAATTCTGGAATGATTAATATAGTTTTAATAGAGAAATTTGAAATTATCTATATTGGACAACTATACATATTAGAAGAAATCTAGGTGTGTTTGGTTAGTGGTTATGTGCATTTCTGTTTAACTAACTTGGGCTTAAACACTATTTTCGTTTTAATATGGTCTGGACTGATAAATATTGTTTGTTTTAGGGTAGAGGCGGTAGAGCACTTCATTTTTTATTTCATATGGCCAAGATATTTAAGTAAATAAATTTACATATAAAGAAATTTTTTTATTTATAAGAAAAACAGAGTCACCCTTAGCTTGGGTCTGCCCTGCATATAACCAACAATCTTTCAAAGACATGACGTTAAACGTGGATCTATATAAGAGCAAAAACATTCATAAACAAAAGTCTGATGTCACAACAAATCAGATTATTCGATTGACATTATTTGAAAAATTTGAAGTTTCTTGACGTTATATTTATCTCGGATTACAATGTGAATTTGACCTATGAAATATCAACATACAAGAAGAATCTGTAGACTAATAACTTGACGATCCTGAAAACTCCATATAAATTAAAGAAATTAGAGATTTTTATTTCCGAATTCGAGGATCCATCGAGATATATATGGAGTTTTTTTCGTAACAAAAGGTATACATTCTAAATCCATCGAGATAGTTATAGAGACAATAATTGCGATATCAATCTTTTATTCAATAGGTATCTATTTCAATAACAGAAAATAGGAAATTGTAATTATAACAAAGATAAAGAAATTATAATTCCTTTTAGTAACAAAAGGTTTATGTGCCCACTTTTAAGAACACGTTACCATGGATACTCTAATTTTGGTACGTCTTTACCGTGTGTAAAGTAAATTCCATCTTCTCTGACATCCCAATAATTTGTCTTATCATGATCAAATGAGCCACTAGCACCTTGAAATGCCCTAATCCTTACAAGTTTATATTGTAACTCCCTTATGTCACAATCCATTTTGTTTGTGGTTACAAATTCACCATGAAACCAATGATCATAGATTTCTCCAGGTTCTATAAAAGCTACGAATAGTTGTTTGTTGTTCAATTTACAAAAGACATTGACTTGCTTTCCCTCAACAGAATTCTTAAATTGTACTAAATTTTTCCCCCAAATCTTCGCATCACCCAACCCTACACACAAAAGCATGAAAAACAAAAAAAAACGAGATGTTATTCATCTTTTCAATTAACCGTAGTGGTTGTTTAGAGGGGTGATATCTATCTAGAAGATAAAATATTTAACTTATACAAAGGTGTTGAGACGTATGTGTATATATAGTGTTGAGATATATATCACTACAATAGAAACAGGGTTTAAGTGTTTAACGTAAGTAATAAATAAGGTTGACGTCAGTTTAAAATTGACTCAAAAAAATAAATAAAATTTTTGTTATGTATGTTACGGAATATATGTAGTATTAAGTGTTTAACGTCAGTAATAAATAGGGTGGACGTTAGTTTAAAATTGACTCAAAAAAATAAATAAGAATTTTGTGATGTATGTTACGGAATATATATATGAAGTGTACCTTTTATTACATGACCTTGCGCTTTTACTAACATTTAAACTCTATTACGATTTAAGTTTCTTATAAATCTGTGAGAAGATCATTACGACAATCAAATAGATAATGTTGTCATTTCATAATATATAACCATCAAATAGATTATAGACGTATCGGATCTTCGAAAAAATGCGCACTCATCAAATTTGGAATGTTAAAAATTAATAAATATAAAGTGGATTAAAATTTGGTGTAAACGCATGTGATGACTCTTCTTTAAAGCATCTTATCCGTTACACGTTACTCTTTAGTCTCTACTTATTCAAACATAGAAAATGCATTCTAGTTACTTAAATTATCATTGACTAAAACAAAATCTTGTCAACAACATCTATCATGCAAGTTTAATTTCGTGATGCAACAACGATATTAACACAAATTTATTCTATTATTGTTCGCAAACATTTAACTATTATTATAAATTCGATGAAGGAAAAAAATTGTTTCTATATAATTCATTCACACTCAAGTTCATATATTAAGGTTCTGAATGGATATGCATGGTCTTGACAGAATCATATCAAAGTTCTATATATACATATATTTTAATATTATTCCGCCTGAAATGTATCCAAATTTGCTTTGCACCGCACGTTTTCATTCGGACTCTAACTTGATTAGCTAGGTCATGTTTTTGAGTCAAATTTCTTATTATGCCCGAGAAGATTTTAAACACTTCTTATTTGCCATCCATCTTTATAATTATATATGGGTTATATATCACTAATGCACATATCTCCCTTCATGTGTTTCATAGCGATAAATAGACCCTCCTGTCTAAAATTGACATTTCCCACAATCATTAGTCAACCTGCAGTTCGTGTGATCTAAATTGACCTGTCGGGTCCTTGATATTGTGTAACCTAGTGTATCTACGTGAGACACTCTGATTTTTACATATTTTTCATGTGATATTAGTAGATCTATTTAGTTTGAAGAAGTCCTATGTACCCTACTGAAATAATGTAAATTATTTTGTATAAGATTTATTATAAACTTTTATTTGCTAAAATCCTACGGAAGTCTTTAAAATATATAGTAATGACTTGAAACATGTACCATCCAACCACTTCTCATCCTCACACAACTTATCATCACCTACTTCAAAAATCTCAAGTTTCTAGAAGTAAGCATAGTGAAAATAAATAAATAGTAAGAATTTAATTAATAGGATAGTCCCCTAATCTCTATAGAAAATTAAGCATTTTTGTCATTTAAAATGTTCACTATATGGCCAACCACGATCAAAATCAAGTAAAAGGATATTAATTCTCGTTGTGAATTTTATTATAAATTATGAATGATTTTTTTTTTTTTTTTTTTTTTTTTTTTTTTTTT
>Ga0041059_1002011_pt1 | contig 15619 bp, 6 predicted proteins | sample AraColnosormetaG_FD_56232 | JGI IMG/M metagenome (GOLD analysis project Ga0041059, IMG submission 56232) | Arabidopsis roots microbial communities from North Carolina, USA - Col MF nosort | ecosystem: Host-associated > Plants > Roots > Unclassified | place: USA: North Carolina | collected 2013-09-02
ATATATTATTTATATAAATAATATTAATTAAAATAAAAAATTTCTAACTTTCTAACAAAAATATCAACGCGGTACACCGCGGGTCAATCTATAGATAATACAAGTTTTAAATCTTTATTAACTCTAAAAAAACCCAAATCACAAACAAAATAATATTAATTTTAATAATAAACTAATATACAACAAATATAGAACATAAAACATGAATTACTCAAATTTTACAAATATAGAAATTATGTGTCAAGGATATATTATTCGTATATAAATAATAATTCTTATAAAAAATATGTATAATTTTTCAATGAATATATCCATTCGCGGTGTACCGCGGCTTAATATCTTATACGTTAACATTTTGGGGTTAAAACTAAACTTCAAAGTTATTTTTGGTGGGAGAAGAATTTGAAAGTGATTGGCAAATTGAGGATTTTAGCGACATTTTTTTCCTCCATCTTAAAGGATTTTGATCGAAAGGTTGATGTCGACTAGTATTCAACATGGAAATGAATTGCCACCATAAGAAGAAACACTATATGTCCAGCCTTGCCAAAAGCTCAAACAGAAGACTCACAGACGGATTTACAAGACTCATGAAACCAATCTGGTTCCCTCAAAAAAACACTCGGATTAACCAGTTCTTCTTATCCTTAGGCAATGAACTTAAGACCTATAATCTATTTCTACATATTTTTTTCTAAGCTTTTAAGCAACTGAATATCCCTGTTCTTGCAGATGAGCTATTTTGGTTTCATTCTCTCAGCAGAGTTTACACTGAATTGTGATCTCTGGAAGTAGAATAGCCTGAACAAGAGAGTCAAAATTGACACAACAAGCATCAGAAGCCTGCGAACTAGCTAACTAAGAGTGATATAAACATATTCTATCATTTCACAAACTTATATTTATGCAATTACATCTTTATTTCAATCTTCAAAAGAGAATTAGGATCTAATGAATCTACCAGAGCAATTGAAAGTGTAATGTGAACAGTTGCTTACTGTGAGTTTTTGACTGTTTTTGTCTGCTCTGCTTCCAGCTACGCCTAGCAATGTGTAGAGAATGTACGGTGGTTGAAAGGCCGATGCACAGATATATTATATAGAAAGCCTAGCAGGCAGCCAGAGTCGCATTTGCGGTTTTCGTCTCTAGAGGTACCACGTTATTACTTTGGCCTTTACGTGCTATCTGGTTTAAGTGATAGGCCTCCTTAGCCATACCAGCCTTAAGAAGACAAGATAACAAAGAACTCACAGTAATCTTATCCGGTGAACAACCTATCGCAACCATTTTGTGGAAAATGCTAACTGCTTCAAACATCCTTCCTTTCATGCAATGCCCGATTATAAGAATCGTAAATGTGATCTTATCTGGTTTGCATTTCTTCTTCTCCATCTCTTCCACAATAACATTTGCCTCATTGACCTTTCCAGCTTTACAAAACCCATCAATGACAGGGTTGTACATAAATGGTTGTGGAATAATGTCCTTACTAGCTAACTGCCCCAGAAGTTCACGAGCCTTGAGCAGCCTATTCTCGTTACAGAGCGCATTGATAAGAATAGAATAGGTAAATGCATTAGGAAACATTCCTCTGGCATTCATTTCTTCCCAAAGCCTAAAACCTTGGCTCACTTGTCCTACTCTACAATATCCATCAATTAAGGAAGTAAACGTCACTACATCCGGGAAACAGCCAAAAGAAATCATTTTCCCACGAATTTCTTCAGCAGTAAGCATCTCACCAGCTTTCGCATAACCATCAACGAGGACATTAAAAGTCACATTAGTTGGATATATCCCCAAACGAAGCATATCATCTAACAAACTCGACGCTTCACGCATCTTCCCAGCTTTGCAGTACCCTGAGATCATCGAAGTATATGTAACAACATCAGGAGAGCAAACACTACCCGACTTAACATCTTTAAACATCTCACTCGCTTTGTTCAACTCATTACTCTTGCAAAACCCCTGAATAAGAGTATTATACGTAACAATGTCAGGCTCACAACCAAAACCACTCATCACACCCAAAAGCTCTAACGCTTTCTCCGCTTTCCCTACGCCGCACAAACCTCGAATCAAAATGTTAAACGTCTTTGTATCATTACAAGACTGAAATCTCAAATGTTCATCAAAAAGCTTCATCGCATCTTCCACACGATCCAACTTCACCAAAGTATTCAACAAACTATTCACCACCATACAACATCCTTCAACCTCAAAAGACTGAAGAAGCAACGCAGTAGCGAAATGGAGCTTACCTTTCTCAGCAAACGAAGACACTAAGAACCCTAATAACCGATTATTCGGAGAAACCCCATCGCTCTTCATACACTCAAACATCTGACCGGCTAAATCGTGCAAACCGGCTTTACAAAGAGATCTCGTTAGCAAATTATAAGTCCAAAACGAATGACGAATGTTCAATTTGAATCTACTAAACTCCCAAAATCGAAACCCTATGTGAGGATTGTTATCCAATTTCTTCACAACCTCAAAGGAGATAAACGGATTTAGATTCTTGCTTAAGTAACAGAAACAGAGATCTGAATCTGGAACTCTGTACACGAACAAAGTAGATACGATTTTGACTAACCAAGCTTCAGGACAATGGATTACTTCTCGTGTGTTGTTCTGTAGAGGACGAGCTTGAGCTCCTCCATGAGAATGCGTGTGGAAATGAGCGATGGCGGTCGCGAATGTTGTTCGAATCATACCGGCGTGAGAATATCGGCGGCGGAGATTGAGCTTAAGCTAGGGCTTGTTTTGGTCAATCTCATCTGTATTTTTTTTTTTCAGATGAGAGTGTGTGAAACTGAAACGTTTACCAAGGAAGGAACAATAGAACCTTCTAGAGGAGCTAGAGGCTTTTAATAGTTAAACCCGCTAAATGATTAAGAGTCTTTGTACCATTTCACGATTTCAGAGTCTATACAAGACAACTGTTTTCAGTCATATGTTTGGGCTCAAGGTCTCTGTTTTGATTCACAGAGTGAAGTAACTCTTTAAAAGCGGACTAGGTGTCCGTCAAGACGCTAGGCGCTCCTGTACCGTTTTATTTTTTAAAAAATCGGATCCATTAAGCGGTGAAGTAGATTTGGCGGACAATGCAGACATAAAACGGATTAGACGGTATTTAGGCGCGTTTAGGCGGGATAGATGAGATAAGCGAATCTAAATGTATCTTATTATTTTTGAAATTTTTTAAAATATAATTAAAATTGTGTTTAAAAACAACTATACTTTTTATTATTTTATTTTATTTTACTAAAATGTTAAACTTAAATTGTTTTTCAAAAAAATTGATAATTTTCACATTTTTCTAATATTTTTTGCTATAGATTATGTAATAGTATCTTATTATATAAAATACGGTTTTGAAAATTATAGTAACTCACGAGATCATGACACATGTCAATTTTAACAACCTTAGATTTTGGCGCATGGAAAACAAAATTTTCATTGAAAAAATTTGAAAATAGAAAAAGATAATTGTAAGAAATTATGTTTGAAGATAATTATAAAAAACAGTTTAAGGGGTTGCGTAGACAACCGTTTCGACCACCTAAAATTATGTAAGTTTTATTTCATTGTATTTTTTCCATTTATAACTATATAAATTTAAATTATAAGTCTTAACACAATATATATTTTGATATAAATTAAACAAATGTTTTTTTGCAAATTAATGTTTATGATTTGATATTTTCTTTACTTCTCTCTCTTCTCTCTCTAAAATTATTCAAAGAGAGTTTTCCTTCTTTTATCTCGCCGTCCGGTAGGTTTGCTGGTTTTAGTATCCGGATAAGGTCCGGTTGTGCCGTTAGTCTAGCCGTCCGAGGAATTCGGCTTTCGTTACGGTGTTCCATTACCGTATTTATTTTATCCGGATTTAATTTCCATTAGAATCCGACTTTGGTTCAGGTGTATATGGCTTACTTTGGTGCCGTATTTATGTTTTCTTTCAATAATCATTGTTCTTAGTACCGATATCTTTTTGGGATTTCCTTCTCCTCCCGCTTCTCAAGGTTACTTGGTTTTGAAGGGCTGAATTTTGTTTTCAAGTCTAATCTCTGTTTTTTTTTGTTTTAATCAACTAGTAGAGTCTGTTTCAACCCAAATCGGTGTTCTCAATCCTTTGATTTGAAATCTCAATTAGGCATATCTGGAAAGAATTTTATATCAATAGAGATTTTGATTTCTCTTTGTAAAGATCGTTGTTGTTCTTGAAGAATTTAGATTAAACTACAACTTGTGAAAGTTTTCATTTCTAGGTTCTTCTTAGGATTCGATCATTGGTTAGTTTGTTATATCTGAAGTGGAGCACCATTTATAGTAGAGATTTTGTAGAGCAAAATGGCAGATTCACAGGAGTGATGAAGCTGTCATGGAGGATCGATGGTTTACTTGAAACGACGGTGGTACTGTTGAGATACCGATAACACAAACTTTGGCGTAAGAGATAAGGATCACATATCCACGTGTCCTTGCTGCTAATGAGATGATGTATTTGTGCTGAGTTTGTTTTTAGTATCACGTGTAATAGTGGTTGGATTATATCAATAAAGAAAAATACTTTTATCGGAAAAAAAAAAGATTTGATACTTTTATTTTGCTATAAATAATTTTATTTATTTATAATATCATATTTATAATATTTATATTATTACATCGATAGTTTAAAGTCTACCAAGCAGACCTCTCTCTCTTCTCACCTTTACGTGGTTTAAGAGATGATTTCACTTAGAGTCGTGGTGTAATTCATCTCGTTGTGGTTAGAAAATACAGTGAATTTCGGTTGGGTAGCGTTGAATCCATTTTAGTGTTTCAAGGTGATAGTAGACTGATTCATTGTATTTGGTTAAAATATGTTGTGGTCGAATGACTTGTACTTGTGAATTGGTTAATGAAAAGTTGATGTTAAGCAAAAAATAGAAAAAGTATTTGTTTTAGCTAACTCTATAATAAGTCTAAAATCTTTTGTTGTTGAAGAATAAAAAAAATACTATTTATGAGAAAGAAGAAAAAAAAGGTTTAAAGCCTACCGCTTAGGAGTGGGCATTCGGGTAAGTTGGTCGAGTTCGGGTAAAACCCGATCTGGTACGAATCTTTTGGGCAGAGAAGTTTAGGATCAAAAGGTAAATCTAAAATATCGGTTTGGTTTTGGTTTAGATCTAATTGAATTCGGATCGGTTTGGTATAAATTTTTAGACTTTTTTTGGAACATATACTCAAATTTTCGGGTAATTACCCAGATTTTTCGGATAAATATCTGGATTTTCGGGTAAAATATCAGATTTCTAGTGAAATTTAGATTTTTCAAATAAAATATTCAGGTATTTTTGAGTTCGGATTCGAGTCGGATTCGGACTCGATTTCGGGTAAAGGAATTTAGGATCCAATAGGAAAAATCTTCGGTTTGGATACAGTTTTGGGTCCAACTTTCGGGTCGGTTCCGATTCGGATAATCGATTCGGGTGTTTTTTGCCCAGCCTTACTACCGCTTTCTTGAACACCGGAGTTTTTGCATAATAATTAATTAACAATATATCAGACAAACAAAATAAAATAAAAATATGTTTCCGGCCGGTGTAATTTGTCTGCAATCGACTTCTCTGATCAAAATGTTGACATAAATCTCAAATCGAATCAATTACTTTAGAGATTTCCCAAATTCCGTCTCGAAGATGTCAACGGAGAGACGTGCTTCGTCGAATCCAATGACCAACGAAGAGAACGCTATGTATATATCTCTTACGCTCTCATAACCAAATTTCTCTCTTCTTTAAATCAATTTTAAGCTGAAATTTCGATTTGGGTTTCATTTTCCATGCAAATCTGTATTAAAAATGCTTCCCTTATTCAGTTTCTTGTTATGAACCAAAAAAAGTTTACATTTTTACCAATGGTGTGTTCTTTGTAGGTTCCTTGATATATTGCATGAAGCACCATTATTTGGTCACAGGAAATCTAGAAGCCTTGTTGGAAGTTACCTCTATATGCTTCTATTGGCAAGTTTCTTTTGATTCTTTTGATTATATGGTTCATATGCATAATGTTGCCTTTGATAGTTTTTGCCTTTTTACATTAGGCAGGTTATGCTATTTTAGCTGCTGGTGCTCCTTGGATGTTTCACCGAGTCCAACAGTTGACCCCTTCATTGCTCTGCTGCTGCGATGTTGCGCTTTTGGTTGTCACAGGTTCTCAACTTTTCTCCTAGATTTGGTTTTACTAGTGTTTGAAGCTGTGCATGTATGTTTGCGATAGGTTCAGGTTCTGTGTCCTGATGAATAGTAAGATATTCCTTCCTTTATTGGTTTTGAGTTTTAGATTGCAATCAAGAACATAGCTTTCACCTTCTTCTTAGACCTACACAGTCTTCTAGGTTGTTAGTTAAAGGAGGTGGAACTTCTGTTACAATCCTATGCAAAAAGGTCTACGGTAGCTATAGAAAAACATAGGTCTTGCTAAAGCCTTGGACTATCTTAGTACCTTATTCTCTCCTCTTCTCAGTTTGTCCGTTTTTTATGTTGTTATTTGTCAATGGAGAGCACATGAATGATTGTGCTCTTTCACACACAACATTCAATAAATGTTTCTATAAACAGATGCAAACATGTAGATGTAGTAAAATATTGATCTTTCTCGCCTTCTCATCAGCCCCTGTTCTTCACTAGTTGCAACCACTGTACAACTTTTTTTTTTGCCAGTTTTTATTACGGACTCATATTCTGTTGTTAGTTGGTTTGGCTCTATATTCCTATAAGTTAATTTCTCTGTGGCCTATCCCAGGTGTCTTTCAACAATACTTTGTTTATCAAGTCCAGAAAATACGTCTCCAGGTACAAAAGCTCAATAGCTTAAGTGATATACACATAGTTTACTACTTTTTGGGTTTTAAAGATTAGATTTAGGTATGAGGTGTTAGTTTCATTTACTAATGTTTTTTACTTCCTTGCTCATGGTGGCATTTATTTTAGTAATAGACTGGTTAATATGAGAATTCTCTGCAGGGTTATTACAGTTTCAGTCAAAAGTTGAAGCATGTTGTTCGTCTGCCATTTGCAATCGCTGCATATGGTATTTTACCAACCAAGTGCTTTTTCTTGTTCCTTTTGCTTTTTAAATCTATTGAAGATGTCTGTGATTAATTCATGAGAATGAACATATGAATGGCTTCACATTTTGTTTCTTCAATTGGCACCAAACACCTGTTAGATGAAACAAACGCATATATAAAACCAAGGAAGGTGTTTCGTCATTATATATGGGAACTGGGAAGTGAAATGTTAGTAGCAGCATTTTGACTTGTTAGTTCATTTGAAGATATGTTCAAGATTTGCATGGAAACTCTGATTTTAACCAAACTTGTTCCTTGGCTCATTTCTGACCTCGTCTCGGATTTTTCTTAGGCCACATGTTATTGCGTTTATGATTAATTTAATACCTCTTTGATATTTTACCAGGGACTGCTGCAATGCTTCTTGTGATAGTGTGGAGGCCTCAAATCCACATTCTTTCTATTTCTTCTTTGCAACGGTTGGTAGCTCATTGTTCGCACGTTGAGTTTCTTTAAACCTACTTTGTTTGCATTGATATGAAACAAGAGCAGCTCTTGATAGGTTGGAGGAAAACTGTTTTTAACCACGATTATATATATATGATCTGCAGGATCATCATGTTGGTTGAAGCAGTGGGCGCTGGCTTTTTCATGGGTTTATACATCGGTGAGTGAGTGAGTGGCTTGTTCTGCTATGTCGTCGCTATTTTTTTTTTCTTCTCACAATCCAGAATGTTACACTCTTGACATAACCGTCTTATGTAATAGTTAACTGTGTGTTGCCTAAAATCAAAACACTGAATGACAATGCTTACGATTGGTTAGTAAGGAAAAAACCCATCAGACTGAGTGTTATATGTTAATGTTGAACTACATTCTAAACCGATAGTTTTACCGAAGTACTGAGTGGTGCATTTTGATATTCAGGTTATGTGCACCAATACAATTCCGTGAATTCCCGGCCAGATGTCTTGAAGTCATTATATTCTCCTCTTCAGCCGTCAAGTTCTATGGAAGGTTTGAGGTACTGAATGTCCTTAATGTATCTGATTTTATAAATTTATGCAGCTTCAGCAAATAATGTACAAGTTTGCTTCTTTCATTTTTGTTTGGTATCAAAGGTATTATGAAGGCCGGCTTTCTGATCAACAAACGGCTTTGTTACAATATCAACGCGAAAATCTCCATTTTCTAAGCGAGGAGGTAAGTGATGCTACCGATACAAACACTCTTCTTAAAATATTTTCCATCTACGTTGCTTGATTTTCTCTTTGGCCTTTGCTGTTTTGTGAGCCACTATAGTATCTGAATCACTCTTGTCTTTGTTATTTGTGCTTTTCAAAGATTCTGTGCTTGCAAGAGAAACTTAGCAAATATGAACAATCTGATGATGGAAGCACACCTCAGGTGAGGATTCTGGTTTCCTTTATAATATATCAAATAGCTGAATTCCTCATTGGTTCATTTAAATGTATAATAATGCTTGATAGGTTGATCTCGCACATCTTTTAGCTGCTCGAGATCAAGAGCTGAGGACACTTTCAGCTGAGGTAATACTTAATTTCTGAAGCTTCCATCTCTATAATATGATAAAACAAAAACTCTATAAATATGTAAATCTCAACAATGCAGATGAATCAGCTTCAGTCTGAGCTACGGCTTGCTCGTTCTTTAATAGCCGAGAGAGATGCAGAGGTGCAGCGTGTCAACAGTACCAACAACCAGGTTCTGCAAAAACCGGCATTGTAGGAAAAAAACTCATTTAGATTTTAGTCAAGACTCTCTTAAGTAATCTTGTTTGCGGGTGGTGCAGTATATCGAAGAAAACGAAAGACTGAGGGCAATTTTGAGTGAATGGAGCATGCGGGCAGCGAATGTAATCTTAAGAAACAAACCTTTAATCTTTTCTAGTAGACCAATTTGATTACTGAATCAGTTTTTTGTTTATAATATCAGCTTGAGAGAGCTTTGGAAGTGGAACGGATGTCGAACTCAGAACTACAGAAGGAAGTAGCAAGCACGCGTAGAAAGCAGATGCTTGAGACAACAACGTCTGAGCAACCTTAATTCTAATATGGGAATCAAAGCTTATATAGGTTTTTAACATAATCTCTAAAGTTTGATGGTGTAACTATAAAGATCATGGAATGTGTCTACGGAAAGAAGTTTGTGTAGTAAACGGCTCTTTTGTTTTTTTTACATTTCTCTTGAAATAGTTTTCTTATATTAAAATTTAGGTCTAGGTAAATAAACCGAACCGAATGTACTGAACCAAAACCGAAGAAAAAATATCAAACCGAACCGAACTGAAAATTTGAAAATAACTGAATGGATATAAAATTCTATAATCGTAATAACCAAAACTGAACTGGTACCGAACAAAAATATTTCGGGTAACCGAAAATATCCGAAATATAATTATACAAGTATTAGTTATTTCAATACTAAATAATTAAAAATATTTGAAAATGTATAAAAAATAGTAAAAATACTTGAAAATAACCAAAAATAACCGAAATATCCAAAAATATTCAAAGCAAAATAACCGAATATATATGCTAAATTTAAACCGAAAGAACCGGAACCGGACCGAAATTTTAAAATAACCGAATATATACTACACTTTAGAACCGAAAGAACCGATAACCGAATAGATACGAACAGAAACCGAATGGATTACCGAACGCCGAAAACTATATAAAATCTTTTTTTTTTTTTTCAAAGTGTCTAACGTAATAAGATGGTTCAGTGGTTTGTTTAAAATCTCCGGTTTTCGTAAACCGGTAACTTGTACTGATACCAGAACCGAACCAATTTTTTATGAGAACAAAAACCTCAAAATCATTGTTTTGTTTGTTGGGATAAGTTTGAGCGGTGGATTTTGTATGGAGCCGCCGAGTTCGAGACCGGAGGAACCTCCGTCATGGGAGGACCTTTACAAAATCAATCTTATGCCATCGGAGCTATTCCTTAAGTTCCGCAAAGAGCTTCAAGGCCTTCGCGTCGGCGTCAATCTCGAGGTCTTTCCTTCTCTATGTTCAACAAAACTTTGAGTTTCTTCTTACTGGCTAATAAAATGGGTATGAAGTTGTGAAGTTTGAAACTTTTTTAATGATAATGGATTTGAGTGTTGGGGTTAAGTATTCGGTTTATAGGCATAAGTTCATCTATTGATGCATTCAAAGAGACTTGTTTTGTGCTGTGGATTGAGCCATGAGATGTCATCACTGTGTTTTTTCGACTGTGTGTGCTTTTATATAACGAAACCGAGAATCATTAACACGCGAAGCTTGTCTTGAAGTTGTAAAGTTTGGAACTTTATGGATAATCTTCCAGTTGTGTAACGAACCCACAAATGATCACATTTGCAAAGTTTGAAAAATTATAGATAATGGATCTAATTATTTGGTTTATTAGGTATTGATTATCTATTGATGCATTCCCATATATTTTCTGTGATGTTTGAGCTATGAGATGTCTCATCATTGTCTTGAAGTTGTAAAGTTTGGAACTTTATGAATAATTGATTTGTGTGTGGAAATAAGGATTCAGTTTTATTAGAGATGGTTCACCTATTGATGCATTCTTGCTTATGTTCTTTTGCATTTTTGAGCCACGAGATGTGTCGTCATTATCATATTTTTTTGCATTTTCCAGTTATGTAACGAACCCACAAATGATCACATTGCAAAGCTTGTTTTGAAGTTGTAAAGTTTGAAAATTTATGGATAATGGATCTAGTTATTTGGTTTATTAGGTATTGATTATGTATTGATGCATTCTCATATATTTTTGTGATGTTTAAGCTATGAGATGTCTCATCATTGTCTTGTTTTGGACTTGTTTAGTTATATAACGAACCCACGAATGATTACCACGCAAAGCTTGTTTTGAAGCCTCTATGTCCAGAAAGGAAGTGGAAGTTTATATATGAGCCGCTACACCAAGAAGTTCGTGTTTTATCGAAGAAGATTCCTGTCACCAGATTTCTAAACCTCCAGGTTTTTTTGTTGTATGCCTTCTTGTGTCTCTTTGTGGAAGGTGGAAATACATGTGTTGTAATCTTATCATATGCAGGTTGGTGTTGGACATAACTTTCAAATGAATGCAATTGGTTGGAAATGGAAGCTTACTTCATGTTTGGGTGGAGATGGTGTGTCTCGGATTCGAAATAAAACTACTCTTGGTCTTAGTCCTGGTATCGATTTCCGGTTTGGATGGAGAGCTGATTTTGTACTCCCAGAGGTTACTGGGTAAGTCACAAGCTTTCATGTATTCCAGTACACTTTGGCCTTGTGTTTTGGTCACAATGCTTAGCTGATGAATGAAACAGGGCCCTTGGTACTGAGGAACCGTTATTCAACATGAGCTCCGGGCGTTTAGAGGCATCACTAGACAGAGTAGAGGCCATTGTAACCCATTCAGATTATCTATAGCCAATCCGTAAGTGTCGGTCTTATGTAGTTTCTTTCAAACTAGTCACTAGATCTGATCAAACTAGTTTTTGTTACATTCAGGTACCTTTCGTGTGCAAACGAGGACGAGATCTTGCATTATCAGAAGGCAAACATGTGAAAGCACAAGCACTTTGGTGTTCACAACCAAAACATAAGAATGTCCATAAGATTTTGCTTCAGAGAGATATGCTGAAAGCACAAGCACTAGTGGGTAGTTTCATCAGTTATTATACTATCTGGTAATCACTAGTTTGATGGACGTTCATACAATGCATCTAAAGAAATGTATAATCGTTGGATCGTTGATACAAGTTAGGTTAGATAATGTATATGCCAAATCTAGTATATGGCATAGCGTTTTCTAAAATAAAACCTTGGATTTGCAGGTTTGTAGATGGTTCCGAAATGATCAAATTGCAATGAAAGTACAAATGTAAATTAGAGATTTGAGAGTGAATCTTATTTCTTATACTATGAAATCATTTATGTGAATATATATATATTAGTGTAGCTAAATAGTAAAACTTATATTAACACTAGGTTAGGCCCGCCTATATAAGCGGGTTTAAAAAACAATTATAAACTTTTACGATGATATTTGAATTCTAAATAGTAAATGATAATCCCTATTTTAAAAATATTTAATTTAGTAACTTTGTTTTGAATAGAATTTCAATATTACAATTTTCATTTTGGTATGTACTTAGTGACTTTAAATATATCTTATTGATGATATTGAAATTTTAAATAGTAGTCAACACATTTTTTTGTATTTTGTTTAGTAATTTTCTAAAAACCAAAATTTTAATCTTACACATTCTATTTTTCTATACAATTTAACTATTTATTTCATCATAATAATCCCGATTTTGATTCTACAGCCATAGTACCTCGGACTCGGAAGTTATAACGAAAATGGCTAACTCAATAGCGAAAATTTATAATTAATTTTTTCACCGCATATTCTTAAATGATTTTTTAAGAAGCCTTTAAAATCTCTTAAAAAACCTTGTAAAGTTTTTTAAAAGCATTGTAAAGTTGCTAAAAATAAAATTTTAATCTTACACATTCTATTTGGCTATACAATTGACTACCTATTTCATCATAATAATCCCGATTTTGATTATGCACATGTTATTTTAATGGATAAATGTTAAATTTTATATCAAAATAATATGTATAACATATCAAATCAATATAATTACTTCATATTAAAATATTTAACAAATAAAAAAACATAATGAACCAAAAAAGAAAACCACAAAATGTTTTGGAAAAGAAACATTGTTCAACATATAGTTTTCCTATATTCTATAATCTCATAAATTAGTTTTACCTAATGTCAAACTCATATGAAATGACTTAGAATTTATAAATAAAACACAAAAAAATTATATTAACATTTTCATCAAATAATAAAAAATCAATCCCTCTAAGCCCTATTTTCCTAATTTTTGTTGTTTTCACTAATATTACATTGAAAAATACAATTTTATCCAACTAAATTAATGTAAATAAATTATTTAGTTATTTTAAACTTGAGCGGTCTTTTTAATTAGTTATTATCCATACTAATGATTTGGCTTTAAATTAATACATGCTAGATTTATTTAATTGACCAATAACACATGTAATCAAATTTGTTAATTTTCTTTTTGATTAATAAAAATAATTGTATATATTTGTAGACATAAAAATTAATATATGTAAATTTGTTTACTTTTTTAGGTTTTCTATTTCTCTTAGAGAATAAAAAGGTTAAATGTTTAATGACACATGTAAGCATCTTATCATTAGACTTATCACGTGTTATGATCTCGTGAGTTAGTAATTTTCAAAACCGTATTTTATATAATAAGATGTTAAAACTTATATACATATTTTTTTTAATTTGAAATATTAGTTTTAAAAATTCAAGAAAAAGATATTGGAAAGAGATAATATGAGTGATATAAATTTTATTGTTATCCCTTGTACATTTAATATTTAGTAAAATAAAACTTAAATCTTTAAACTAATCTACAAAAAAAAAATCCCAAGTAGAGTTAGAAAATATTTATCATTTTATATACCATATGTCAAATCTTGGAATCATTTTGCTTTTTTTAATGTCTCCATATATATAAATCTAAACTCTTTATTAAAGTTACAAATCGCAGTTTGACATTGCATCCATAAAATCCACCTTTTTCCTTCACTTCCAACTCCAAATGCCACATACATAACTTTATACAGATTTAGATCAATAATATAATGCAAAAAATTATAACCGTTACAAAGTAAATTTTTTTATTCAAAATCTTATACTAAAAGACAAAAAAAAAAGTTAAAGTATTGAACACGACAAAAAAATAAAGAACATGTGGATAATTTTTCTTAACAATGTAAATGAGGAGAAAAAAAAAAAATCACGACATAAATGTTTTTTACATTGTCTATTTATTTATTTTGAACTATGATAACCATGCATATTCAATAACAAAAAAAAGGTTTAAAGTAACTTTACAATGATATTAAAATCTAGATTTTTTTTTTTGAAAAGTTGTTTTTTCTGCATGCATTAAGTATAAAGAAACATAAAAGTTGTTACAATTAAAGGTGATTTAGTCAGCAATTTTGTGTTGTTCTTTCATTATTGTCTAATATTAATTTTTATTTTATTTTATGCATTTAAAGCACTATATACATACTTGCACAAATAAAATTACTACTCTTAGACAAGCAATATAAAAATATAAACATAATATGCATTTTATATATTTATGATAATAGTTCAATTAGTAGTTTAGTACTTAGTAAATTAGTAATATAGTGACTGTTTTGTAATAAAGATAAACATATAATAAACAAGCAAAAGAAACTACTAGTCTAGCAGCATCCCAAAGGACTAAATTTAAGTTCAAAAAATAAAATAAAAATCATCTAACTAGATAACACCATATTTAGGATTATTTATTCTGCTCAAATAATTTTTAATCATATAATACTTGTTTCAGTAAGATATATAATACACTGAATTTACTTTTATAAATAATACGTTATTTGTTATACAAAATATCATTTATTTTCTTAGTTATATATGAAAATATATTCCATGTTCCCTACAATTGCTTAGAACCATCATTGTATCAAAAGAATTATTTTACGTTTTTTCGTTTTTGTTTTTTGGCGATGTTAGAAATTAAAAATAACCTCTATAGAAGTCTTACTTCTTTTTTGCCTCAATAACGTGCAATACAATATGCAAATTAGATTTTGATGTAGATAAAACGACTTAATTCTCACAAATTATTAACTCATAGTTTTCGTAAACATATGATACTATTTTTTCTAATTTTTTTTATTTCTTTGCTTCTATTTTATTTATATTTTTCTTATATTACTATATTGCTGCAGTTTTCATTTTATTTTTCTAATTAGAAACAATATAACATTTCTACATTTTTCAATATATTTAAATTTTTAAATATCACATATCATTCAAATTCTAAATTTCAATGAAAAGAACCATAAATTTATAAAACAGATTTTCAAATAATTACTGTTACATACACATGGGTACACATTTTATATACGATCAAAATTTTAGTTTTAACTTGGTTTTTCTCTTACTTTTATTTTAGCAAAGTTCAAAAAATATTCGAAAATTGTCAACTTCAATATTATACACCACCAAAAAAAAAGTTTTCTAGCCAGCCGTTTTCAATATCTCTTGGCTTTTTCTAACTTTTAATTTATAACAATTTTGGCATTCTCTGAAATGAGTATGTAACCATATTAAAATGGTAGGTCCTAACTTATTTTTTTTTGGTTTAAAAGTGTAGGTCCTAACTTTTTTGATCTTCTTGTGTCATTTAAAAATCACAAACCAATTATCTCCTTCCATGTGAATACATTTGTTACCTTAACTCTGAGTTACTGTACATTCAACCTTGAATCTTTTGTTCTTGAGATTTTAAAAAGTATCTTTTCCTCCACTAAATCATGATTCTATTTAGTTTAGTTTAGTTTTGTTTTCTTTTTTATTTTGTAGTGCTCTCAACCACTCTGACTTGAAAACAAATCAAACCGAAAAAAAAAAAAAAAAAAAAAAAAAAAA
>Ga0041059_1002012_pt1 | contig 15606 bp, 13 predicted proteins | sample AraColnosormetaG_FD_56232 | JGI IMG/M metagenome (GOLD analysis project Ga0041059, IMG submission 56232) | Arabidopsis roots microbial communities from North Carolina, USA - Col MF nosort | ecosystem: Host-associated > Plants > Roots > Unclassified | place: USA: North Carolina | collected...
AAAAAAAAAAAAAAAAAAAAGTATCTTCGTTGAAATTCGATTCATGTTTTGATTCAATGAAAATATTATTAGTAGACTATCGTCATTTAACTGATATTTAAGATTTATTGGAAGTAACATTTATTAGTTTCGAAAATATATATAATGAATCAAAAGTTGAGACTAGTAAAATACATATATTAAATCGAAAATACATACATATCAAATTAAAAGTTGAGACTAGTAAAACTAATATGTAGAATTTGGCTACTGTCAGGTAATTTACTCGCTCACTAAAGTTGTAGAATCTTTGTAGTAATAATGTAACTGTGTGAGTTAGTGTAGTTCAACATGTGAATATGTGATCAATGTGTTATGTCAATAATTTTCCCAGTTAAATGCTTTTAAGCACTATACTAGTCTTCATTTAACTATTTTTTTTTTTTGTCGAAGTCTTAATTAACTTCAACATCTAATGGATCCCAAATTCTAGATATAACTTTTTACTTTTTCAACAAGGTAAACACACATCTAGTCTAGATGACCATGTGACACTCGCCATCGCCTTTGCTATACGGTTATGGACCTATCCAATAGAAAATGATGCGAAGGTGTGTGAAGAGTGACACGTGAACGATGTGTGCTTACACATGCAAGCTTCCTATTCAGCCGTCCGTCACGTGTCGTTGATTTAGTCCCCACCGCTCCCGCTTTTTAAAGTTAACTCTTTGTTGCTTCTATACGAAGTAAGCTTTGTCTCGTCGGAATCTGATGGAGGAGAAGAAGAAGAAAGGCGATGATGAATTGAACTCGAAACCGCCGTTAATGGCGTTGAACCATGTGTCAAGGCTTTGTAAAGACGTCAAAAAGTCTCTCGAGTTCTACACAAAGGTATTAGGGTTCGTGGAGATAGAGCGTCCAGCTTCTTTCGACTTCGACGGTGCGTGGCTTTTCAACTACGGCGTTGGGATCCACTTGGTGCAGGCCAAGGACCAAGATAAGTTACCTTCTGACACGGACCATTTGGACCCAATGGATAACCACATCTCTTTCCAGTGTGAAGATATGGAAGCTTTGGAGAAGAGGCTCAAGGAGGTGAAGGTAAAGTACATCAAGAGGACGGTGGGTGATGAGAAAGATGCAGCTATCGACCAGCTCTTCTTCAATGACCCTGACGGCTTTATGGTTGAAATCTGTAACTGCGAGAATCTCGAACTTGTCCCGTGCCATTCAGCCGACGCCATACGCCTCCCAGAAGACCGACATGCACCTCCTGTTGCCCTCCCTGACTCCTCCAACCGTAGGATGCCCCAGCCCAATTCTTAATACTATTTAGACTCGTTTCGTCTCTAGTTAGTACTGTGTTGTGCTCAGCTCCCACTCTATTAGTTAATGTTTGTTTGGGACACCAAGTCCTTCCAACCATGAGTGCTAGTAGGCTGGCCATTTTGGTTTTTGTTTAGATTCGGTTTGGTTCAGTTTTAATAAATCTCTGGCTGAACTCTAACCGAAGTTATTTCGCTTTTGGTTTGGTTTTACTTTGGTTCGGTTTCCATTTGGTTAGGTTTGTTTTAGTTTGTTCCAAAAAAACCGTGAACAAAAATTCTGATGTTTTTTTCTCAAACTGTTGCTTAAATAGCCAACGTGAAAAAACATGACTAGTTCCAGGGAAATAAGAGAAGAGAAGTGATCAGCTGAGCAACTAAACGTAAACAGAGGACGTGAAATTCGGCAAATGTTATATCCATTTCTTCAAATTCAGTAGCCACTTTTGGCATCAGCAAAACCAGAAGAACAAACCAGAATAGTTTCAGGGAAGAAAGAGAACTAAAACAAGAACAAGAACTAGGCTGGAAAAACAATATTAACTACCATTCAAGTTAACGAACCGAGACACAAACTTGAACAATAAGCATAACCTCTGCAAATCTTGCATTAACATTCCTAAGAAACCATGGAAACAACAAGTTTCAGAGAAGAAAGTAGATATACCTAAAATTTCCAAGCATTTGACTTCTACGCACAACTAGAAAAGCCGGTTGCTACTTTAGACCCTTGTGTTGAATCTCGCTGCTCGCCTCTCTCCAAAGCAGCAAAGGTTTTATGGAGCTTTCGCACAAGCACAGAAAAGCAAGATAGCATCGACGTCATGTGATTCTAGAAGCAGAATGGTGCGGCGGGGATCACCGTAGAACTTGTGTTTGCCACGCTGATGTGAACCAGTCCAACTCATTCAGCCGGGTGTTTAAGCTGATACGGTGATACCATAATAGAGCATATAACAGAGTATTCTGACTGTTTACAGTATGATCAAATGTTGATCACCTACCAATAACAAATCAAATCTAGCATAATATAACAAGTGGTACCTCACAGCATCTCAATCATTAAGCCAAACAATAAGAAGCTTTTCTTCATATTTTCAGTAAAACACAACAATTTTCTTTTTCAAGAAAGTAGCAAAAACAAGAACAGAGCTGTATTCAGATAAGGTTTTCATCAAGAACACGACAACAATCGAATTCACGAGGCACATATTTCAGCAAAGAACTTATCCATCTCTACCATTTACGTGAACTAAGATACTCAATCGCAGGTTCAAAAGTCTGATCCACAGCTTTGTTCCACAGAGACGCAAATTCCATACGATATTTCTTCCCGAAAATACGATCACTCACCTGGAAAAACAAAGAATCCTAAACTTCAACTCAAAGCTACTACACCAATATATCTCTAAACCATAACCATAAGTTCATCTAAGAACCCTACAAAATCCAACTACTCTATTTCAAAAGTAAAAACCTGAAGCTTATTACTCTATATCAATGTACTGCATAAAATCTCAAGAACAATCAGTGTCGTGCATTTCAAAATTGAATAGCTAACGTAGGATATAGATTCTCATCAATCCAGAAATTTAACAGAATTCTGGGGAAATTGAATAATTTAGGGATTTGTAACGATTGTGACAAATAGAGAGAAAATAACCTGAGCTTGATCAATGGATTGAGATTTAGGATCGGAAACGGAGTCATGGATGAGTTTTCTCTGCTCAAAAACGATGAATCCAGTCAAAGCGCTACCAAGAGTGTAACCAAGAAGACGTTCCTGTAGAAGAATCGTTAAAAAGCGATAGAGCAAATCAAGTCTTAGATGAAAACGAATCTGGAGAATGGCGATGAGGAGAGAAACCTGAGCGAGAATGCTGATCATGGTGGAAACTATCTTATCGAAGTTTGATTTTCCTGGGATTGGGAAAGGCTTCCTCTTCTGTTTTTTCTCGCGAAAAAATAAAATGGCGAAGACGACCGATGCAAGAGATGATGAGACGGAGACGTCTAATAGTGGGCCGAGTATGGGCCTTAGCCCATAACTGTAACATTAATGGGTGCAAATGGGTTATCCTTCAAAACGATATGAAAAGAAATTGTTGGAGAAGTTTTCATCTTCTTCGTCATTTATTTTTGACTAGGGTATACATTTTTCTTGCGATACAAACCAGTGTGGTATATTTTTTTTTTGCTAAACAACCAGTGTGGTATATTCAAAATAAATAGATGATCCATTTTCTCCAATCTATTAATTTTTTTTCTTAACAACTAATTTTAAGAAGAAAATCAAGATGCTACAAAACTGTTTTTTCCTACCAAACATTTTCAGCACAAAAACTACATTTGTTCGGATTGTATGTCATGACTTCTTGATTTAATCAAGAGACAAAAAAAAATAAAAATGTATTCAAAAAGTTGTATATCATGACTTCTTGATTGCCATTTAAACTACAAGTGTTATAAATAGAAAAGAAAAAGAAAAGAAAAAAGAGAGACATGCATCCAAGTTTGAAATGTGAAGCTGCTTAATGCGTTAGACATGGGTGGATCAAACACATTTTAATAACATTCTATATTTGTTAATTGTCGAAACATGTATTGATTCTGCTTCTTCCATTTTTATTCTCTCCCTCCTTTGTTCTTCGTAACGAGAGAAGATATTCCACAATTGGTGTCTTAATTCAATCCACATTAACTCGAAGCTACATTATCAAATCACAATGGCGAAAAAGCTCTGTTTCATTGTTATGCTATCAATATGTCTCCTAATTTTTGACTTTGCGGGTGCTCAGGAGGAATCTCCTTCACCTGCTGCTGTCTCGCCAGGACGTGAACCTTCAACGGATTCTCCTTTGTCACCGTCTTCATCACCGGAAGAAGATTCTCCTTTGTCACCGTCTTCATCACCGGAAGAAGATTCTCCTCTCCCACCATCTTCATCACCGGAAGAAGATTCTCCTCTGGCACCGTCTTCATCACCGGAAGTAGATTCTCCTCTGGCACCGTCTTCTTCACCAGAAGTAGATTCCCCTCAGCCACCGTCTTCTTCACCAGAAGCAGATTCTCCTCTGCCACCGTCTTCTTCACCAGAAGCGAATTCCCCTCAGTCACCGGCTTCATCACCGAAACCTGAATCCCTAGCGGATTCTCCTTCACCACCCCCACCTCCTCCTCAGCCGGAATCTCCTTCTTCTCCATCATATCCTGAACCAGCACCTGTTCCTGCTCCATCTGACGATGATTCGGATGATGATCCCGAGCCAGAGACCGAATATTTCCCTTCTCCGGCGCCATCTCCGGAATTGGGAATGGCACAAGACATCAAAGCAAGTGATGCTGCCGGCGAAGAACTCAATGACGAAAGAGGTGAAGATTATGGAATGAGTGGATTGGAGAAAGCCGGAATAGCCATTGGAACGATACTCGGAGTAGGAGCTATTGTAATCGGAGCTCTTGTTTACAAGAAACGAAGAGATAACATGACCAGAGCTCGTTACACTTACTTTACTGAAGGAGAGTTCCTTTAAAGAGCCATTTTTTTTTTTGATATAAAAAACTTGTTTCAGTTCTTAAACATATATATAATCCTTAAATTGTGTTTATGCAAAACAAAAATAGTTGTTGCTTGTTCTTTTGGTGCTACATCATTCTCTTAAAGAGTTTATTTCGTATTCTTACCTCTCAAGGAGCATTACCATTTCGCAGTGGTCAGTGTGGGGGAAAAGGTCAACGGCCATTGCTTTGACAGGTCTAAAAGCCTCAGAAGTTGGCATTGACTTGGCTCTATGTCGAGCCAAAGCGGCAATGCCTATTTTCTTGCGCCCTCTGTAATTTTTGTTTCCTCTATCCGGTTCATCAAAAGATGGCGTGCAAAGCTCTATCGCGTTTGCCACTAGCGTTTCAGGGTTGCACGAAATGTACCTGCATCAAAGCAAAGATTGGCAACTGTGTTAAACAGAGGAAACAGAGACGAAGTAACCAAGTTTGTGGTAGGGAGTGTTTAGAGAAGGGACTAACACAAGTCTCTTTAACCGGGGATGGGTTCTTAGAGCTTTGATTACAGCTGGATGAAGTCCAGAGCGAGGTGGATCGACTATAGCAACCACATTTTTGAACTGTGGTTTTGTAGTTTTTTCCGGTTCTAAGGACGAGGAATCCTTCTGCTCATTGTCTTGAAGTTCTTCCACTTGAGTGTTTGAAGGAGGTAGGTTTTGATCAGCTACATGCTCTGAGTTTGTCATTTCTTCTGTTGAGGGAATTTGTTTGTTGAGATCATCGTTAGCATTACTTAGAGGCTTAGCTTCTTCCATTTGAGTCACATCTAGGTACTGTTTAAGTAGAGAGCTCATAACATCCTCTGCCTGTACAACAAAGCCAACAGAACTACCATGAAGACAGATTAAGACAATGGAACCAACTACGAAATATGTTACTGTCAAAATGCATGCCTTTGAGCAGATGAACTTGCAGTTGCTTATGCCATTGATCGTTGCATTCCGTTCGGCATCTGCTACAGCCGAAGCATTCATTTCTATGCCAATTACCTGCAAGTCTCTAAAAAGTTATAACCAAAACTAAGACAGCACCAGTTGTACACACTTTTCTAGTTTTGGTTACCAGAACTAGTGAAACATAGTATACTTGCTTCAACCAAATAAACAGGTAAGGATTGGTGCTATTCGGTTTTGCAAGTTCAAGTAGTACAGTATTACCATGCCAACACGATGTGCCAGTGTAAGCCCAATTGTTCCAGTTCCACAGCATACATCGAAGAGCAAAGTGTCGGGACCAAGGTCAGCCCAGTCTCCAGCAATTGAGTATAACTTCTCTGCGGTGACGGTATTAACCTGGATCAATAATTTTCAAATCAATTAAACAATTTTCAAAAGAATTTTGAAATGTATTGATCATGAAGGTTCAGTTATTACCTGAAAAAATGCTGTTGGGGATATGCTGAACCGAAGGTTGTTAATGTGATCATGAATCCGAGCTTCAGTCAAGACATTGGTGGTTTGCTCCTGATCTGTCCCATTATCTGAAATTGGAATAGCCAGCACTTGCAGTGGAGCATCAGGTGGTGCAACATTTGATATTCCTGAGTGATTCTGCGCAAGAAGTAATAGAGGCGGTTAATAATAAAATTAGACTATAGAGCGGGAAACTGAATTATATACAATTTCTTCAAATTTTATTAAAGAGAAAGTGAGGAAAAGTAATCACCTGAACAACTAATACAGTCAGAGGAAGAGTAGGAGAGCTTGCTCTAGCTCCTTCAGCAAACGCTTTCGCCAATTCTTCAAACTCAGTGGCCACTTCTGCCTCATCAGAACCAGTTAAACAAACCTGAATAGTTTCACACGAGATAGAGAAATTAAAACAAGAACTAATAGTTGTCTGAATGAAAAACATCGACTACCATTCAAGACACAAACCTGAACCATAAGCATAACCTCCGCGATTCTTGTAATAGCATCTTCATCATTTGAAAACACGCCGGGTTTTCTCCCCTCTCGAACCTAATATAATTATTTTGAGCAAGGTGAAAGAAAATTTTAATTAGGTAAAGTTATGCTTGAGCTATAACATAACAGCATGTCCTGCAATACACATACCGTCAATTGCCGCCAGAACCCACTATGTTGAAACCTATTCCAAACTTGGAATTTTGAATTTTCTATAAACTTCTGAAATATTGAAGCATATTGAGAAGCAATTTTGGAGACGTTGGGGCAATCCACAGGCTCCTCGACTGCTGTCACACCCGCACTGGAAAGATCTTGCATTAGTTTTTCCCGTTACAAGGTGAAGAAAACGCAAGTTTCAGGGAAGAAAGTATATATACCAAAAACTTCCTAGACTGAATCCAACAGTTGGCTTCCCCTGAAGAGATAATCCAACCGAGAACTCACACTTGTTCCTGTAGCCATTTGTAATCGGTGATTCTATAATGCCCTCGAGGTTGCATGCAAGACCACCTAGGGATTAAACGTATGAATTAAAAATCTCACCAATTAAAATGGCTTCACTATACCAACCAACAGCTAAGAAGTGTAATCCTATCATCAACGATGTAGACTTTTCTTACCTCTGTCTCTCGATGTAAGGACCCATTGTGGAAGTGAATTCCCATTTGGACAAGCTTTACGCGCATTCCTCGCCTGCCATATTTCCAAAACAAATCAGTCTGTTGAAGCTGAGATACATAAATAAACACCAATTCAAACAAGAATACAAAGCTCCTCACAAGTTTTTTCAGCATTTGGCCTATAGAAGTCTTTTTTTGTTCAAGCTGGTCAGCATAAGACAAGTAAGCCAAGGGAGTCACAGCGTCACGAGCACTTTTAACCGATTTTCTTGCATCATTCTTGTCAAATGTACGCGGAAGAACATCAGCAATCTTCAAATTACTGCTATTAACAGTTTTTCCATCCAAAATCTGCAATACATTAAACACATTACGATACAACATTCTCTGATACATCTCAAAATAAAATAACCTCAACACAAAACAAACCTCCACGCCACTCTGCAATTGTTCTGCATTCTCAAATGTAACAAAACCAACAATCATTCCTCTTCTTTTCTTTGCAGACTTATATAGAACTCCCTGCAATATTGAATGAATCAGTAACTAAATTCACAAGCTTATCTAAAACCCTAAAAGATCAAAAATTTACCTGTTCTCCTAAAAATTTCTTCAATTCATCAGATTGCCATTTATTAGGTAAATGCACCAAACATTTACTTAGTGACAAATCAACAACACTAACACTACCACCACCTCCTTCATCACCATCAATTGATTCCATCATCTGCTCAGTAAACAAAACCTCGTCTTCTTCTTTCTCTTCATGCTCAGACATCTTCATAGCCTTGGCTTTCTTTCCACGCTCAGAAGTCGGATCCCAAGTATTATCCGGTTTCATCCGGAGCTCCGCTTCACCGTGAGCGTATTTACATTCGTTTCCATGACTACACGAAGCCTCACGCCTAAAGTAAGAACAGAGACTCGTCTTCCACCACGGTGAAGGAGTAGTAATCTTCGTGTCTGACGATTCGAGATTGGTTTTCTCGTCTTCATCGGCGCGTTTCCGTTTCTCACCAACAGCTTCAATGTTATCCGTTGCATTCGAATCGGACGATGGAAGCTCGTCGATTGATGATGTCTCCATTGGAATTGGCTCGACGGAAGCAGGAGGTGTTTGGGTTTTGGTGGCTAATGGAAGCTCGTTGATTTCGATTGATGATGTTTCCATTGGAAGTGGCTCAATGGGAGTGAGATTAATATAGGTCAGACGCTGGGAGGTTAGGTTTCCGGCGGCGGCGGAAGGAAGCTCGTCGATTAGTGATGACGGTATCGGAAGTGGCGGCAGATGGTCGAGAAGTGTTATTGGAAGTGAAGGAGTTTCAAAATTGAATAAGATTCATCAGACCTTAAACCCTACCCGGTTAGATGATTTTACTTCGGTCCAATTGTCTGATTAGTTTATTAGTTTCGGTTTAGTTTTTAACTTTGTAACCAATTTTAATTTCCGGTTTGTTAATAAAGTGGTTAAGAGTTTTCAATTTTACTCTATTTTGCCGGAAGTCGTCGTACCACATGCAAGTCTAATTACCAAAGAGCTTAAACAACAGTGTACACCAAAAAAAATTAGGGTACGGTTTCCGGCTATGAAGATTCCTAAAATTGCATGGAATACGAGTTTCTATGTTTTTTGTTTTCATTATTTTTAGAGTTAAGGAAGATTCCTAAAATTGGAATAGATTAAGAAGTCTGATCTGATCTCGTTGACTTTAAATTTGGACAGCCTGTAAGCTTAAGATTGTCTAACGATTGTCTGTACTAATTGTATAGAACATTGTTGTTTTAAATACTAATTGTATAGTATATTACTATTAGTAGTAATATATCCTCCATTAGAGACATTAACTAGTGTTTTTTTTTTTAATAATGAGAGCAGTAAGTTTTACATTAATTAGTGCTTTAAATTTGGACAGCCTGTAAGCTTGGAGATTGTCGGTATTACTTGTATATACATTAGATGTAATATTACCGATGTAGAGAGCAGCACTAAGTTTACATTCATATTCAAAAAGTCAAAATCTATCATCTACTCGTTACGCAGATAATCTTTCTCTCGACATCTCTATGGATTCGAAGACAGAGTCGAAGCTCCTATCGCTCACATCTCAAATAATGTCTCCCGCAAAACAAATAAGATTTGATCTTGATTGGGTTGGTGAAAAGAGGATGAATTCTTTCATTACTAAAGTAATGTCTCTCGTCAGCTCAATGGATTTGGATTTGCAGCCGAAGCCGGAGTCGGAGTTCATGTCACTCACTACTCAAATATTCTCTCTACTCCACTCTATGGATTCGGATTCCATGCCGAAGCCGCTCTCAAATCTCATCTCACTCCTTTCTCAAGGAAACTTTGACCATAATACCGACTTCAGGTTATTCTTTCGTCAAACTATGGCACTCGAGCCAGAGCCAATATTTATGTCACTCATCTATCAAATATTCTCCCTAGTAATATCTATGAATACTAAGAGGGATAAGCTTATTTCCTTATGTCCTCAAGCATGCGTGGTTTTGGGTAATAATGGGAATTTTGAAGTGATCGTTAAAAAACAAGAAGGTCAAGCTCATAAGGGCAAAGCAATCCCGTGGAGTAGAGATAGCAAGTGGGAATGTCTTCCTTTTAACTGGAAGACATATTGGTCTAGTGGAGATGATGTTACACATTTTCGATGCCGAAACTGCGATGGCGACAACCATAAAGAATATGAAAAGGCTCCGGTTGAGATCAAACACTCTCTTCATCGGAAACATTCTCTTCAGCTTGTCTTGTTGGATGAGAGTAGTTATACGAGGGTATGCTATTGTTGCGATGAAGATCTCAAAAGGATGTTTTATTATTGTCGGACTTGCGATTTTGGTCTTAATTTCGTTTGTGCGAAGAAAGAAGCAATCTTATATATAGACCAACCGAAGTGGCATGAGCATACACTTGCGTTGTTTCTAAGAAAGACTTCGTTAACTTGCAACGCATGTGGCTTATCACATTCAAGTTGTCCTCTCTATATGTGTCCCCCTTGTGACTTTGTGATCCATAAGAGTTGTATCAGCTTACCACGTCTCATAAGGATATCACGACATTTCCATCGTATAGCTTATACCCCTTCTTTTGATGAAGGAGATTGGTCTTGTAGTGTTTGTCGCAAGAAGATCGACAATGATTACGGAGGCTATGTTTGTACCAAAGGTTGTTCGTATGCGGCTCATTCAAAATGTGCCACTCAGAGCAATGTGTGGGATGGTATAGAACTTGAGGGAGAGCCAGAAGATATTGAAGAAGAAGTGCTTCCTCCGTTTTTGGAGATAAGTGATGGAATCATACAACATTTTAGTCATCAGCAACATCATATGAAACTTGACGAGAACACGGGCAGAGATTACGACGAGAATAAGGAGTGTGAAGCATGCATCAGGCCAATCTATTTCGGTAATTTCTACTCTTGTTTGGAATGTGATTTTATTCTTCACGAAGAGTGTGCAAACCTTTCTCGCAAGATACATCACCCGATACATCCACATCTTCTCAATCTAATTGGAGGATTTGATGGTGTTATAAACTATTATAACGATAAATGCTCAGCTTGTATTGGACTGTGCAAAGGTGGTTTCTTCTATGAGTGTGGTAAACAAGGATGTAAGTTTATGCTACATGTGCAGTGCGCCACAACTTCTGAGCCATTAGTTCATGAAAGTCATAGGCATCCACTATTTCTAACATCCAAACCAGGAGAGAAAATACGTTGTTCAGTTTGCAAGGATTCAGAAGAGACATTCAATTGCATTGAGTGCGACTTTGCTTTGTGTTTCTATTGTGCTATTTTACCTCAAAAGGTGAGGTATAAGCATGATAAGCACACACTCACTCTTTCTTACGGGAAGGAGACAGGTACGTCTTGGTGTGAAGTTTGTGAGGCTAAAATAAATCTGAAAGGACGGTTTTATATGTGTAATGAGTATTGTTGTGTCACCCTACACATTAAATGTACGCTAGGGGACTTACACATGAGGCCCGGTTCAACGTGGATCACCTTTGGTAACAAGGTAGATGTTCTACACAACAGTAACCGTATGTCTCGATCTATTTGCTCCTATTGTGTGAAACACTGTCCATATAAGATAGTTTACATGTGTTCTGGATTGATATTATGTTCCCAAGGTTGTGTAGTGCGTAGCATATTGCAGAAACGTGGACGTTACAGAGAGTTAGAATTTTTGAGTAGATATGCTTAAAGATGTATCTTGCTTTTGTATCAGTGGTGATTCTTCAATGAACTTTTTCTTTTCTTTTCCAAAGTGCTTACCACACACATACATAGTTTAGTAACTTTAATTCCAGCCAAATTTATTTGGATAGACCATAAAACTATACTACTAATTTCCATTTCATTTTGCTTTATTTCCAACAATTACATGCTTAAAATAATATCAAATCAGCAGAGGTTTAGGAACCGGGCACTCCTCATGAACAAGAAGCTTCAACAGCTAAGCTCTTGACGACGCCACGACAAGGTTCCCCGAACACTCTAGTCGATACTTCAACGTTGCAACTCCTCAATCCAATACATGCCTATCACCGTGTCACACAATCCAAGTATAAATAAATTTTAAGGAAATGAAAATGTTAGAAGAAAAAAAGGGGTAAAAGAATGAGTAAAGACCTTTTGGACGAGGGAGAGAGATCGAGAGCTATTGCAATGGCCTTGTGTGAAGCTACCGCAAGTACCTTTGGGTGTACCAAAGCTTGCAAATTTTATAGAAAATATCACCTGAGTAGAGATAGGGCATTTCAACGAAAGAACCGGCCTGGTTCTGTTTCTGTTTGAGATCTTTGAGTCGGAAGTCCATGTGTCCACCGGTGGTGGATGAGACTGTGACACCGTTAGACAAAGATTGCTTCCTGTTTGTTTTGTCGCAAATGATATTTGTGTTGGATCTCCTCCCATCTCCTCAAACAGAACAAGTATGTTCCCGCTCGGTTTTAGCCACGAGCGAGGTACATGATACCTACGAAAGATAACTTAGGCTTGAGGAAGCGTTCTATTCTGCTGAATGATGTAAGCTGGTTTAGTACTTACAATGTCTGTGAAGGTTTTCCACAGTTCTTGAGGCATTTGTTTGCACGGTAAGAACCTCTATAGTCGCATGATTCTGTACAACCGCCATTTCCAGCGATACTAGTTGGCCAGTACCTACCTATGCTCTGTCCATTCACCCATGCAATACCCTTTCCTGTACCCGTGAAGTCTATAGCTACTGGCTCGCTCCCAGAAGGAGCATCAAATGTCGTCTAAGAAACATAAGCGATTGTTAGAGTTTTCACAAAATATTTTGGAAAATCTAACTAATGTTTTTGTTGGTGTATAATCATCACCTTGTACCAAATAAGTGGTTGTTTAGTAGGCAAAGGAGACTTTGAAACCCATTCAGAAGAATCTACAGTTGCCAAACCTGTGTCTTCTCCTTTGAGTCCAACCTATAAAAATCACAACCGTTAAGACTTGAAAGCCAGAGGTAGGAGCAGTAATATGGCAAGTAACGCACCTGATAAGTCCATTGCTGTGAAGCCAAATCAATTGAGCTACCACCTTTAGCGCTTTTAAGTGTCACAGGTCCGGTTATTCCTGCTCCCACTAAGTCAAAGAAAGCTCCATAATTCTGTGGAATAAGTAAGATAAATTGGTTGGGTTACTCCTGCCTAGTAAACATTTTGTGCCATTAAAAACGAATAGAACGTACCGCAAGCCCTACGGTAACACTAAGGAGATCGATTGTGTTCGTCCCGGTTACAAGATTAATCGGTATATCCAAAGAAATCTTCTGTTTGCCATGTCCGCTTCCTGTAACCGCAACATTGTGTATGCAATAGAAATCATTTGGTAAAGTAAGAAAACTTTATGCCAAACTTAATTTCAAAAGCTTGTGAAAACTCAAGAGTGATTATGTACCTGCAAGTTTTCCATTTATAAAAGCATAGACCACTTGACCAAGAGATTCAATGTGAAGGACGGCTTTAGATCCCTCGTCAAGGAAAGTCTCATCGCCTTTTATATCCGTCCTGTTATATATTGAAAGACATAAGAAAGCTCTGTAGGTATAAGAACAAAACAAAGCATCTTTTGTATGAAGAGAAGCTACTAAGAAAATGGCTCAGGTCTACTCTACCTTAGTGAGTACCACAAGTAATCGCTTTTATCAGCTGTTGTGTTAATCTGCTCTAGCAATCCAGGTTTCAAGAATGCATCAGCTTTGGAAATTCCAATAGGTTCTTTAATGTAACTCCATTGTGAACCTAACTCCGCAGACGAACCACCATCGGGCTTTAATGATTGACGAGCAAATGCGGTAGACTCAGTTGCAGAATTTATCTACATATGCAGATTAGATATCCAAATTAGTTAGTTGTTAATAAGATTAACAGTTTTAGAGATGCTATTGAACTTTACCTTTGCGGTATTGAAAGCTACATTTTTGCAATCCGGCAAGATGCTTACGGACCATGCAGGCAAGTTATATGATTTTCCATTGAAAGTCACAGTTGCATCAGACTTCGTGTCAACATTTGCAAGAAAAGCAGCACATGATCCAGATTCTGTTTTATATACAGCAGCCTGTGAAGACAAATGAGTACCTATTTAGAACTCAGAGCATTTTCAAGCAGAAGAGTGACATCAAATTATTAGTTACCTCCAAATTTGAACCTAGAGAAGTAATTGTTGGATCTGTGGCAATCAATGCATCTTCACAAAGCTTGATAGCCTTGTGTAGATCTCGTAAGTGTCCCCATTTTGGTTGTCTAAGTAGTCCTGCAACAAAATGAATCACATCTCTTCAGTAATTTACACACTTTTGTGGAAAACAAAGACATCCAGTGGTAGAATCCATACCATACTCATCAATTGGAGCATCATAATCATAACTAGTAGAGATTAATGGTCCTCCACTTGTTCTATCAAAGTTTGTTCCACCGTGATACTAAACAAGTCAAGACCAAAAATAACTTATCTAACCAGTTTGCTCAGGAAACTCTAGCAGAGTAAATCAGCAGAGAAAACAATTTGCTAATTCTGTTTATTACCATGTAATAGTTCTGGAACGTTCCACCTCGTTGGTAAAACCGCGCGACCGCAAATGCAAGATCTTCAACTGGTCTGTAAGGAGAAGGATCTCCAAAACCAAGGAACCTACCAATATACAAGAACGTGAGTCAAATGCCATCTTTGAACAAAGGAAAAAAAAAAGCAAGAGACTCACCATCCACTCCAGTTCTCGGTCCACATCTTTGGTTTATTATTTGAGTTAGGTGTAAACTGGTCACAGTAGAAACCATTGCATGTGTTGATCTACCAAGAAACACAAACAAATAGAAAGAATGTCTCAATCACAAAGACTAACCACCACAAATCTGACACACTACCTATCCAAGAACTTGAAGTCTTAAAAACTCACCATGGGATCAGGAGCATCTGTTTGTTGACACATATTCCATGGTACTCCAGTATCTAACGAAAGAGCCATAGAAGCAGACCACTTGATATAACTTTTAGCAGCCGCACCATAAGCTGAGTCAATATTTCCATATTCATTCTCAATCTAACAAACCAAAGCATGTTAACTTGTTACAACAACACTACATAAACAAGTTTTCTCAACTAGTTATCAGAAAGAAAAAAAAATCAACCTGCGAGAGAATGATTGGACCTCCTTGTGATGCATAAAGCTTTTCTTGCTTCATCAAATCAACAATCTTTGTGGTAAATCTCTGCATTTCTTCCTACAACAACATAAACCAAACCCATCTTAAACAACTCAACTATACATTTAAAACAATAAATGACACATCACTTAAACAATACCTTAAATGGCTCATTATCAGTTCGAAACTTAATTCCTGGAACAAAATGCAACCACACTGGGAAACCACTGTTGCACACACACACAAAAAAAAAAAACTCAACATTTAACAAAAACCGCTAAATTTATCAAAACCGACGACGAATTTAACCCGAAAACCCGATTATTTACCCGTAATTCCATTCAGCACAGACGTAAGGACCAATTCTTAAATGAACATAGAGACCAGCTTTAGCCGCAAGCTTCACAAATTTCACTAAATCATATCTTCCTTCAAAATTATACTGCAACAAAAAAAAAAACAGAATCAGAAAGAAAGAAAAAGCTCCAAAAATTCCAAAAAAAAAAANTAAAAACAAAAAA
>Ga0041059_1002013_pt1 | contig 15606 bp, 10 predicted proteins | sample AraColnosormetaG_FD_56232 | JGI IMG/M metagenome (GOLD analysis project Ga0041059, IMG submission 56232) | Arabidopsis roots microbial communities from North Carolina, USA - Col MF nosort | ecosystem: Host-associated > Plants > Roots > Unclassified | place: USA: North Carolina | collected...
AAAAAAAAAAACAAAATTAAAACTAAAAAAAAAAAAAGAATAAAAAGTATCAAAATTACAAATAAAAATTTAAATTAAAGAGTATCATGCAATAAATCCTAAGGAAATCCCCTAAAAAATCTCAAGAAGTGAACCGAACAATATCTCTTCCATATTCAAGCGAGTAGTAAACCTAAACAACATCTCTAAAGTTCATTATAATAATAACTGAATAAAAATCATTTGTTGAGACTAATATACAACCAAAACCAAAAAATGACATTTATTTAGAGTATATAAGATATCTATATGTTACTTGTTTCAATTTCACTTCAAAGTGAACCCTTTAAAAAAAAAATTTGAACAAAAATTACACACTCTCGTTGCAATTATGTAATATGAGTGAAAATTTGATATGTGTCATGGGACATTCAGAGTGATCTATGAACATGTAAATCAAATGAAGGTTAGAAAAATTAGTTTTTAAACAAAGGTAAAATATCATACATTTTGATATGGATTAAATTAAACATCAGATAAGAGATGGTTGTAGTAGTTAAATTAAGAGATGGTTGTAGTACTTAAGGGTCGGATTTACAAAGCTCTTTTGTTCACATAGAAAGTTATAAGAATCAAAATTAAGCTAAATTTAATATCAAGTAAATTAAAATATGAAAAGCAAATCAAATTGATTGTAAATTCAGATGGATTGAAGCGACATGCGTAGAGAACTTCTCAGAAAAAGATAAATTGTAGATCTAGCAATTAATTAGAAATTATTCGCTAACCGTTCTCAAACTTAAAAGTCACAAAACTATAATCAACCACATCTCGTCGGTATTGACTATCTATGCTTAGTAGCATGAATTCCAACTCTCATATCTAAATCCCTAAAACTAAACAAGCATTAACGATAAGGTTTGATATGTTCACAAAAGTATCTAAACAAACTCTCGTCTATATTTAGCTACTTCTGCCCACCTAAAACAATTACGATAATAATCATACTCTCATGTCTAACTTATTATCATAAGATGAAGTTCTAGTTAGCTACTCTAGAACTAGCATTAAGAATAATCAAAGATGAAGAACTCTAAAGACATTATCCTAACATGTTATCAATATACTAATTCATCCAAATCCCTAAAACTAACAAGAGGACTATTCAAAAGGAATAGAGTTTCAGAAAATCTTCTCTCTACAAGGTTGTGAAGTCTCTGAAATACACTCCAAAAAAATCTTTGGGAATTGCGAAGTAAAATACAATGAAAAAGATAGGTCTAAACAATGACCCTCAAATCTATTTATAAGATATTACTTAAATCACGAGCTTTAAAGATTAAACTAAATGAATAAAAAACAAGATAATCATATTAGAATTCTTTACCGAAAGAAAGCTTGATCTTTCATTAGGGTAGTCTGTATTTCTGTGTTGGATTCTTGGTGGCCGCCAAAGAAAGCTTGATCTTTCATTAAGCTTGATCGGTATTGCTAACATGAATCACACACTATGTATTACAATGCTCCCACATCACTTTCTAACAGGTAGGTGAACAAACTTGGACTTTAAGTTGGTTTTCTTCCTCTTGATGATGTTATTCGAGATCATCCTTCAGAGTTGTTTTGTCCATCACGCCATCACCAAGGTATTGTAACACTGTTGATTATTCTTCTTGGTTTCAAAGCTTACGACTGGAGATGGATTGATGGGACGAGGTGGAGATAGAACGAACCTGTATGTTTGAGTCTCATAAACACATAAGAAACGTAAACAAGACTAAATAATCACACCAATAACCAATAGATTTGAATTGACAAGGACACAAAAGACTACACGTATTTAAACAAAACACAAAGGTTTATTGCAAAAAAACTTGAACGATACTTGGGTTTTACAATGGGGAAAACCTGAGCTTAATCAGCATTCTAAAATCCTAAAATAAGAAACTAAATAAAGAAAACAAGCCGTTGGAGTTTTAATGTGAAATCGGTCGAGATAAGGAAAGTATGTTTAGTCTTGAGAGCTTGAGTGCGAAGTTTCTTTGGATATCTAGATGCACTGAAAAAGCATCCAAAACGCATGAGAGATGCAAAGGAAAGAACCGTTGGTGTTTGAATGTGCTTGGCTCCGTAAAAGGCAAGTCTTGGGTCTGAAGGTTTCCCATGTGTTAAGGTACAGTTTGGCTCTTGTGGGGAGGAATCTTGTAAACTGGCTGTCTTGGTTTTAATGTATAGCTCTCGAAGGCACACAAGGGATGAGATAGGCAACTTTCCATATATGACACAAAACTAACGCGTTTGGAAAATGGGTGGTGTCTTCATGTTCCGGTGGGCTTTTCATATCTATGGTTTTTGGATTCACGAGAGATGCATTAATATACTCCAAGCGGTTTTGGGTTGATTTGATATGCTCCTTCAGGGGTACATATATTGCTTGAATGGCATGTTTGGTGGATCTCTGGTTCAGCTAATGGGGTGATGCATTCATCATACCTTCGCTCTTCAAGAAGTTCCTCGAAACTTATTTACCTAAACATAGATAATTCAAGTTAGTTTAAGTGTATAAGGATTTAGAAGATTACATCAGGTTTGGTCAACTGGTTGAGCATCCGAAGGTTCTTCTTTGATCTGAATATTTTCATTGACACCTTCATCATCTTTGATAGCAGCTTCGTTCAACATTGGGGTGGATTCTTCATGGTATTGAATCTTGTCGAAGAAGACCTCTCCTCTAATGGAAGCTTCTCCTCGGTCTAATTTTAGTTTCTTTGTACATGTATCCATAGCCGATCCTAGGATTATATGGACGCGAAGCATTGTTCTTAAAAAGGTCTTAATTCAAATACAAAAAAATTAAAAGTAATAACCAACATAATCCTAATAACTAAAACAAGAGTAAAACCCAGAATATTGCTACAAAATCATTACCCAAGCTAGCATAAAGCTTTATCCATAATCTGGATAAAGCTTGCCTCTTGTGATAAAACCACACTTCCTTTCACTCTCTTTGATTCTTCACCATAATTCCTTTTTATTTTAATGACCCGCTTTACTTTTTTTTGGAAAATACAGCCTCAATCTCCATCTAAACTACAATTTGTTCAGTTACCAATTTTGCTTTCTCAAAACCTGAATCTCTAACTTTTGAAAATAAGAAACAAGCTCTTTCGGTTGAAAGATAACAACATCTATGTTCATATCTGCAGATTGCAAACTCTTTCTAACAATGGAAACCAATAACTCAAAATTTCCAATACCACGTATTGCACTTGTTGCAAGACATTTAACATCGCTTAGTTCTCACGGATCATCACTACTCTCAACAATATAAACTAAAGCGTCCATTTTGGGTGCTTGAATTCGTATTGCGTTAACACTTTCAACATGACTCTCCCATCGAGTATGTGATAAAGGCTTGAGTGTTAGACCTCCCACCTCATCTTCAAATATTTTTCACCGCTTATTTGAAGATGAAAAGAAACAATAAGTTCGTTGAATGATTCCGAAAAATGGTATTACCTTTGAAGAAGTGGTTGCCATATCACAAAGCACAATATTAAGACCATGAGCACCACAAGCTGTGTAAAACCCCCTAGGATTAATCTCAAGTAACATTTTCTGCAATCCTTTATGCTTTCCTTTCATATACGAGCCATTATCATAACCATGATATCTAACATCATCAATTTTTAACTCAAAAGCACCAAACACATCTTGGAGCTCACAGAAAAGTCCATCTCCAAAAGTATCATCAACTTTCAAAAATGTCAAGAAGAATTCTTCTATCGTAGTTGAAGTGGCTGAAACATCTACAAAACGAATGATTAAAATCATTTGTTCGTGATAACTAATATATGGAGTGCAGTCAAAGATGACAAAGAAGTACTTTGCATCTTGAATTTTCCTCATAATCCTGGCTTTTATCTCAGTAGCTAACAAAGCTCTCAACTCATTTGAATATTGTTGTTGAGATAATGACAACAAGCTTCACCATCTTTATATCTTCTAACATGTTCTATCATCACCGGATCAAAATCACCAAGCATCTCAATAAAATTTAAGAAATTCCCATTACTATCTTCTTCAATCTTTCCATTGCTTCCACAAAACGCTAGATTTTTTTAGCAAGAGTTTTAACCACAACAATTATCCTAAGCAAAACTTGCATCCAATGAATTCTCTCTTTAGTCATTTTTTCTTGAGCATATTTCTGAATTGTCTCATTTTTCTCCGGCCTCCGTTTTAATTCTACCCTTTGATTCATGCAAATATTATGTTCATGACTAGATTCATGCTCTTTAAGCCTTTTCCAAATATTTCTCCAATCGCTGAATCTCATAGATGCCAATTGACAATTGTCTCTCTGGTTGAACAATTTACAAATTACAACAAAATTAAAAAAAAATGTTAAATGCTTTTGAGTAAACTAACCAACACCAATCTTTTTTTCTTCCATCACTTATTTCTCTTGTATAATAACAATACGAGAAATGTCTTTAAGACCATCTTTTGAAAAACTAAAATCCATCAACAATTTTTTTGACTGACCTTCTAGAACCATAAAATCTCATGGGGTCAACTGCAATGACATTTATAAACAAGTACGTAGATATTTGATCAAAATCATATAGGTTGACCCTAGTGCCCATTGTGAAAACCAATCTTTTGACCCCTTAAACCATCCTATAATATTATTTGGGAAGTACAAAATACAGAATAACCTTACTTTTGTAAGTAATTAGATAGGTATGTCATTAGAAATAAAATTGTAAAGAGAAAATGAATTCATCTCAATAAAGATAACAAGTCAAATACTAATTTATGCAATTTAATAAATGTAATTTTAAAAGTGAAAATACATTATTAATTTCCAAGAAAAAATGACCAATCAAAATCTACATATAAGATTTCATATCTAACTTACCATATTAATTTTTATTAATTATTATACTTCACCCATAATCTTTTTGTGATTCTATTTTTGTGAATCAAATAAATAATCATATCATCCGTATAATAAAAAAAAAAATTGTTTATGTATATGCCAGGATTTGAATTTTTTCTTAAAAATATGAACTATTCAATACATGAATTATTTTTTGTAGTAGTCAAAAATAAATTCAAGAAAACTTTCAACGAAGTAACAAATAAAAATTTGAATTTTTACATTCAATTTCATACATTTCATATACTAAAATAAAGTTTATTTTTTTTTAGTTTTGGAACATTTAAAAATAGTTCTACTTGATATTTTTAAAAGATGTCATAAATTCTTAATAGATTTTTTTTTTTTATAAATACTCTAATTTGTTTTCTTAAAAGATATATAAAAAATATTTATAATAGGAGGCGATTAAATATAATGTATTATATGATGGAATGAGTTATGAGCTTTATAACCCTTATAACTATTGGAATATTTATATTCAATTTCCTACAATTTCTTTTTTGAAATTGAGAATTTTATATACTACAGTAAACTTTTTATATACTTAGTTTGGAACATTTTAAAATAGTTTATTTTAAATTTTTTAAAGAATATAATAAAGTTTTATAGATAAAAAATAAATACTCTATTTTGATTTTTATACATATATATTTAAAATATTTATATCAGGCGGTGGGTTAAATGTACTATCATGTTAAGATTATATGATGAGATGGGTCAAATAAGGTTTGATATCTCACAATTTTGAAAATAGCGAATGATGAATTGCATAAGAAATAATGTTTTTAAAAACGATTTGACACTCCTAAATATCTTATAATTTGATTTTGCATGCAATTTTAATAACGAATGATGGATTGTGTAAGCATTTTTTTAATTAGGATTATGAAATGAAAATATAGACTCTAGTCACGAGTTAAATTTGATATTATTATATACAAAAAAATTTATAATATATTTTATTAATCTCTATTTCAACAACCGAAGAATAACAAATTGAAAAAAGAACTTCCTAAATTAACTCAAAATAATAACTAATTTCTAAATTAACTCAAAATAATCTACGTTTCAGATGCCATTAATTTATAATATTTAGATTTTTGATTTAACTCAATTATATGAAATCTCATTTTGTGGTTGTCAACATAAACAAACTCATTTTGAAAACTATATTAACTTTTTAATAATAATATTACTTTTTTTTTCATATCTTAAGAAAAATGATCTATAACTAAATATTATATTTTTAAGACACATTATTCATTCTAATTTTATATATAAGGGCTAAAAAATATATGTTTTTCACTTCTTACTATAATATATCAAAACTCTATTCTAAAAACAAATTATAATATATAAAATTTTGTATCAATAGAATTCAACCTTTACAGTAGTACGGGTTATGATCTACTTTAATTTTTAATATTGCAAACTAATATGCTCCATAACCACTAATAAATCTATACTATATAAAAGTTGAGGCTATTTGCTTCTAGAGGCTTCCACGTGAGATTTAAAACAACTAATCCGCAGTTGAGACATCAATAATTAACAACCAATCGCGGTATTAAATAGGATTAATAAATTATATAGGATAATAAATAAGATACATATAGTTTTTGTATAATTATCTTATTTAGTTTTTCCAAACAAAAACATGTACTTTTAAGGACAAAGTAATCATTTTTCCTTTCTTCTATAATTGATGTAAAATTTCCTGTATAATTGATTGCTTAATAAATTATACAGGATTTAAAACAACCAATCGCGGTTGGACATGTCATTAATTAATATTTTTAGCCATTAGTTAGTTTACATTTTTAAATTTTAACAAATTTTTATATTAAGATATTTATGAAAAGGAAAAAAAGATATGAACATAAAAAAAATGTATAATTCACTTATTAAAATATAGAAATATTAATATCATTGTTAGTCTCACTATATTAGCTTCCAAATAAATTAAGAAAAATCATAATTCTAAAATAATATAGATAATTAGAATTGGAAAAAAAATTCAAATATAAAAAGAAGTTTTCTAAAAATTAACAAAAAATAGTAATAAACAACTAAGCGGAAGTTTTCCGAAAGTCTGAAAAAGTTAAAGTTTAAACGAAAAGGAAAGCTTAATGACGTAAAGGAATACTTCTTCGTAACAACCAAGGAAACTAATAAAGTCCTAAATAATAAAGCAATGGCGTCTATATAAATAAACATCTATGGATCATTGATAGTCAATCAATAATTTTATTCTGGAAAGTTCAAATAAATAATTTATTGACTTAAATAAGCTACATCTCGACGAGCTTGAAAAAGACTTTTTACTAATAAGAAAAGGAAGGGATTTCAAAAAATATGTATGAAGCATGTGAAAACTTTGGAAGGTAAAACATGTACTGCTTAAACAAAATCAGAAGAGGATGAAAAGAAATACCGTAGGAAAGAAGTATGTGAAATCTTTCACAAGAAGATGAAGTGAATAGGGATTAAGGTGTGTTTGGTCCGTGAAACATTAAAGTTTGGAAGGACATGGTGTCATGGTGGTGTTCTTAATCGTATCAACTTGAATAAAGTTTCAGAATATATAAGTCGAGGTTTTTCAGTCTCGGAAGCGTGCAGGTAAAGAGGATCTAAACTGCATCATTAAAGGAGAGAAGTGATAAAGTTAAGAACCAATTTAGAAGCTAAAACCTTTTTTTAGAATAATAGAAAACAATATATAGCAAAACAAAGATTTTATTCTTGAGAAGAGTTTATTGACTTGACTAAGCTACCTCTCGACGAGTTTGAAAAAGGCTTTTACTAACAAGAGGAAAAATGGATTTTCTAAGAAGAAATATGGTGCATGTGAAAAATTTGGAAGGTAGGGATGTACTGCTTAGACAAAATCATAAGATGATGGAAAGAGACATTGTAGGAAAGAAGTATGTGAAAGATTTTTTCATAAGAAGGTGAAGTGAAGAGGGATTAAGGTGTGTTTGGTCAGTGAAGCTTTAAAGCAACAAGGTCATGGTTTGATGGTGGTGTTCTTGATCGTATCAATTTGAATCAAGTTCCAAATATATAAGATGAGGTCTTTTAGTCTGGGAAGCGTGAAGGTGAAGAGAATCTCAACTGCAACATCAAAGGAGAGAAGTGATAGAGTTAAGAACCAATTTAGAAGTTAAAACTTTTTATCAGAATAATAGAAAACAATATAGAGCAAAAATAAAATTCAAAAGAAGAGTTTATTGACTTGACGTAGCTACCTCTTGACGAGGTTGACAAAAAAATTTACTAACAAGGAATAGAATGAATTTCCAAAACAAAATATGAACCATGTTAAAATTTTGGAAGGTATGGGATGTACTGCATAGGCAAAATCATAAGAGGATGGAAAGAGACACCGTATAAAAGAACAAAACAAATAAAACGAGTGCTTACAAAAAAATAGAAAGATTGATAGCTCTTCGAAAAAGTTGTTTAAACGAATATTTATATAGATATTAAAAGAAATGTGAGAAAAATATGAGTTGTTAAAAAAAAAGTATAGATAAGCTTATGAATATATTTGTGTATAGAATCTTATTTTTAGAAAAGCTATACTTACTAATCCATTGAAGATAAACGAAAAAACAATAGTAAATTTGCGGATACCAAAATGAGAAAGTCGTCGAAAATATTTCTCATACAACAATTTATTTCATGAGACTGAGACTCAATAAAAATGTCTTACCTAAAAAAACTTGATCATCCAAAATTTGTAAACGTTTACAACATTTATCAAAATATATGAGCCAAAAAAGATGTTCTTTTGATAATTGTTGTAATAAGTTGTATTAGAGTTATTTGTAGTTATATATATATTTAAATTGAATTATTTGCTATGCTAACTTTAAAACTCAAGAAATTTAAATTATTAACAATAAGTAGATATATTAAAACTAGGGGTGTCAAAATGGGTCAAAATTCATGGGTTAACTCAACTCAACTCAACTCATGAACCCTAATGAGTTGAAAATTTTGACTCAAATGAGTTGATGGGTCAAATGAGTTATTGGGTCAATTGCTTTGATGATTAAAATGAGTTGGGTTGTAATGGTTAATGGTTTCAATAATTTACCCAATTAACCCATCAAGTTTTATAAAATTGAATTAAACTAACTAAAATCTCTAAACCAATGTCAATTTAAGTTTAACCAACACATCTAAACCAATTTAATAAAATAAATATTTTTCCAAATTTCTTAAATATACAAGCGATGAAATTGTGAAGAAGTAAACTCGTAATTTTTCCACCAATAAAACATAAACCCGTAATTTTCCGTCAAAAAAGTAAACCCTTGATTTTCCTGCCAATAACGTAAACCCAAAAGTTTTCCGCCAAAAACAAAAAACCCGTGATTTTTCCCGCCAAAAACGTAAACGCATAATTTTTCTGCCAAAAACAAAAAACCGTAATTTTCCCACCAAAAACGTAAACCCGTAATTTTTAGTAAATATTTTAAATCAAACCAAAATTTATTAAAAGTTTTAAAAAGGCATTCATTTTACGCGTAGCGTGGGTTCATAAACTATTATATATAAATTTCCATGTTTTAATTTGTGAACAGTTTTCATGTGCTTCAATAGCCTATTTCTTTTTTTCTTTAATTGTTATGAATTTACTTACTTCTATACCACGATCTGGTTTATTTTTATTATTTTTTCTTTTACCTTTTTCTCCCATTTATAATTGTCTTTTATGAATATCAATTATCATGTTTTATACAAACCAAACTCTTTTTTTTGAAATATCAAAATATTATTTTGTTTATTTAATAAAAAATAAGAAAGAAGCATAAGCTATATGCAATCAATATAATTTTAACAAACAGCAGCATCTATTTTATTGAAAATAATTTTTATATTTTAATCTCGATAATTAAAAATAAATTCTAGCTTCGCCATTCGGCTCGGTTTTGGTTACACCCTCTCTTATGTGACATAACTTGGCATGGTGTCCCTTTCCTTTTCACACTGTAACAAGAGTTATTTTGAACCTTAGGTACATACGACTTTCCTTGGTTTCCAATTAGATTTGGAGTTTGTTTTTGGCTTAAGATTGGGTGTTTTGGCTTCTCGGATGGTTGGTGTTAGAAGGTTAGTTTCTTGGCTCTGTTGATTTTGAATTTGCAGAGAATACTTTGCACACATGATCCAGTTTAGGTTCTCTCACGTTCTGATCTTTGGCTTATGTTCATATCATCGATTGTACTCGTCTTGATCCACCACCTCAAAGCGTTAACCATGACTTGTCCAAGGGCAAGTGAAAGATTGTCATCGTGTGGTGTAGAATGATAATCGAAGTAGTAATTCATATTTTCTTCCCACTGTCGATAATCCAATCCTGAAAAGAAAGAGTTTAGGTACATAAGTATTAAATCCATTGTTCAAAAATATTCTGATTTTGGATTTGCGAGTGGGCTAGAAATTGGTAGCCCTTGATGATGGATTCCATGAAATTGATAGCTATGCGTGGTATATCGAGCTTTTATATCCATCATCATGTCATGGCTCCACATAACCTGACCTGTAGGTGCTCATGTTTTGTTCATCATCTTCTCATTGGCTCTAATCTGCTTTATAAGAGTAAGACTCCTCTTTCTCCATGTAGGCCATTAATGCTCCGTTTTTTCTTGCAAAAAGAACAGAATAAGCATATTAAGTTCGCAATCAACAAATATGGAAAGAATTATGGATTTGTTTTCTTCTTTTCTTTTAAAACAAAACTCAAAAAACTTAAATAACCAAAAAAAATTCAGTTTTTTTTTTTCTGTTTTTAATAAATAAGAAAATTTAGTAGGTGATTGGTTTGGATTTAACTGTACAATTTGTGCTGTAGGGATTTTGTTGTAGATATGTTGGTTGTACCTATAACTTTTGTTGCTTTACAATTGTTACTGTAAGTTTTTGACTTTAAATATTTATAAAAAGGATTAGTAAATATAATAGTTGTAATAAAAGATTTTTTTTATAGTAACTAAAATGTCTTGTATTACTAATTTAAATAAACATATTATGATGGTATAAAAAAATCCTATGAATTATTGATAATTTCAATTTCTTGTATTTATGTCAAAAAATTCAATTTCTTGTATTTATCTAATGAATTAAAATTTCTACAGCAAAAAAAATAGGTCTGCGAGAATTTACTCTACTACAGACTTAAAAAAAATTGGACTGTAAGTTTGAAAAAAAACTACAACACGATTGACATGTATTCGAGGCTTTAAGAAAAATTAAGGTTGTAAGATTAATTTACAGCCCAACCAATCATGCATAATTAAAAGTAAATTTTTATATAATTTTCTGATTTTTAAATGGGAAAACAAAACAAACAGAAAAACAAGATGGACAAATCGAACAATACAACTTTATGGCTTTTCCTTTTTAGAATCAAAACAAGAATTCAAATAACATAATTTTATTTTTCCTGGTTTATGATTGCAAGAAGCAAATAACAATTAAAAATTCAAAATAAAACAGATTTTTATTTTGGTTTTAGATTTTATAAGACGAGAAATCGCAAAACAGAAAATTAGAAAAAATATAGGGAACAAATTCACCTGGATATATAGGAGATCGTAATTAGTTTTGATACCAATGCTACAAAACATTAGAGTCATACATTGGATTTATGATTTTCAGTTTCAAGGCTTCATTCGACGACTGATTTGATTTATGATATCTACAAAAAAACAAGTATTAGCGATTTCATTCGGCGGTAATGGGCTTTCTAAGCCCATTCCAACTTCCATTTAGTATGATATTGTTCTCTTTGGGCTTACATGCTCAAGCCCGCAAGGATTTGTTATTGGACTCCTTCCTAAAAGGCCTTATACTAGTTAGAGTTGGACTTGGCTTATATATTAGAAACTCTTTTTCTAAACTTCAAATGTGGAACCTTTGGTTTGTACCAACAATCTTCCCTTCAAACCAAACTCCACGAACTTGGGCCTCCTCTTCAACGAAACTTTGGCACCCTTAACTAGGCACCTTCTTATTCGTGAAATTCTTGAGGCACCTTCTTATCGTGTCATGTTTGAGAGATTCTCCCACACCGATCATACCCCAAGCCATAGGTCCACTTTTTCAACCTAGGCTTTGATACCATTGAATGGGCTTTCATTCCAACTTCCATTTAGTATGATATTGTCCTCTTTGGGCTTACATGCTCAAGTCCGCAAGGATTTGTTATTGGACTCCTTCCTAAAAGGCATCATACTAGTTGGAGTTGTACTTGGCTTATATATTAGAAACTCTTTTTCTAAACATCAGATGTGGGACCTTTGGTTTGTACCAACAGGCGACTGATTAGGTAGTCGTTCATTTTGGCGACTGAATAATGACGTATTAGCGACTAAATAGTCTAGATTATACATTAGTCGATAATCAGTCTATAATGTGAGACAGATTAAATTAGTCGCTAATAGGTCTCCAGTTACAACTACAATTTAGCGACTCATATATTCTATTTGGGCATTAAATTGGGCTTTTATCGGCTAGATCCAATAACGAGAGCCCATCAGCCTAGACTATATAAGGTCTTTTATCGACTAAATCAACAAACCCTAACCCTAAACTCCTTTCATCCTCTCTCGACAAACCCTAACCCTAATCCTAATCCCCTTTTGCGATCGATCTCAATTCTTCTTCAATCCTCTCAATCTCTCATCTTTTAGCTTCCAACGATGGCTCCTCATGGTAGAAAAGGCAAAAGAGGAAGAGGAAGGGGATCGAAGACATATACAAATCGCCCACTTCTTCCTGGAGGCCGAATCAAAATAGTCTTCCTAGCAAGTAAGACTTCACGCCGACGAACCATCAAGCCCCACTTCCAGATTTAGAGCAGAATCCAACGGGACCTAGTCTTTGAGACTATCCTCCTCCGACACAGCTTTTCTAGTCGGGCAAAGGTTCTCCTTGAGGGTCTGGATCTTTCTGAGGCTCTGGATCTCCTTGAGGTTCTAGATCAACTCCATTTCGAGCATCCGGATCGACTCAATCTAGATTTGGAGGATATGTTCGTCTAGCCTCTAGATAGAATTAATCTTCAACACCGATTCAACGGGAGGCGTCGATTCAGACTCCAGTCGTGAATCAACAACCACCACTTCCTCAACCTCGACACCCTAATTTTCGCATCACAACTCTCAATCTCAAAACTCACACGAGGAAGAAGATGATGAAGAAGAAGCGAATCTGAGAAGGATGTGTTAAGGGAGCCAATTTTTTCGGAAAATATACTCGCTACTTTAGATGAGCTTCTTAGGACGCATGACCTTGAGGAATATACCACTATCATCTCTCCCACATTGGATCCTAAAACGTTTTTGTAAGTTTGCCATGAATTAGTGTCATTAGGATATGAACTGTACGATTAGGTAAGATTTAGTTATTGTTTGTGGTTTGATTTAATGATAAGAACTGTATGATTTTGTTTGATTTAGTTCTTGGTAGTGGTTTGATTAGTTTAAATTTGTTTGTAGGTTTGGTAAGGACAAGGGTAAGCTAACTCAGAAGATCACAAAGATTTTTACAAACAAGTTTGATGGGCCATATTACAGTTGGAGATGTGTGCCTACTGGAAGAAGAGAAAGATACTTCCTCGAATTCGCAGATCTTCTACTTTTGTTTTGATTATTGTGTAACTAACATCAAACTCTCCTTGTTTTGTAGAAAACACACACTTGGGATCCCTCATTGACCGGTGATTGAAGCTAAATTCTAGAAGATCTGTCAACTGCGTATGAAAAACATAGTTTATAAGGCAGCGAGGTTACAGCAACAACCTCCTTGGATTGAGACCACACTGTGGGCAGTGTGACTATTGGGACACAAAAGAAGCCAACGCAAAGAATTCAACCACATCATTAGCACGGATGTCTTGGTCCTCACAAGCATGTATCGGAGCCAATGTCGTTCTTACAAATCGAGGTAGAGATGGTAAGTTCTTTTAGCTATGAACATTTGTTTTCTTTACTTATACAATGTTAAGAAGTTCACTTGTTTTGTTTTCAACATTTCAAAAAGTTGAATTGGGAAGACCGCCTACTATTAGTGAAGTTTTTCTCAGGACTCATACCAAAAAGGATGACATTTTTGTCGATAGGAAGGCGCAGAAGGTTCATGAGGTATATAAGAAGAATAAGGGAGCTAAGTTGGCTGTTTTTGAGAATGATGAAGGGTCTAATGGTACTTCGCATCGATCACATCTATCTCAAGAGGAAGATGATGAGATCTTCTTTTAGGTAATGTGGTTAATTCTCTGTACTTTTGATATTATCGCTTTGAAACTGACAAAGACTAATCCTCTTTTCTTTTGATTATGCAGTCAACTATCATAAACGATAGAGGGGAATACTATAGAGTTGGAAGCTTAGGGAGCATCAATGGGAAGCGAAAGTACCCAGGAAGGAAGCAGTTCTCCTTTCACAACCCTGCACTCACAGCTTGAGGAAGCCAATCGCAAAATAGAGGAACAAGCTACTCTACAAGCATATCCTGAGGCAGAGGCTTTCCAGGTTGCAGCTGAGCAAGCAGAGGCTTTCCGGGTTGCAGCTGAGCAAGCATAGATCAAGCGGGTTGAAAATGGGCAACAAGTAGTGATCAAGCACTTGAGGATGGTGAAGAAGTACTTCACCAAAACTGACCCAAATTTTCTCGCCTTCCTCGAGTCTTCTACTGTTTTAGAAGATCCAACTGAGGATTTCCCTTAGCTTCCCTACTTCTCTTCCCTGACTTTGAAAACATGAACTTGTGTTTGTTTGGCGGTTTACTTAAAAACTTGAATGTTGAATGTTTTTTTGAATGTTAAATACAAGTTTTTTGTGAATATATTCGTAATTACAATAGAATTATGATTCCAAAAAATAGCATGCTAAATTGATAGTTAAACCTGTCACCAGTCGCGAAGTAGTAGCAACTCAGTCACCAAAACTATAAAAACAGTCGCCACGTAGTGACAACACAGTCGCTATATCATTCTCCAAATAGTTGCCTTATAGTGGCATAAATGTAGCCAAACGGTCGCTAAATGGCGACTGGTTGGCGACCTTCTGCAGTCGCTAATCAGTCGCCAATTGGCGACTGTTTGGTTACATATCAATTTAGCGATACGTGGATTGCCGACTACTGTTTTGCCAAATAGTCGTAAATATAGATTTAGCGACTGTTTAGCTACTTATAGTGTAGTTGCTAATGCCATGTTTTCTTGTTATAAGATGGATTAATGGGGCGATGGTGGAGATTTGTTGTGTAATCATGCAACAATACGTGAACCAGAATGTTTGAGGAATCACACTAGTAGGCTTTGAATTGACAAGAAAACAAAAGACTACACGCTTTTAAAGAAAATATGAAGGTTTATGAAAAATACTTGAATAATGTTATAAACAGAGAAAGAGATAGAAGAAATGAGTGTGTTATTCCATTGAGATAAAAGGTTCTTTATATAGGAGTACAAGGAAAGGGTAAAACCCTAGAAACATCTAGATGATGGACTTAGATGATGGGCCTTATAATGGGCATCCATCTTTATTCATAACACTCCCCCTAATGACCATTATAGTATCATAACTCGTAAAGTATTTGAAATGCTGCCTCATTAAAAACCTTACCAGGAAAACCCAATGGGAAAAACCATGGTTAAGGGAAAA
>Ga0041059_1002014_pt1 | contig 15600 bp, 11 predicted proteins | sample AraColnosormetaG_FD_56232 | JGI IMG/M metagenome (GOLD analysis project Ga0041059, IMG submission 56232) | Arabidopsis roots microbial communities from North Carolina, USA - Col MF nosort | ecosystem: Host-associated > Plants > Roots > Unclassified | place: USA: North Carolina | collected...
AAAAAAAAAAAAAAACCCTAATAAAAAACAAACAGTACACTGTTTTTTCTCTCTATAAAGAGAAAATCTCCAAAAGCAATGACCAATGAGAAATGTGAAGTTGCTCTTCCACTAAAGTTGAAATCAGAAAAACCATCAATGGCTTCTTCATCATCTCTCTTTCTCCTCCCTCTCCTTCTTCTTGTCTCCCAAGCTTCAGGTATTATATTCTTCCTTTTACTCTATTTTTAACCTCAAATCTTCTAAATTTAAATTCATAGATTAATCACATCAAACGAAAGTAATGACATGGCTTTTAGCCTTTAAGGTTAAGTGGTTAACTTTACTTTTGTTTGTGATGATAAGCTTCAACGGTTATATTTTACAACAAGTGCACGTACACTGTCTGGCCTGGGATCCAACCTAGCTCCGGTCAGTCATTACTCGCCGGCGGCGGATTTAAACTGTCGCCGAACAGAGCTTACACTCTCCAACTTCCACCGCTCTGGTCCGGTCGCTTCTGGGGCCGCCACGGTTGCTCCTTTGACAGATCTGGCCGTGGTCGCTGCGCCACCGGAGACTGTGGTGGTTCTTTCCTCTGTAACGGAGCTGGCGGTGTACCTCCGGCTACTCTTGCCGAGATCACCCTCGGTCATGACATGGACTTTTATGACGTCAGCCTCGTTGATGGGTATGTCTCACTTAAAACCAATTTTTTCAATTCGGGTTCGGCTTAAATTTTGGTTCAGTTATAAGAAAAACCACTATTTAATCGTATTTTTAACTATCAATGCAATATTATATTTTAACATATTATTGAATAAGTAATATGAATTTGAATGAAAAACGATTTTGTTTGGCCGTTAACGTTAATAAGGAGTGAATAAAAGATGAGAATTCTTAAACCGAACCAAATGGAAACCGGTTATAGTTTTCATGAATCAAACCAGCCTATGAAATAGTTTTTTTTAAAAAATTAAAATTAATTTATAATTGTTTAGCATCTTTTAAATAACTAAGCATACTTTATTAATATTAAACAAACTAAACTCATCATTGTACTTAAATTAGTTACAGTATAAGAGTATAACTAAACCGAACTTTATTCATAACTTAACAAAACCGAAACTGAAGTGAATTTCAAATAATTTTCTCTTACAAAACCTGATTGTACCAAAAAAGCCGAAACCAAGCAGCTCTAACATCAATAGTTTTACACATATTTGTTACTCACATAATATTAATTAATTATCTTGTTAATCAATGATGTTAGATATAACTTGGCGATGTCGATAATGCCGGTGAAGGGTACGGGAAAGTGTACCTACGCTGGTTGCGTAAGCGACCTGAACCGGATGTGCCCGGTTGGTCTACAAGTCCGTTCACGTGACGGGACACAGGTAGTAGCCTGTAAAAGCGCATGCTCTGCGTTTAACTCACCACGCTATTGCTGTACCGGCTTGTTCGGTAACCCACAGTCATGCAAGCCAACGGCTTACTCTAAGATCTTCAAGGTAGCTTGCCCTAAGGCTTACTCATACGCCTACGATGACCCAACTAGCATTGCGACATGTTCTAAAGCTAATTATGTCGTCACTTTTTGCCCTCACCGCGGCCGTTGATTAAAGGGATTGACATCTATGAATAATTTTGCTTGACTATTTAGTACGAGATCTTCTTTTTGAGTTATCGACCCGTTTTTTTGTTTTGGAATTTAGTGATTTCATCGATTTGTTACAAAGAACATGCATTATTTATGCGTCTTTTAAAAAATTAGTGATGTCTAATTCGTTTGTTAAGTACTGCACTTTATAATAAAACAAGAAAACAGATTTATAAAAGGAAAAAAAAAACATATAATACCGTATTAAAACCGAATAGTTCAACCAATCTTAATTTTTTTTCCAAGAAATATAATTTGAAGATACATTTAGTTAAGAATCAAAATTCAAAAGGAACTATAGGTTTAAGTTTAACTAGCTCAACTCATGCTTCTATGTCATTTAGAATAAAATCTCAAAAGTATTAGACAGAAAACGAGATTTGGATACGCTCTAGCAACATGGCAGATTATTAAATACAAACCCATTGAATTATTACCATGCAAGTTTGACTTAATTCCCATCGTGAAGCAAATAAATGAATAATAAAATTTCAAAGTAATTAAGTGGACATTATATACACCAGTGCCCTTTTTCATCGAATAAACCAAAACAAATCAGGAGAAAAAAAAAAGAAAAAAAAATCAAGAATATGGCCTCGAACATTTGGAGAGATGTATTAAATTGGGTAATACCGGCTGCGTTTATGACTCTTGGATTAACATGTCTATCGCTAATCGGTGTTGCTATTTTTGGAGGTGTGCGATTGGTACGGTTTGCTACCAGAGATGAGAAATTCGATTTTGTGTCCGATATTGTTATTGTCTTATTTCTTGCCTGTGCCACCGTTGTTTTCCTCTTTCTCGCCTACCATAGCTTCAAACAAGCAATTCTTAATGTCCGACGTAATCGCTCCCAAGATCCTTCGACGGTTCTACCCCCTGATTAATAGTAATTTTTATCACTGTTTCTAGTAACACATAGTATAAACTAAAGTTAATACTCTTGTATAGGCACAAGAAACAAGAAAGCGTATACTCGTTCATGTCGTTTCTTGTTTAGTTTTCGTACATAACAGTTTGTATAATAAAACTATTTAAATTATTTCCGGAAATTTCATAAAGATAGACATGGTTCAATAAATATCTTAAAATTCCCAATCGTTTTCAATAATATATTATTCAAATGCCACAGTCGTAATCTTAAACGGAGAATCAATGTCTTTTCTCTCCCACTTATAGTTTCAGATTCCCACATAGAGGTAGATATTGACATCTTACTCTAACAATATATTCTTAATTTTGATACGCATTATGTAATAATAATAAATAATGCTACATGAATACAAACTATACAAAAAACACACTATAATTTAATAACCAACAAAGAAAGATTAAGTAGCAAGTTTAGAGAGTTTTTTTTTTTTCATTTTGCTTTTTTGTTGTTGTTAATTCTCTGTTTTTCTCTTCATACTTTTCTCCATAACATTTTTCATAATTTTACTAGTTGATGACTCTACTACCATTGATCAACCTATTAATAAAAAAAACTTATTACAAAATAAAACTAATAGTAATTGATAACAAGAGTAATTAGTGAAGGAAAATAACTCATTCAGAAATATTATTAGCAGGACAAAAAATATCAAATATTAATGGTTAATAAAAATAGGAATAAATATAAATAGTTAATTAATTAAAAGCCATGAAGGGTAGCCATAGAAAAAGCATCAAGCATCTCACCAATCAAAAGCAAATGATCAGAAAAACTCTATAAAAACGTCAAAAACAGAAACTCAAATCACAAAACAAAAAATGGCAAACACAAATCTTGAATCCACCAACAAATCCACAACACCATCAACGGATATGGAGCTAAAGAAAGTCTTCGACAAGTTCGATGCCAACGGCGACGGGAAAATCTCAGTTTCAGAACTCGGAAACGTTTTCAAATCCATGGGAACGTCGTACACTGAGGAGGAGCTAAACCGTGTATTAGACGAAATCGACATCGACTGCGACGGTTTCATCAATCAAGAAGAGTTTGCTACCATTTGTCGATCATCTTCCTCCGCTGTAGAGATCCGTGAAGCGTTCGATCTCTACGATCAGAATAAAAACGGTTTGATTTCGTCCTCTGAGATCCATAAAGTTCTGAATCGTCTTGGTATGACTTGCTCTGTTGAAGATTGTGTGAGAATGATTGGTCATGTTGATACTGATGGCGATGGAAATGTTAATTTCGAGGAGTTTCAGAAGATGATGTCGTCGCCTGAGCTCGTTAAGGGAACCGTTGCGAACTCTTAGAGTTCCGATTTTCTTTTTATAAAAATTTACATTTTAAGTTTTAAAGGTTTTTAACAACAAATTTACTTTATATGTAAGTAAGCATTCTGCTGTGCAAATTTTAAACTTGTTTCTTTTTTTTTTCTTTTTTTTTTCCGGCATTGCATTTAAATTTTAGATCAATTTATTATGAGTTGCATAATTTGGATGAAATTTTATTGGAGAAAAGACTTTCACTAAAGAATCGGTTATAATAATTATGAAAGACTGAATAATGAAATGGTCAACAAAGACGCTATTTGTCTGGAATCTGATTCTTCTTTTGTGTGGCCTGAAAAACGGGAATCTAATTCGGTTTAAAATACGGGCTTTTTAAAGGCCCAGCTTTGAGTTGAGCCCAATTAGAATTCTATTCACCTTTTTTTTAGTAGCTTGAGAGATTCCACTTTTTTCTTGTCAACTGAAATTGTGCCAATGATAAGAACCAAGGCCTTATTAGTCTGTCTCTACAAGCACAACACTTTTTTTTTTTTGTTCCTGTATATGTTTAAAAACTAAAAATGAATTATGATTATAAAGTAAAAGTGACTCAAAATATCTATCTCACCATAAATCATAGTTATTACCTTAAGACATGGCGTGATCGAGTCGATTGATCGAGGCATTGAGCATTTATATACCACACACACGGTTACATAAGGTCGGGCTATATATGAAACACGTGAAATGTCACATTTCATAGTTCTTTTAATGGTGCAAATTCTGATGTCTCCATCTCACCATTTAATACTGCTGAATTAACTTTTGCCCCTTCCATTCCATTGTATATTCTATTGTATTTAACTTCACGTAATTTAGTTCACGACGTTGACCTTTTTTTTAATTAGCAAAATCAGTGGATCATACAGTATTTTCTAAATACTTCCTAATCGTAATATATTCATTTTACTATGAAAATAAAATCTGAAATCAGATTCATTCTCATCTTGAATAATCATTTTTCTGCGTTAAAACAATAATTCGCGTCGAAACACAGTTGGTATATAGAGGAAAACAACTTTAAAAGCGTGTGAGCTTAGGTGAAAAATGTCAAAGAGAAAAGGAAATAGGTAGGTATGATTCAATTTGAACATCATGATTTTTAATCTGATATTTTCTAATCAACACAACAAAATTACACATTTAAGGGGAAAAAATAAAACTGAAGCATATGCAGTAGTATTTGGTAATCCCAACAAACAAAAAAACAATCAGAAAAGGAGGATAACGTTATCATTATGTTGTAATCCATGATTTCACATGCCAACAGCTGCACTTATGATAAAGAACCCCTCTCTTATTAATCTTCAAACCTAATCAACAAATTATTAAGTGAGATATATATATATATATATATATATATATATTACATATAAATAAATTATTATATATCCCCAAATCTTCGTCTTATTATTTTTGTTTTTGTTTTTTTGTCGTCTCCCTCTTATTAAAAATGAAGCTCTCCATTATATGGATTCAGTAGAATTATTATAATTTCTTGGACGCCATTTTTCTCACCCCAAGTTTTCCTTCTAATAAATACGAGTGAGCAATGCGTAAGTATAAAAACCCGATTTGACTATATAATATTCTCAAAAGAATAATACTACTAAATCTGATTTTCAACCAAAAGCCAAATTCAGCGGAGGAACTGTCGTTTTCCTTTCTTCTTTACTTCTTCACCTTTCTCCTATTTCATCTTAACATATAATCATCAGAAGAAAAAAAAATTCTAAAACAAAAGAGGAACTTGAGAATTTTATGCTTGAGACAAAATGGCAGAAGATACGTACGAGGAAGAGTGCGACTACTTGTTTAAGGCGGTGTTGATCGGAGACTCAGCCGTCGGAAAATCAAACCTCTTGTCTAGATTTTCTAAAGACGAGTTCCGGTTTGACTCTAAACCAACCATCGGAGTAGAGTTTGCTTACCGGAATGTTCACGTCGGAGATAAAATCATCAAGGCTCAGATTTGGGACACCGCCGGCCAAGAAAGGTACACGGACATAATTTTGTGACCTCGTGACTACTCTACTCTGTTCCTTATTTTGTATGTTTCTTTGAGCTTTAATTTTGACCAAATCAAAAATATTATTTTACAAAAAAATGAAGGAAATAAATTATGTAATATAACAAAGAAGAGTGAACTATCAATACTTTTATTAGGTTAAAAAGATACTTATAAAAATACTTGTAACATTCCTTAATTATTATTTGTAATCTAATCATTGTAATTTTTATGAGTAAAGATTTCGAGCAATCACAAGTTCGTACTACCGTGGAGCATTAGGGGCATTACTGATTTACGACATCACTAGACGAACAACTTTCGACAACATCAAGAAATGGCTTTTCGAGCTTAGAGACTTCGCCAATCCCGAAACCGTCGTTGTCCTCGTCGGAAACAAATCTGATCTCCGACAATCTAGAGAAGTTGAAGAAGACGAGGGTAAGACTCTAGCAGAATCAGAAGGTCTCTACTTCCTCGAGACTTCGGCTTTAGAGAATGTTAACGTCGAAGAAGCGTTTCTAGTGATGATCGGACGGATACATGAGGTTGTTACTCAGAGGATAGCTTCGGAAAACAAATCCAACGGTGCTGCGACGCCTCACATTAACGGTAATGGGAACGGTACGGTCCTTCCGGTTGGTAAAGAAATTGTGAATATACACGAAGTCACTGCTACTCAACCCTTATTAAGCTCATCTTCCAACTGTTGTTTCAAGTAAATAATTAATGTATTTTTTTCGTTTATTGTTTTGGAATACTTTGATGATGTTTTTATTTGCCTGTGTATTCGTGAAAATTTTGCCTAGGTTGAGTACATGAATTTAAATCATACAATTAAATCCAAATAAATATGAAAATCAACATATAAAGTAATTAAATAATCAAATAATCAAATCCGATGTCGTCCAGCGGTTAGGATATTTGGCTTTCACCCAGGAGACCCGGGTTCGATTCTTGGAATGGGAACTTTTTTTAACCAAAAAACAAAATCACATAAAAAAAAGAACCAAATACAACTGAGATAATCTGTCAAGACTGTCCAATATTTCAAACAAATTCAGTTTCTTACGGGCAATTTTTTACACAAATTTTATCAAAGAGTGTTGTGAAGAACAATAACTCAAATATGAGTATCACAAATCAGTCATCTTTTACTTCTTTCTCTTTGCTGTTTTGGAGTCTACCCTAACTTTCTTGCACACATACAACAAAGAGAAGCCAAACTCATCAAACACTAAAGTAAGATATAAAAGATGAAACTGAAACAGAATAAGCAGTTACTAAACAGCCACCTCTTGAGGGAGATTTCGGCTGTAAAATGGAAACTCGAAGAGAAAGACCGTCTTGAACCATCCTGGTAAGTTCCCATACACTCCTCTTGGGAACAGAATCAGAGGACTAAAGATCGACAGAAGATAGAAACAAGTTAGCTATATATACAACACATCTTCAAGGCTTATCAAACGGTATCTAAAGCAAGTTATCGTTAAACCTTGTTGTCTTCTTGTAGGATCTGTAAGCTCCTGAGTTTCCATGTTTTTTGTCAGCCGATGCCTGTTTATATTCAAATCAGCCATATGTGATTCAGAAATTGTCTAAGTAGAGAGGAAGAGAACAAGGGAGAACCTCGAGTAATGGTATGCCGCTGACGAATAGAAGTAGCAAAGTGAGAAAGAGTGGTCCGAATATGACAAGATACTCTGCACCTTCAAGCACAGGCGATGCAGCCACAAAGATTCCCCACCACAGTAACATCTGATGAACATATATAGCCACAAAGATATACAGCAATGAACGATCACCACCATTTATGCCAAAGATGAAGAACTCATTATATACCGAAATACTAACCTCACCGAAGTAGTTTGGATGTCTTGAATACTTCCAGACTCCAACATCACACCATTTTCCTCTGTTTTCAGGAGAGTTTTTGAATGATAGCTTCTGTTGATCAGCTGCAGCTTCAATCAAGAAACCGAAAACCCACATAGTCCAACCGATAACATCTGCGGGTTTAAGAGATCCACCACCATCACTTGCATTAACAAGTGTTAAAGGTAAGCTAACCGTCCAAACCCACACAGCCTACCATGAAAGAAAACAACAACTCTAGTTTGAGAACCACAAGCATGAATTCCAAATAGGCTAAAAGAGAGAATAGTATAAACAGTTCACCTGAAGAGTCCAGAAAATGATTAGTCTCACTATATTTCCACGCTGTTCATCAAAGCGACGATCTTCCCCCCATTGCAAGATCCTAAAACAACAAGAGAGTAATGCTATAATGATCAGGAAAGAAACAAAAAAGGAATTTTGCAGTCATTGGTAGAGACCTCATTAGAAGGAAAATCCCCAAGCGAAGACCCCATACCACAACTAGCAAAGTCAATACTATCTGGATGGAGAAAAGAAAAGAGTCTCAACTCAGAAACACCAAAACAATGAAAAGAACAGAGAGAGAAAATAAGACAAAGAAGAAGAGCAGAGACTTACCTGTCGAAAATGCCAAGAGGCTTTGAGAACAAGTGTTAACACAGCAAGTATAACGAAGTTTGTGCTACCTGAACCATACAGAGTTAAGTAATTAATATAATGACTCCTACATAACAGAAACCGAAGCTACTGGGGATTAAAGGACTGAAATTGGTCGTACCAGCAAAGTCAGTGACTTGATCAAATTTGAAAAGAGCCGTGATTACGAAGAATATGAACTGGTAAATCACCTACAAATTATGGCAAACAGAGTTTTGCGAAATCAGACATGAACAAAGAAACCTAACTCTGTTCAGAAACTATCGCACAACCCAGAAAATGAACAGAGGAATTTAGATTAGCTGAGAACTTACAGTGACAATAGCAGTGAGAGCCAGAAAATGCGAATCGAGAACTGTTCCCATTCTATCAAACGAAAACAAAAAAGCAGAGAAAACTTCCAAATATATATTCTTTCGATCGAAGAGAAACGATTCGTTATCCTTTCTATTGTTTCCGAGTAACAAAATTGAGAATATATCATATAAAAAAAAGTCATTACTTTAACATTTGGTCATTGGGTGACTTGGTGTATGGCTAATACTCCCATGAATTTATGTGGCTGCGAGCTAAACACCATGCCGTTTACTTGTGACACGAGAAAAGTCTCATTTGTACACGAAAATACTTGTACGCAAAAAAGTGTGAACTTTATACATTATTTGCATCATACAATAGTTTGGAAACAATAAACTGTATCAACCTCGATGATATAGTCAAGTGTTGCAGATGGAGGAATCTCCAAACCCTGTCCAAATTCGACATTTCTGTCTCCAAATCCTAAGGACGGTGGAATTATCACTCTACGTTTACCTCCAGCCTTCATTGACCTGAGAACATGCTCTATACCTTGGCATAGTCCCTTGCTATACGGTCTTGAGTCCATTACCATCGCTAGTGACTTGCCTTTGCCTCCAAATGTGTCCACGAACACTTGTTCAGTGCCATGTACTTGTCCCTTTACATCAAACACTACCAAGTATCCTGAGCTTGGAGTAGCTCCACTTCCAACTTGTAGATCATAGTACCTACACGGTTCAATTCCATGAATAGACAAGAAGTTTCAGGTCACAATAAGAGCAGATATAGATTGCATTTCACCTCGAAATGTTACAAGTATTTTCCAAAATGAGATCAAAATAAGACAAAAGTCCCGTTTCAAAATGAGAACCAAATTGAACTTTTCAAGAGATTGAGTTCGTGATGAATGTTAAGGTATGCAAAGAAGTTTCAGGCTAATCAAAGAGCAGATATAGTTAAGAACCACGTCAAAAAGTATTAAGGATTCCCCAAAACAACATCAAAATAAAACAAGCCTACCATAGAGAATGCTACAATGTAACACTAAAGGGTAACGATTTAGACATGTAAATCCCAACAACGGAAGCTCACAAAATTTTCTATTTGCTGAAACATATGTTATGGAGAATGTACCTTATGCCGTTTGGTAAGATGATCTCTTCTTGCTTTTCTAAACCTCTGCCAAATCCAAAAATTACAGAAAAACATTTCAAGTTTGTGAAGATGATAACAAACCCAAAAAACGCATTCAAGAACAAATAAACTATGAGCTCAAGTCTTTGATTGTATTATCAAATCCCTAATTGCTAACATTCACTTAAATTTTCCATCTTTAGTTCTTAACAAGAGAATAATTCGAAGTCTTGATGAGTAAGAGTAACCTTGTGTTATCCTCTTCCTGAAACACATCGAGTCGTGACTTCTTCATCTGCTCGGAGACAACACCGAAAGCTAAAAACCCAGCCCAGGTAAACCCGGCGCCGATTCCGAACCGTCGCGTCACCGGAGAAGTAATCCAATCCGTCAATTGCTGCTCCTGCAATGTGACCACCGCCGTTGGTTGTGGATTCTCCGTGAATGTGACGCTTAGCGACTGCGATAGAAGACTCTGTTTCGGATGTTGGGATGGAGAGACGAAACGGTGGTGAGAAGGAACCGTCGCAGTGAAGAGAGTCGCCATTGTCAAAGATTTTTCGTAAAAGCAAAGTTTTTTAAAATATTATATTATTTTGATTCATATATCCCAATAATAAAGATCAGCCTTATCTTGTTCGTGTGATGAATAAAGACAGAGCTCAATGATTTTTTTTAATATATGTTTTCGGTCAACGTTTCGACGAGTTTGTCAATTGTTTTTTCTTTCTCTCTTTGTACAGTTTCAATATTGGAAAACAAAATAGAGGAAATTACGCATGAACATGAACATCGCTTGCAAGCAAAGACAACAAAACACACGAGCACAATCCTTCACCTTCTTCAATCGTCATCTTCCATGAATCTTTCTTTTTCACAATTCACAAGCTGTGTCAAACACTGAAGCTGAGGCAAAAAGTAGCAGAGAAGGAACATTTGTAGCTTTTTTTTCCTTCAAACAGATTGAATTCGTCAAAAATGTGTTTGCCACTTTGGTCGTCTTCTTCTGTTATCAATCCTTTTGTTCATGTTCAGTTGGTAATGAAGAGGAACTGGGGACTGGTCTTGGGATGTTGGAACCTGTTACAGGTTTCTGTAGCCGCTTTAGAGACGCCATTATCTCTGCAAAACTTGGCCTTAACTTTGAATCCCTGATAAACACACACAAAGCCATTACATGTGTTAACTGAGACATGGTCAAGTGAAATGATGTTGTTTAAGCACTGCTACTTCATATTGTGGCTGAAACATTGAAAAATAATCTATACTCACGTCTGCCAGCATTTACTGATGAGATCTGCAATTGCTGGATCTACAAAGTCGGGAATGTCAAGACGTCGATGCTGAAACCCAACTGCCCCAACTACTTGCATCGGGTTCATCTTTCCCCACGGTTGTTGTAACGTAAAGAGTTCCCATAAGATCACACCGTAGCTGTAAACATCGCACCTGTTTCACGTATTGTTTTTTCCTGACATTAGGCCTGCTTCTGACAAAAGGGAACAAAATGAATATCTAGTAGCAAAAGATCTAAGAGCATACTTCTCATCAGCAGGTTCGTTTCTTAGCACTTCTGGAGCCATCCATTCAGCCTTTATAAGACCAACACATAATTAGATTAACGAACTGGCAATTACAATAACTGTAAAAAGAGATGATTAAGACAGGGGAGACTATAACTTGCTTCTTACCGTCCCTGCTGTTGACTTTGAAGAGAGGTATGTACTGTGTTTCATCCTAGACAATCCAAAATCACACACCTGATATATATGAAAATCCAGTATTTGTTATGTAAACTTATAGCTGTTACATACGATATAACATTATCCACTTGGTAAGAAACAATAAATTTTATGGAGAGAATCTGACCTTCACGACCCAGTTTTTGTCAACTAGAAGGTTTGGGGACTTAAGATCGCGATGGACAATCATCGGATTACAGCTGTGCAAATAGTTCATTCCACGAGCCTGAATACAAGTAATATGTTACCTCAACACTCTACTGAAAGAATCAAGAAGTTACAAACAGGTGATATAGTAAGAGAAGAAAAGACTAATACAGCATCAAGGGCCATTCTCAGGCGCCTCCTCTCGTCTAATTGGTTATTTGGCCGGTGGATTAACCTATACAAGCTACCTCTGCACAAGTTTGGAAAAAAATATTATAATGTAAAGATCCAAAAACGAAGCACAACCGGATTGAACCTGTTCAAACCATCCAGATTTTAGAACTTAAAGCAAATACTTGAACAACACTCATTGATGCAAAGAAGATTTTGGCATTTAGAGGTCACAAAATAGATAAAAACAGAGGCATGCGCATCATGAATAAGGAGATGGAAATCGTTGTAGCCATGAGAATCATATCAAAGTAACTGAATCTTGCAAAGATCATAGTATTACCTAGGAAGAAACTCTGTAACAATTGAAAGATTCGGTGGGCGAGTCACAGCTCCCATGAAGAGAACAATGTTGGGATGTCTTAGCTTTTTCATGATTCGGACCTTGTATCACAAGAATATATAAGAAGGGTTTGATATAGAACTAATCAACATGGAAAATCAGGTAAAAGAAAAGATTAGAAGAAAGGCTCGTACCTCACTTCTGAATTCCTCCAATGCTTCTCCTGTTAAATCTTGATCAAGGAACTTCTTGACAGCCACTTCCTAAAGTTCAAGAGTTTCGACGATATGGAACTCAAACTAAGGAATTTCTAAACTCTTTTTTCATCGAGTTCAAATTCACAGTATAAATTGGAAAAGCAAATATAATACTCACAGTCCCGTGCCAATCTCCCCGATACACTTCTCCATAAGATCCTGTATCAAAAGAAGTAAAGTAGTTAATTATTTGAAGATGTAGTTACACCAAAGCAGATAACAGATGATGATAAGTCAGGTACCAAGTCCAATACGTTCTCCCACAGTAATTTCTTCCCACAAAATCTCACAGTCAGATACATCATCACAGTCTGACTTAGAACTTTCATTGCCAATAGATTTGTCAGATATTCTTTCCCCTCCTGAATTTGGCCCATGATTAGAGTCCCCACTACCTTGAGGCTCATGCCCACCAGAACCATCATCCCCGTCGCTATTCGAGCCTAATTCAAGTTGCCTGGACACGGCTGCAGCTGTTGCCACAACTGCAGCAGCAGTGGCCGTGGCAGCAGCTGCAGCAGGAAGTTCTATGGGGGAGGAGTCTGAGTTTGCAGACTTGGCAGCAGCAGCAGCAACCATGGAAGATGCAACAACAGCAGCTGCAGCTACAGCAGCAGGGACGGTTCTGGCATATTCTGTCGAAGATGCTTCAGAATGTGAAGAATCAGACTGACTTACAACTTTGCCATTATCACGTTGATCATGTGCATTTGTTTTAGATTGCACTCTTGGTAATGGAGGCAAAAACCTCACTGGACCAAAACCGTTTTGGTGTCTTCCTTCCTGAGTTGTCTCTAAATCTTTTCCTCTCTCTTTCTTGGCTTCAGTCGAGTTTTTGCTTTCAACAGTTGCCTCCAATTGCTGGGGATAGACTTCGGAAAATAAATTGGGAGGAGCTACAACTCCGCTTTCAAGTAATACATCATGAAGCTTCTGAGCTAACCGTGGATTCTCTTTAGCAGCATCAATCATATATTGTGAAACATCTTTGACTTTCATCCTTTGTGCAGCTGGGGAGCTAACCCCTTCAGTCCAAGAAGGTGATCTCATATGGGTGAAAGAATGAATAGGCCTGCTAGACAGATTTTGAAATGGAGCCTTTTCAACTTTCTTCTGATTTTTCACATCTTCTCTAGAAATATTTGGATGAACAATGAGATCGCCTCCACCTCCGGATTGGTTTCTCTCCCCAGAACTCTTGGTACTAGAACGATGTTCCCCTGTTCGAAACTCTGTATTCTCTTCATATGAGCTTTCAATACCATTGCTGGAAGAAGCTACATGAATTGAATCATTGTCTCCAGGACTAGCGGAATAGGCAGATTCATCATAGTCTATTTGTAGTCCAGCTGCATCAGCTGGAATAAGCGTGCCGGGATCTCCCATAAGATCAACAATGTACTCCCTGAAATTCACAATTGAATAGCATATAACAAAGTTTCTTTCTTTAAGCCTCAATATTAGCTTCAGGAGGTGCAGATTAGATAACAATATACATGAATGATAGACAAATATTGAATCTACACATTAATGTGATGATTACCTGCCATCATCAGCCTTAATAAAGTTCATTGCCACATCTTCAGAACCGGTATATTGCTGACCTTTGACTATTCGACAAGGAACACCAACACTATCACACAATACCTACAAAGTTTCATATAAAGAAAGAACCATAAGAAATGAAATAAACTTAAAAGTGCTGAGATTCAGAAGAAAAAGTGCATACTTTGAATAACAAGGCTCGGTGACGAGCCAAACCAATAGTCAGAGAACCAAGTGGCAAAACCATGCTTCCAAGAGTTGCTTTCAAACTATAGCTAAGACTCCTCCAAGCTCTCAACATGCTCTCTGGGTGCACGACTGGTCCACCCATGTAATCTCCCACTAAAATAGCCAGTTTCCTTACCAATTCACTATTCACAAAACCAGAGGAAGAAACTGATCTTGATTTAGCAGCAATATCAAGAGCCATCTGTTCAAGTCTCAACAGATTAGAATCCCCACTTCTGTTCACAAGAACAGCTTCCCATGTCACACCGTCTGAAACAGGTGTCCCTTGAAGATCGAGCAAAGGAGGTATTCTTTCTGCTGAGGATGCATTCAACACTCCATACAAGTCATAAAAACCATCCAAGATCTTGTCATCATAGCCAAGACAATTGTAATTCTGTGAATGCAACAATACCAAAATGAAATGAGTTCTTGGGAGTAACTAAAGAGTTTCTGTTATGCAGAGAAAACAATTGAATCAAAAGCTTACCCAGTAGCGATAAGCGATGAGTTCAGCTGGAGAGTTCTCAGGAGCACAAGAGCCTAAACTGAATTGCTTAATAGCCTCAATCTGAGTAGCCTCAGGATCTTCTCTAGCACTTAACTCTAAAGCCAACTGTATCTGATTCTCTTCTTCAACAGCTGGATCTTTGGAACCTAAATCCACATGTTCTGACCCATTAACAACAACAGTGTCATCAACCGTGGCGGCTCTGTTCTTGGCATTGAAAGAATTAGGAGGACTAGGGATTTTTCTATGACCAACAGAACTTAACCAATTAGATAAACCAGAAAAAGGTTTGATTTCAGGGCTATTGCTGTGATGAGACCTCGGTGATGATGATGATGATACATCGATAGACTTATGATGATTGCTCTTAGTTGTTGAAATTGATCCTTCAGCTTCATCTGATTGATTGGGCGAGATATGAAGTTTCTTAAGAAAGTTCTTCATGTTCATCTTCATACTCCAAATGCTAGAACAATGATCAACAGGTCTTAAAACCACTCCATCTCCCAAATTCTTCAAAGTTTCTTCTTTTACTTTCATAAACCCTAATTCCTCCCCGGAATTTAAATCAAAAGTTTGAAACTTTCACCGGAATTCACGAAGACCAATCAAAAAGAACAAAGATTTCAACTTTATTGGACTTCAAAAGGCAAAAACTTGAGACAGCAAAATTTGTAGAGAGCTTGAGCTCAAAACACACAGAATTTTTTTTTTTTTTTTGATAAATCACCAAAATGGTTAAAAGCACACACCCACTCAAATGCAGAATTTAAAG
>Ga0041059_1002015_pt1 | contig 15596 bp, 10 predicted proteins | sample AraColnosormetaG_FD_56232 | JGI IMG/M metagenome (GOLD analysis project Ga0041059, IMG submission 56232) | Arabidopsis roots microbial communities from North Carolina, USA - Col MF nosort | ecosystem: Host-associated > Plants > Roots > Unclassified | place: USA: North Carolina | collected...
AAAAAAAAAGTTTGTGTAAGATCAAGGTTTAATGATATGTTGAGTAGGTGAGCAAGATTGGATAAAGAAGTACCAATAAAGGATTTATACATCAATCTGCTTCCATCTCAAGAAAAAAGTCCAATCAGCTTAGTCAGAGTCCGAATAAGGATCCGGTCTAGGCAAGTGAATCTCAATGGAGGTGGATTCACAAATCTTCGTAGCTTGAACTGATGATCCCTAAGGTGATACAATACACATCATTTAAAGGAAAGAGATGTGATTATAGGTATAATAAGCAAAAGACAGTACTGGTAATGGAGTAGCATGCAAGAATAGAATTTACCTCTTCTTTAAACTCTTGATTCACCGGATTAGCTATAGACACAATTTTTTCTCCATGAGATATATCATCAGAATCATGAAGCTCTCTTCCACTATCATCCAAACTATACAAAACAAAAGAAACAAGATTAAACATTCTTTTTAGATGATTTGGATTACCGAGCCCTTAATATTATTAAATCACCCACCTGGTGGCCAAAGCACCCGTATCAGAGCTTTTCGTTATGGTTATCTCATCTTGGCGCATCTTCAGCGTAAATTCCGAGACAGAGGTAGTAGAGTATCTTCTTCTTAAAGGAGATCGAGATCGCTCTCGCCATTCATTCACCCTCCGTGGAGTCGCTCTTATTTTGAGCGGAGGAAGTTGATCACCGAGGAAACCAGAGATGGCGTCTTCGAGATTCCAGTCGAATCCTTCAAGGTAGTAGAATGCTGCATCTTTACACGCAGACGTTGCCTTGCAGAACCTAGTGACGTTAGTATCTTCTTCCTTCATGGTGGTGTTAGGGACTTTTCTCAAAGATTAAGTACGTTGTTTACTTATGACAATCACTAAGAATTGTTTCACTTAGATCTAATATAAAAGCTTCTAACAAACAGAGAGATATTTAGGGAAGTAGTTGCGACCTTGTCATGACAGTATCAACAAACAACTGATGATACGGTCTCCTTTTGTTTACCACCGAAATAATTCTTTATTACTACTGTTCGTTTTCTCATGAGTGAAGAAATTTCAAGCCCAAGTTAAATAGAAAATCAAACAATTAAGAATGCTATCTCTGAAAATTTGAGTCGGTTTGTTTTGGATCAATTGTGAGAGAGCAATAGAGTCCACAAAAGAAGAAAGATTTTGGTTAAGGACATAAGACCAATTACAACATCCTATATCACAAAAAAAATTGCTTCCTCTCATCATCTCAATTGTGATTTATAATTGGAAGTGTGAACACATTCATTCTCTCATTCTTCCATCAAAGAAACTGATTTGGGACGGTGAATGCTCTCACAGCCAGGACAGTTGTGTAAGCTCTCGTGGATGTATATGTCACAGTCCAGACAGAAATAGTGCTTGCATTTACGACATGTTACGCATGGGACGGGTTTATTCCCTAAGCAAAAAACAAAAGCACCAATGAGCCTTTATATTTGAGTGAATGGATCGGTTACTTTGTATATACTATGACAAGGGTGAACCGTATCTTAAGTTCAACTACTGGTCTAGTGACCAAATGGTTATTCAACCAACAGTATTAAGACTCTATAAAATGGTGTTCAAGTAGTTACCTGCACCAATTAGGCTCTGTTGGCAACCAAAACAACTCTTTCCCAATTTTCTCCGATTATCATTCAGACTTGAAAGTGCAGGCACCTCATCAAATGGAGCAATCGGGAAGAGATGATGGTATGATCTCGCCAAATGCGGCGAAGAAACAAGTGTTAGACCGCAGATAGTGCATTCCGTAGGGAGGTCACATACCCGAGCTTTGCATCTTGGGCACATGTAACCAGCTCCAATCTTAACTTCCTTATGACACGAACAAATCGCCATTGAACCCTCAGCAGCTCTTTGTGGGAAACCCATCTTGATCAAATTTGCAATTGCAAATTCTGCTATTGCCGGAGGTGGAGGCGCATGTTCAAGCAGAAGATCCTTTAGATGCACCTGCGTGAAAAGACAAATACACACAAAGCACAATGTTATACCATACAAAACAAGTTTTTCAAAGGTCCAAGTGTAAGTAGAAGGTAGCTAAACTCACCTCGTCCACTGCAACTGAATACAATCCGCCAGTTTCCTGGCAGAGGTGTTTACATATGAACATTTCTGCAGAGAGCCCAATTACAGAACATCTTAATTTGGATTTCTTGCATTTTTGAATGGTCTCCATGATATCGCCTGGATCACATGTGCATAAAGCTGAGTACAATATCAGAACCTCGCGGTGACCATAAGATGGAACCTGGTTGAGATGCTCATGTACAAGTTCCAGAGCGTTCTGCAAAGAGGAGTCACCCAAAGCTTCCAACTTCCCCATCAACGCTTTGATGTGAGTCTCAGGACTACCACCAAGATCTGTTAATGTATGCGCAACTCCATTTTTTATAGAGACCAACCCAATTTGACTCAGAGGATTCTGGTCAAAGAACTCTCTAATGAAAGCTTCGACATGTTTGGCCATTATAGCCATCCGGCTTGGTCTGAAATCCATTTCCGCAGCTGCCTAGACACGACAAAACAGTCCAAAGTGTAAGACTTTGCATACCTTGGAACTAGAGAAATTTGAACCCAAATCATAATGTTGCCTTCAATAAAGAATCTGAATAAGGATCACATCCTTAAGCTCTACAAACCCACTTAGAGTAAGATTATCATTGCAAACAATACAGAGCCAATTATAGAACCTATTGAGAAGACTAAAGAGCAGAGATCTCCAAAACTAGAACGACGATTACATTAAAGTTACTTATCAGTGACCCAAAGTGCATAGTTTCTCTTTTATATAAGCTCTGATGAAAGCAACATAAGCTCAATTTCACGCCATCAAACTCAAAGGAAACGGCATTGAAGCTAAAAATCACAAAATCAGCAGCAGCAGCGGCGGATTGCAAAGAAAAATATTTACCCGAGAGAAGTCAATGACGATGTAGAGATATCGAATAAGTCCCTTTTGGATACGAGTACCAGCAGCAGCGGCGGAGAGCATACGAAGACGGCGGCGATACTGAGCATGGTAAATGGCACTGTTATCAATTGGCCGTAAAAGTCCAGACTCATCCTCTTGCAACTCCTCCCAGGATCGGTCGTCAACATAAGCTCTCTCCCACTCGCCGATACCTTCCGCATCTTCGTCGTCCTCTTCTTCTCTTTCATCGTTTGATCTCTTTCTTTGATTACTCATCGTTAACCTCACCGTCTAAGAGACCTAATTACAAAAAGAAGAAGAGAACTCTACTGAAGCCAAAATTTACATAAACAACCCTTACTTATTATAACGTTCACAATTTTGACTGTAACTTCCTATTCTGTATATTTAACCCACCAATCCATGTCCAATCAGAAGTGAAACATTTTATTTTGCTTACACAATAGGAAACATTGATATTGAAACTCATAAAAACTTTATTATACAAAACTTAAATCACTCGATACAACCTTTATACAGCAACATTGAAACTTCTTAGTTCTTACAGCACAATATGATAATTTACCTAAGATCTTATTGAATCTTACAAACATATAGAACTTCTTCTTTGACTTTCTCTATCCACATGGTTACACATTAACCAAAGGTCTTGGCCTTTTAAGATTTAGGTCCCAGAATTTTCGAAAGCTCCTTCAAGATTGGTTTCTCCTTGATAGTATTACCACCTTCATTCTCAATATGCCACTTCTTCGACATGTTTTCAGCCTGAAATTTATGGTCTTTTCGGGTTAGTCTATTAATGATTATGATCCACTTCAGTTGAGAAGATGCAAGTATCTTTGTAAAACATTACCCAAGTTCTTAAGGGCTCTACTTGTTCCTTCATCGACTCCAGTTTTGGCTGAAAAAGATCTTTGCCTTTCGTTCTTATGTCATCAGCCTAACAGAACGAAAATCATACAATAAAACCAAGTAAGGCGATGATGGCATTCAAGATCAGTCAATAATGCTTAGAAATGCTAATCTAAATGATTTAAGTAAGAAAATGGAAACATATGCAATCTTACATTACGCATGTCAAGTTTCGAGGCTGCCGTTCCAAAAACCAAAGTGGCTGAACCAAAGATGATAATAGTAGCGGCTGCAAATGCTTTTCCAACTGCAGAAACCAGAAAAATCAGAGGGCTCGAGATTAGGCAAACTTTCCGAACACTTCACGACATCAATTAACATTAAAAGACAAAAGACAATAACAGAATCTCAATCTAAGCAATATTATCAACAATTTCTAGGCTGTGAGAGAGATACTTAGATTATTTGTCATCAGAGTCAAAAAGAGACAACCAGAAAGCAGTTGTTACATTAGACACTCATGAACCCTCAGCCACGGAAAATCTTGGCTTTCATAACCAAACAAACCAAAGTTTTCTCTAGTAAGCTGAAACCTTTCAGAATTACTGCCATTGCAGTCCCTAACAAGGTAAAATAGACAAGTTTGGGCAAGCAATTTACATGATCAACATTAACAAAAGCAAGGAAGTGAAAACAGAACACGTAAAGATAGCAATCCTTCTATCTCTAGCAAACAACCCAAATCTAGTCATGTTCCTCTGTAGGTAACTGTATCCATAAATCCAATTATCCACGTTCAAAAAGATTTGATTTGCAGATAAACAAAAGAAGAGAAGTGATCATACTATGTTGAAGCCCTTCACCAGCAGCTTTCAATTTCTCAGGATTTACAGGAGTGCCGTATCTGTCTCTCCTCAATTCATTAGCTGTTGACGCCAAAACCGAATTCTCAGATTCCGGTAAATCCCATCTGCAATAAAAATCGACACAAATTAACAACAAATCCAAAATTTTGAAATACTCATCAAGTGAAACAGAGTATAAAACCCTAATTTGAACCTTCTACGGCCGAAAGTGACTTGTGGCAGAGACACATAACCTCTGAGAGGATTCAAGACATCAGGGGATATAGAAACTGTTGCGTTCGGGTCAGATTCAAGAGCCCATTTGGAGAATTGGGAGAGAGACGAAGGATCAGGAGGACGACCATATATTTTGGAAGGAAGAGAATGGCGTAGAATCTCCGGAAGAACGTCAGGTTGAATTTCCGGTGGATCCGGCGGAGAAGATGGAAGCTTTTTGCCAGTGGCCGGAGATTTCTCGGCGAGACGATTAACGGCGTGTTTGGATTCTTGGAAAAAGTAGGCAGCTTCTTTTCCCGCGAGTCTCCCTGCTCCAAGAAAACTCATTTTCTTTTGTTGTTGTTTCGGTTGATTAGTCTCGTTGCTTCTTATTTATACATATTATTATATCTTCTTCGGTCTCAGATATCCATAAAAAGATATGATTTTTAATCGACAATAGGATTAAAAAAACGATTTCCCAACCTTGGAGATCAAGGTTGAAGAAGGAAGATAGATTGGAGAGAAGCTCTTTTTGACTTTTAACCCGAGGTTGCAAAAAAGAGACCAACTTTACTTTCTTGACAAGTTGAAATCAATGGTCACAGCCCCAAACCAACGATTCTGATTCCAATAAACCATCAACCATATCTCCTCAACAGAATGACCAGCTCAAACAGTTATCACTGTGACGACTGTAGTCCCAGCTGAATGCAGACTTTGAACACGTGCTGTATAAACCCTATTTACTATTTTTTTAACCTTTCCTAGAATCCAAATGATTCGTTCGATTTTCCAGCCTTGGACAAACCCGATGAGATCATTGCGGTGTATGTTACAACGTTTTGAACCAAACCCTTTGAGCCCCATTCGTCAAAGAGAACCATCCTTTTGTCTTCCAAGTCCGTCCTTAGTTTCCGAGCTTCCTTTACTTTCCCTTGCTTGCAGTACGCATTGATCATCACATTTTAAGTGACAACATTAGGTTGTTGTTCTCCCTCAGATGGCCATCTCTTCAAGTAGCTTCTTTGCCTCTTTGAAGTTCTCTATTTTGCAGTAAATATCAATCAGATTAGTATGGTCAACCGTTTTACGCTCACTTCTATCAATCATCGTGAACAACCAGTGCTTTGCCTCACCATATCGTTTTGATTTACTTAGCAAACCGCGTTATAAGTAAAAGCATCAGCTTGAAACCCTTTCTTCTCCATCACATCAGCTTGAGATATATCTCAACGCTATCAATGCATCATCGATACTCCCTTTTCTGCAGTACCCATTAATTGAAGTATTGAACACCACCTGAGTAATGTTAACTCCACGGCTCTGCATCTCTTCCAACCAACATCTCAGCCGTACTCATTTCCCCACACCAACATAATCCCTTTTCTCTAAGTGACTACTCGGTGAAAGACCCTGCTCTATCAATTCATCAAACAACAAACGCTCTTTTGACATTCCTCTTTCTGCAATTCTAACTTATGAGAGAAGTATAACACATGTATATCTAATTCTATTCCTCTCTCAGGCATTTCGTCGAACAGTTTCTCTGCATCAACCAATTTCCCGTTACTTATACCTAACCCAATCAAAATCGTATGTAGCAGCGTTATACGTCACGTTCTCCTTCTTCATCACCTTCAGAATCTTTTCTACCGCCAAAAAATCTCCCTTTTTAACGTAAGCATTGATAATGGTGTTGTTAAGTATAAGCTCTACATAATCCTTCAACCACAGTCGTCAATGAATATCAGGGTCGGAAAGAATGAGACGGGTTACTCTGGAATTTAGGGTTAAGAGAAGTGACGGATTCGATTGAAGTACTCTGATACCAAATTTTCCAAAGACTCTGTGATCTTTCTCGCTGTTTCTATCTTAGGTCATTGAAAAGCCGCGAGAGCTTCCTATAAGTTCGGTTTCGTATCTCTTTTTCATGATTCGTCACACAACCAAAAAAATAAGTTCTGAGAATTCTTGCCGACGACGGCGAGGGAGAGACTTCTGAGTCTCCGTGACATGGCTAAATAACTTGGACCAAGGAAACGACGTCGTTCTAACTCAAAAAAACATATTTTGGTCAACAACACACCCTTGAGAAGAAAAACACCTATTAATTGCCAATTAGTTTCGATTTTGGCCAAATTTGATCCAACAAAACCATTAATTATTGTACATCATTTGTTTCTCGCATATTTTGTTCATATCAATTCAAAAGAACTAAAAAGATCTATGTACAAAGTACAATATACAATGATTAATAACGCTCTATCATGTTATAAACCTCAAAGTATTGAGAAAGAGAATGGAAAAAACCACAAAAAAGATTGGATAAATCCTACATTAATATATATATGTGTAATAAGATTTACCTATGTGATATATCTCTGTGGTTAAGAAAACAAATAGAGGAGAGAGAGAGAGTGTTTAGGGAAACTAATTATCTGATTTTCTTCTTTCCTCATCGTTTGTTGTGCAAAGGGTTTGATCCCGTCTTAACCTTCCGTTTATCCGGTAGGATTTCACCGGCGTCGACGACCGGAAAAGTAGGTTGTGAAGGGAGAAACTCTCTGTTTTCACCAGAAGGTTTGGATGAGAAGCGTCGTCTTTCGACGTGGATTCTTGAAGCTTTAGATAGAACAATAACGAGGAAGAGAAAAACAATGAGACAGAGAAGACGAGGACGACTCGGATTCATATTTTTATTTTTCATAAGAATACAAAAATCTTTTCTTGAAGATTTTTTTTTTTTTTTCTTAGAGAGATTTTTGGTATATATGATTATGAGAAGAAACAAGGTGTGATGCACAAACTTCCATATGTGTTGTTGCGAGTGTGTATATATTTGCATTTTATTTAGGGATTAGGTGTAGACATATATGGTCCACTTCATAAAGTTTCTTCTTTGTCAACATTAATTTCATATTTTACAATATTCAAGGTTTTCATTTGATAATTTAAGAATATACAAGTTTGAGGTGCAGTTTTAGTAAATACATTTTGTGAGTCAAAATACTAAATTTTCTATATTTACTGGTGGACTAAAACATGTAGTCTAGTGATTTCTATTAATGTCATCTGGATTCAAACATGCATAATACATATTGTTGTCTTTTATTATCCCAATAGTATTTAAAAAAATCAACCTACTTTAGAGTTTAGAGCACATTTACAAATTTTCGCTTAATAAAACTTTCATTATTATTTGTTTTTTGTTTCAAAAAAAAATGGGAGATGATCAAAATATACAAACTTATATTTACAAAATTTACAAAAACATAACTGTGGAACTGTCAGTAACTTGTAAAATGGAGAGAATCTGATAAATACAATGGTGAACGGTGAACCCCACTTCCCACCTAAAAATGGCCGGTTTAAAAGTGAGTATTGATTATAGATGCTACGATTTGAAATTTAACTCAAATGCAAAATAAATATCCAATAGCATTTAATGTGCAAGGTCACACATACACATGCACGTACATCAATACATTTTTTTTAAAGTTCACATACACACATATATAGGTAGATACTATAAATTTTTAGTAATTTACCATGTAGTTTGCACGGATAATATTCCAAATTTTGCAACATTTTATCCATAAACAAACAATTTAATTGGTGAATAACTAAAGGAAAGTTTTTGTCATGATCAATTTTCTGATTAGGGTTTTCACTAATGAAACGTAAAACATAATTTTTTTTCTTTAAAACATATCAGTTTCATACCTACGCGTGAGTGTTAAGAAGATTTTTAAGGTGAAAGTATTCGTATGCAGAATGATGAAGCTTTGAATAGCGACATGATTTGTATGAATATCATTATCAACAATATGAAACACAAGAGACAAAGTTACTTATAAAGTTACATTTTTTCTGTTGACCTTTTTGAAATGTGACCGGAAAATTTCTTCTTTCTTTTTCTCCACAGACTAATTCAAAAGTCATGATTATCAGTAATATAATAAAACCTACGATTTAAATTATTTTGACTAGTGAAAACGACTTTGCTCTAATGGTCGATAAATAGAGTATAATATAGATCTCATGTTTAACTTTAAAACCGACTATAGATGCAAAATTCTCAACATCTCATTATGTCAAACATTGAACTGTTCGTGGTGGTTATATTATTGTCTATTTTCATAGTTTCCGGCTGATATAATACTATTTTCTTGACTAACGAAGGTTGCCGACCATAAGTGAAACATTGGCCAATTCATTTGATTTGGGGCTTTGAGAATTTCTGGCCCATCCAACCCAAATCTGTTAAAGGTTGCCGACCACACCTTTCAATATTGGCCAGAGAAAGTGTGGCGATGGCCCAGAAAATCTCAAAGCCCCAAATCCAATGAATTTCTGCTTTCTTGACCATATAACCAAAACTATTTCAACAAATTCTTGCTAAAATCTGTTTTTGGTCAAAACTGTTTCAACATGGCATCAGTATGATGATTATGAACCTACTCAATCCTTGGACAATGATCATGTGTCTGATGGTTAATTTGGATATAATTTGGGTGAGTGTTTTCTATAAGCATATAATTTGTGATTGTTTTGTTGGAAAGTATAATAATAGTTGACACTATATTGTTAGCATCCAATTCACAAACAATTACACGAGTGGTTTGTAACTAAGATCTTTTTGCTGATCCTTGGGTATCCTAAGCAACCTGAACATTGCTTTTGGATTTAACATTTGGCTTGGTGGAACCTTCTCTCCATCCTTTTTGGCGAGCTCTCTCTTCCCACCTAGATGTTAGCTTTTTCTGCTCGGCGAGTGCTAATTCTGCTTTTTCTCGAGCTTCTTCGCATGTTTCCATACCCGAGTTGCACTTATCTGCTTCCTTTTGGTATGAAGAAGTTACCTTCTTGGCCTCCAATAGCCCCATGTCTGCTCGTTTGTGTTTCTCTAAAGATTCTGCTTCACGCAGCTTCAGTTCCTCGGTAAGAAGTTCAGCATAGTTCTTCTCAGTGTCTTCGTTCACCTCTGGATCGTGCTTTGCACAATCTACACATTCAAAACTAGAGAAGTTTAGTACAAAGACTCGATTGCTAAAAGACTTTTAAACTGATACAGTTAACGAAATACCATTCACAATTAACTCACCAGCAAAAGAAGCATTACTGAGCTCTGCAAGAAGAAAGGAAACAAGTAAAAAAGGATCAATCTTTTGGAATTGGTAACATCTGAAGAAGAATATAAATTCAGCTTAGCGAGAAACATATAGTAACTTAAGAAATCTGTTACAACAAGCATTACAAATAATGATGTTGAGTTCATACTACAGTCTTCTTGGGGTTCACTAAACAAATTCTATCAATCAAATCGGTCTAAAAGCAATCACAATGCATACAATCCAAACAAACTGCATTGTTTGTTGATTGGCTATTATCAGAACAGTCGCCAGTAAACTTCAACTTCCACAATCCGAGAAGTTAACAAATCATAACTTGAACCATTAATGTAACTCAAACAATAGGAGCATCAACACTGTGGACAAATAACTGAGATAATCTTTTTAAGATGGAGAACACCTAAACGAATGAAACATCATTCAAGTAGATCTACACTTACTTACTACACTAATCATTCTCAGACTCAAACTCAAGCACGAATCAAGCTCAAAGCTTACAAATTCAGTAACCTCAGCACCAGATTAAAAAAAGCCAAACTTGAAAATCCAACTGATACTACTAATCCTTACTTCCACCACCAGCTACAACACCAAATTTTGATATAAAGTTGCTAAATTCCTACATCACTCTACAAAAAGGAGTAAACTTTAGCCACAGATCTGTTGAAATCATGGGCACCGATCAAGCTAACTTCTGTTTACCTTTGGGAATGGTGACAGCGGAATAGGTAGAGCATTCACAGGGGCAAGAAGGACAAGAGGAGGCGGAAACGGCGGCCAAAGCCTCAGTGAGATGCCAGTAGAGAGGCGGACCAAGAATGTAACCAGCCATGCTCAGCCCCAGTAAAGCTAGCCCGATCTTCAGCGCCGCCGTGTGTCTCGCCATTTCAACTCTAGATCCGCCGATCTGGGTCTTCGTAAAGATTAGATTTTTCGGCGAGTTTGAAGAAAAACCTCGTAGAGGGATTTTAGAGCTGTGTGTGTGTGACTGTGAGACGACGTTATTTAGAAAAATCGGTGCTAGAGATTTTGACACACACACACTTTTGAGTGACTCTTTTGCTCTCTAATTTCGTCGACAGTTAAATAGTAAGCGTGTAGATTTAAGATTCTCTTTTGCGTCAATGTCTCTCCTTCAAATGCTCGACATGATCGGTTTGGTCTGATTTGAATTGGTTCGGTTCAGGAGATTACCTTTTGATTACAATCATAATGTGAAATTATTCTGTGTTTGGGCCTTTGGTTATAGCGTAACTCCAGCCGGAACCTATTGAATGGGGCTTTAGTTGCTCTTGGTCCAACATGCTTTTTCCTCTTTAGGCCTAGCTGGAACCGGTTGGGCCGGTTGGCCGTCGACGTAGAATAAGTCTGACTATATAAGTTAATAACTAATGCTGTTTTGAAAGTAAAAAACCTAAACCCTAGTATTATTTTGGTTGCTTTCGATGGCGGAAGCCAAAATTGAAGAGATCGGTTGTGAAGACAGGATCAGTGTTTTACCGGAAGATTTACTCGTAGTGATATTGGATCTTCTCCCGACAAAAGACGTAGTAGCCACCATGATTCTGTCAAAACGATGGCTCTCGATTTGGACGATGGTAAGGACACTTGAGTATACAGATGACATGGATGATGAAAGCAAGAAGAGCGTTTGGTGGTTTCTTAACAAATCATTGCAACTCCACAAGGCGCCTGTAATAGACAGCTTGTGCATGGAACTTGGTCCACAGTGCCCTACCACTGATGATGTTGATATCGGAAAGTGGGTTGCAAAAGCTGTTGATTGTTTGGTGATGACGCTAACAATCAAGCTCCTCTGGTCCGCAGGTCCAACCAGCTTGCCCAAGAGCCTTTACTCTTGCACCTCTCTTTCTGAACTGACTCTCTCTGACCAGATTCTCGTGAATGTTCCTTCTTCCGCCTATCTCCCATCCCTTACAGAGCTCGAACTAATCTGTGTTGTGTATAAAGACGAGGATTCTCTTGTTAGCTTCTTATCGAGCTGCCCTGTTCTTGAGTTCTTGTTCGTGCTAAGGAAAATAGATGACAATGTGAAAACGTTTACTGTCAAAGTGCCTTCTTTATTGGAGTTAACGTATAAGAATCTCTGCTCTGATGTAGTAGACAATACCGATAGGTGTTTGGTTGTAAATGCTCCTGCAGTGAACACCTGTCAAATCACTGATTATTCACTAGAATCTTTCTCCATCGAGGATATGCCCTGTCTCCAGGATGCAACTATCGATGTAGATGAGGCTTATCATCCGGATGACAAATTTCTAACATCTTTTTCTTCAGTCTTGTCTCTTCGAATGCATTTGTCTGATGCAATGGTATCTAGCTCTCTAATTTCATCTCATTGTAATTCCATTGCTGCATCTAACTACTTACTTAAGTTGTGTTTGTTTTCCTTTCAGGTTATGCGTTGTACCACCATCAACTTCTCTCGACTAATAAAGTTAAGCATATATCCCTATGGACCAGACATGTTGGAAACACTCCTACGTTTACTTGGAAATGCTCCAAAACTAAAAGAGTTTTTGGTAGATTATGTACGTATCATCCTCCTCCTCCTCTTCTTGCTTTAATGGACTATCTATAATCTATACTATTCAAATTTTTGCTTATCATATATAGCCCTCCCTTATTGCTTCTCAGAAATTTGTCTATAATCCCGAGGATCTCCCATGGTCATGGAAACAACCGAGTCATGTTCCCGAATGCTTGTCATCACAGCTCGAGATATTCGAGTGGAGAGACTATGGGGATAGAATAATAGAGGAAGAATTCTTGACATACGTTTTGGCCAACTCTAAGCGTTTAAAAACCGCAACAATCTCCCTGAGGTTAAATCTTGAAGATCCAGAGTTGATCATCGAGGAAATAAAAGACCTTCCTAGGGTTTCAACAACATCTCACCTTTTGTTCAAATGAAAAGTCTACAGAAGCTCAGTGAATGTGCAAGCTTAATTAGCCTTATCTGCTATAAGATACCCCAAAATAATTGATGTTCAAGGTTTCTTTTTCTTTCTTTTAAAGTAAAAACACTATTTACGGTTTCTTGATAGTGTTCCTTTTTCCAAATACTGGATAAGTTGCAGAGGGCTTAGTTTCCTAGTTTACAGTCTTAACAATAACATCATAGCCTATGATTCATAGGGTGTTTAATTGTTTATTCACATATTTCTGCTGGGTCGCTCTTAATGAGTCTTTTCTTACAACATCATAAAACAAATTTTGGGTTTAAAGTCAAACATTGACTCGCTGCTGGCCCTCTGATGTTTGGAATCTTACTTAGTTCTTGAAATTGTATGGGGAAAAAACAACCAATGTTATTGAAAAATGGTCAAGCCTCGTTGGACAGCTGATGTGAGGAATATCGAAACATGTAAATGGAATAAGTGGTCTATAGTAGTCAACGTTATACTTGTCAACATTCGTCTGAAGTTAACCGTAATCCGTGGGCAGAAAACAAACAAAGTAAGTGTTTGGTCATCTCAAGTCTCAACATATCCCATTACCATTATCCAAATTATCATATATACATATTCTAGTTCCAAAAAGTTTAGATTGAACTAGGAAAAAAGAAGAAGAAGGAAAGCGTGGAAAGAAAAAGCAAGTCTCTCATCCTCTATAAAATATTCCATTTATTTCATTCTTGTTTCCACCACAGTGGTGCATTTGATATCTTTGCATGAGGAATGTCTTAAGTGGTTTGTCTGCTTTCCTCTGTTTTTGTTCTTTTGCAGATCAAGAGGCTTCATCTTTTGCTTACTGTCAAGGAGTCAGCTATGGATGTTCCATCCAACTTGGAATCTCGAAGGCGTCTTACAGTACTTTCTTTTCAAATTCACTATTAATGGGACATGCCTGCTGCACCCAAGATTCGCAACATGCTTTCCTTCTCGTAGGTTCCAGGCACAATTCAAGTTAATTTATGGTCGTCTTCTCATAGGCTTACTATATCTTAACATCTTCCATTTTGCGTTGTCACAGGGTCCTTACACCATACTTCCGTTGATTGATAGGTATGATAGTTAAGCTCAATAAATGACCACACTTGTGTTTCTTTTTGTTGATGATTAGGGTTTTTGGGTTTCTTTGATCTTAAGCATAAAGGACAAGCTAACATAACCCATGTCGGGGATGGCTTTGCATTTAGAAATCTTAGATGGGGCTTTTGTGTCCTTTTACTTGTGTGTTACCGTGATTTAAAATCATCGACAAGTCAACACATATATACTTAAGTAAAGAGATCTTCTACCCGCAATTTGTGACAATCAACGTAAATATGTTCTCTTCGAGCCCAATGTTTTGGCACAATAACTGTATCCCTGTAAGATTTTCAAAAGAAGCCAGAACAGAATAATACAAGCACAGCAGTTAGATAGAAAACCATGGAGCGCCGTTACATGAGAAGTAAGGGGTTACCCTCAGAAAAAGAAAAAGAAAGGACCACTTCCGTTCCATTGTATAAAAATCCAGACATCACCTTCTTCTTCCCCTGTAGGTTAATCTCACTGTCCAGTTGCAAAACAGAGCATGAACAGTAAGCTTTTTGTTTAAGATTTTAATAGTGAGTGTGAGTCATCACATGCTGATCTCGGGTTTTACTAATCTCTCGTCACTTTTTATATCCACTAATTGGGCCAATTTTCATTTTCAGGGCCCATTATTATAATATTTATAGGCCCACATTCTCTTAACCCTCCATCCAGTTCACATTGCGCCATGCCTTAGCGCAAACGTTAAAATGGCGTTGTTTCCAACTTAAATCCAAATCCATTAATGTATTTATTTATTTTGGATTTTTTTTCCGTATACAAACTATATTCAAATTTTGATTTTTTTTCGTCATCCGCTAATCTTTTCGTTTTCCAAAAGTTAATGAAGCAACAAAAATATAATTTTAATTGAAATGATTGCATATAGTTTGTTTCAATTAAGTTCTAAATACATTATCGTAGTGTAATGAAAAATATTTTTGATTACACCAATATGCTCATAAGTCATAATTAAAATCTGAATTTCATTGTGATGTTGTAGACTTTTTATTTTTGTTCAGAGATGTTGTGGCATAAATGACTATATGGGATAATATCGTTGGCTCGTTGTGGTATCTCTCTAATTTTATCTCATTGTAATTCCATTGCTGCATCTAACTACTTACTTAAGTTGTGTTTTATTTTATTTTTATAAGATACCCCAAAATGATTGATGTTCAAGGTGTGTTTTTTTATTTGTACAATGAGATTAATAAATCATTTATTTTTAGTCAAGAAGCATTGAAGCAAGAGAACGAACCATTTGAAAGACTCATAAACCAAATTGAGTCAAACAAACGAATTTCAAAGAAGTAGTTTGGTATGGACGGATCTGGTAAACCGGTTTCGGTACGATTGTCTGGTTATTTTTGGTTAAAATTGATTGGGTATGTTGCAGAAGCTTTGCCTCAGATGGCAGGTCTCTCCAAATTGCTCATCCTTCGATATTATTATTGATACAGAGGAGGAAGACTCAGAATCTTCATCCTCAAACCCTAGATTCCTTAACGAAATGGCGATGGAGATCTCGGTAGA
>Ga0041059_1002016_pt1 | contig 15590 bp, 18 predicted proteins | sample AraColnosormetaG_FD_56232 | JGI IMG/M metagenome (GOLD analysis project Ga0041059, IMG submission 56232) | Arabidopsis roots microbial communities from North Carolina, USA - Col MF nosort | ecosystem: Host-associated > Plants > Roots > Unclassified | place: USA: North Carolina | collected...
ATACTAACTTTAGCCAAAGANAAAAAAAAAAAAGGAAAATTAAAGGCAGAAAAATGAAAATGACATCCAATGAGCTGAGCCTAAACCAAACATAGCCAGAGATAAGCCTTACAAAATGTACAACAGATATAAAATCCCAATTCCCAACTCTAAACCAAGACGTGGTTCACGACCCAAACCGAATCTCACGGGAAAAAGTGGGACATATACACATATATACACGGTAAGCTTCGCGCCTCCGTCAAATCACGTGTTGTTTCTTCTCGGCTTTTCCGTTAAAGTAAACGTCACAACACCGCCGTTAATCACCGTGGTCTGTGGGAATTCAACCCAGAGGCAGAGAAGACCCTGAGAGACGCCATCTGGTCCTTCTTTTGCCTCCATCTGTGTCCTCTCTCTCTCTCCTCGATCTCACGACGATCTTCATAAACCCTACGCTCTGCTTACTCTTCCATCATCTTTTGCTCAGATTTCGTAATTTGTGGTTTCTCGATCGGGATATTAGTACTCGATCGTGTCTCCGATTGATTCTGATCGGAATATCAAATTCGGATTCCGGAGAGCTGGAGATAGAGAGAGACTTAGGTAAAGTTTGGTGGAGATGATGCAGAGACGGAGTCCGCCCAAGCACAGGCATGACGGAACATCGCCGCTTCCATTAGGAATGGATTGGAGTCCTCCACCGCGCAAATGGGTGAGTTCTTTTGTTGCCAAAAATTCGAACTTTATTGGACTTTACCACGTTACCTTTTGGAAGTGCCGTGCTAGAATTCTTCAGTTGCCTGCTTTATTCTAATGGGACTTGAGATAAATGTGGATGTCTTTGTTATTAGTCCCAAGCTATGGGGATAGCTAGTGTAGTTACCAGCAAGTCCAATGGTAGACTCACCACATAAGGCATTAGAAGTCATTTCCTACAATTGGTGAATTCTGTTGTTGCCCTCTATTGAATTGTTAGTTTATCTTTTGTTTAACATCAGGGGTAGCTAAATCTTTATTTATGCAGCTTTGGATAGCTCCAGACTATAAAGTATCATTCTACTCGATTGAATTCCATATATGTACAAGTTGGAGATTTTGAGATATTTATGTTTATTTCTGCAGAATGGTAGAGATACTGTTTGGCCTCATGACCCTCGAACTGGATGGAGTTATTGCGTTACAATACCCTCGTGGATTGTCCTTCCAAAATCAAGAAATTCAGATCCTGTTGTGGTAATTGAATTCTTCAGTGTTTATCTCTTGCAAGAGCATTTCAATGTTTATCGACTTGTAGCAAATTAGCTGAACTGGTTATGTCAACCATATCTTGAACGTCTGCGGATCAATAAAATTCAACATCAACAGTGATATATTTGTGTTCCTGGACTAACTTAATTATCTAGCGGAGTGTGCCTTTTTTTGTTTTTTTGCTGCTGAAGAGTTTTATTGCTGTGCATGTCATACGTTATTCCAATATAGTTGAACTTGCTTACATATATAACATTTTAGATGAACAGTTTTACAGGGTTCAGGTAAGTGTGCAATCCCCTGAAGGTATTACCACAATGCGAGGAGTGTTGAGACGATTTAATGATTTTCTAAAGCTATTAACGGATGTAAGATTTTGTTCTCCCTGAATATAGGCCGATCTAACTCTTCATTTTTTCTTCATGTTTTAAATGCAATGTGATTGACAGCATATGCACACTCATGTTTTCCTTACAGCTTAAAAGAACATTTCCTAGAAAAGGTTTCCCATCAGCTCCCCCCAAAGGGCTGTTGCGTATGAAAAGCAGAGCAGTGTTAGAAGAGGTATGCATTTTTTCTTGAGGCTAACTGAATGAGGTCACTTGTGTAACTGCTGTTACTTTCAATATATTTCTATTTAGTGCTATTATTTCCCCTTTCTCCAAATCTTGTCCAACCAAGATTAAGTACGAATTATGCAGATTAGTGGTAGACTTCAGGTGGATTAATATACGGAAAGCATGTCCCAACAATAATGTTACAATTATTCGTGCAAACTATTTGTTTCATAAGTGATAGCTTTGATCTTGTTGCAGAGAAGGTGCTCTCTTGAGGAGTGGATAACAAAGCTATTATCTGATATAGAATTGGCAAGAAGTGTCGTAGTTGCATCCTTTCTTGAACTAGAAGCTGCTGCTAGGTCTGGTATGAGATATTACAGTATACACTTAAGCCGTGCATTGGTCAATGCTGTAATGTGTGATTAGAGTCTAACATGATATTGCTTTTCAGCATGCCAAGATGTAGATCAGAATGCTTCTGATTCCAATAATGATAGAAGTAGCACAAGTTCGTCGCCTATGGTTCACCCAAGTTTGAGCTTGTTTCATGCTGGTGGCAGTACTCTCACATCTGACTATGGCAGTGATACTGCTTATGAAACATCTGAGGTTGGATCACCAAGTGTAGGACAGGATGATATTTCTGAAATTGGTACGGAAGATCTAACTCTGGATGAAGATTTAACTTTAACAAATCCAATAGAGAAGCTCGTTAACTTTAGCATGTCCAACATTGACGAGGGGCTTTCAATGAGCGAAACAATTCTAGAGCAACTTGAAGACTTTCCCAAACATAAAGTCCGCTCAAGATATGTCAATAATATCCTAGGGAAGGATGTGTATAATGGAAATGCTTCAAAAGGCGTATTTCTTGCTAACAATGGTTCACGACTTCTCTCTGAACCAGAACCATCAACTCACTCAGTAATGCATGACAGAAATGATAGTGCTGAAAGGTTTGCTTTACACACCGGTCAGACATCAACATCTGGTCTCTTAATTTCAAGCAGGGATAGCCACCTGGATCTACGCCAAGGTCCTGGTGTATCGCTTGGAACTGGGCTTGTTTGTAACCCGGAGAGGCAGGGTAGTGCACAAATAGTTCTTCCACTGGAGCTGCGTAATAAATTGAACAGGATTCTGTTAGCCACAAATGAGAGACTTGTCAATGCAAAAACAGATATGGAGGATCTTATAGCACGGCTAAATCAAGAGATTGCTGTGAAAGATTACCTGAACAAAAAGGTACAATAAAAAAAAGTAGTCATGAATTCTGTTTTTTTTTTTCTCTCATTTTTGATATCTTATCCTTTTTTCCTTTGGAGCGAATGGTAGTGTTGTAATGTTGGTTTTACTGCTCAGGTTAATGATCTAGAAGGGGAACTTGAAACTACGAAGCAGAGAAGCAAAGAGAACTTGGAGCAAGCTATTATGAGTGAGAGGGAAAGATTTAATCAGATGCAGTGGGATATGGAAGAACTTAGGCAAAAATCTTACGAGATGGAAATGAAGTTAAAATCTAGAGAGGTATGATTTAAAAGTAGTTTTGCAACCAAACTGCTTCGCATAGATCGCACATAATTTCTCTCTTCTAGAGAAACATACTGATGCAAATTATTTCAATAGGATGGGAGCTCACATGCAGAACCCACTGTACAGTCAACTATTTCTGAGAAACATGTTTTGTCGAAAGAGTTGGACGCCAGAAAACAACAACTAGAGGACCTCTCTAGGCGATATGAAGAATTAGAGGCAAAATCAAAAGCAGATATGAAAGTTCTTGTCAAAGAGGTCAAATCTCTGAGGCGTTCTCATGTGGAATTAGAAAAAGAGCTAACCCACTCTTTGACAGATAAAACTAATGCCGAGGTAATTTCTGCGTATAGTATTATTATATCCTCTTATTTGGCAGCACCTTGGGATTGTGGATTTTTATCATGCACGTAAGAGACAACACAACTGAGACTGGAACATGTTACACTTTCAGAAACTCCTCCAAGAGGAAAGAAAACTACTAGAGAACACAGTTGCGGCTAGAAAGAAGCTGCTTAGTGACTGCAGAATTCTCCACGACCGGCTTAAAGAGTACAACTTAAATTTGTCAATGGATGGAAACGGTAACTTTGTCGACGACTCAACTACAATATCAGACGTTTTGCGTTTACTGTCAATATCTGATGATCAAATTGAGGAGGTATTGCTGCATCACTGCTTTATTGCCATTTAAAATCAGTTTCCTCTAATAAGAGTTACTTTTCACGATATGTCCATCAGGATGAAGTTATTTATTACTTATTAGTGTAGGATAGTTAGGTTTCCGCTGCACTAATGAAAACTGTAACGTTGTGCATTTTACAAGTTTTAACGATTTAGACCATTTTCAGGCTCAGCTACTTTCTGGGTTTGACGAAAATGCTGCTGCTGAAGACATCGATAAAACTCTCAGCATGGATACTGAAACAAGAATTATGGAGGACGAGCTGAGGAAGATACTGGCAAACATTTTTGTTGAGAATGCGAAATTGAGAAAACAGGTGAACTCTGCAATGCTCCGTGCTCTCCAAAAAGACGTAAAGACCACTGAAGATGTGAATGAGGAAAATAGTGATGAGAAAGATGAAGCATCAAGAGAAACATTGAAGAGATAGGTAATAATAATAATAGTCGCTTTGACCTGAGAATAGACTGCCATTTTTTTTTCTCTATAAGCAAAGGACTGGTCGCTTTATAATACAAAACGGTTGGTCTCTTGGAGGAGCAAATTAGTTGAAGCTGAGTGTTGTGTAATCGATATATATACACACACGTGACACCACCCTTTTGAGAGTACATAAGGCAAAAAGATGTGTATTAAGTATGTTTGTTGTATAATTGTATTGCACTCTGTTGCATATATTTATTGTGATCCGAACTCAGTTCTTGCAAACAAAGTTGGAATTGTAAGGATTTAGGTTATACAAATTGTGTCAATTGATCATCATTGTCCTCAAGTATAAAGCATGTTTCTTTCTTGAAGCAGAATTTGTGGCTTCTTTCTCCAGGTATTTCAGACATTTCTTTATAGCAAGCAATTTTGAGGGAAGAAAACTGAAACTAGATAGAGAATATTAAATGCTAAAAACCTTTATCATCATCTTTGGACAGGATGAAGAAGTTAATGACATTTCCTTTAGCGCTCATAGAGCACACTCAAAAGTCTATGTGCGTGAATCCAGCTCATTCTCTAATGGTTTCAATAAGTTTTGATTAGTTGATAAAGTTACAAGGGGCAATTATAACAGTTTTCAAATTATTGAAACACTTAGGTGTATTATCACAAAAATAAAAAGTTAGGTGTCATTGGCAATTTAATACAAGTTTCTAATTTGATGATATACATGCATTAAACGTGCTTTGCAGTTTGTGCATATAACGAAATTTAGTGTGTATTTTAAAAAGCATCTCCTTACTTGTGCCCTGAAGTGTATGCTTATAAATTTAGTTCTCATTGTGTCAGCAAACTGTGTGTTATCAATTGCCTTACTCCAATGGCTTCAATAAGCTTACTTCAAGTTTCCGTAGCTATCCTTTGCTTTCTCATCCTTCATTACTTTCTCTTCAAGAAACCTCATGGCCGGTACCCTAGGAACTGGCCGGTTCTCCGGATGCTACCCGCTATGCTCAAGGCGCTTCACCGAATCTACGACTACAGCGTGAAGATTCTCGAAACCTCTGACTTGACCTTTCCATTCAAAGGACCGCGGTTCACAGGAATGGATATGTTGCTCACGGTTGATCCAGCTAACATTCATCATATAATGAGCTCAAATTTCTCAAACTACATCAAAGGACCGGAGTTCCAAGATGTTTTTGATGTGTTAGGAGACAGTTTCATCACCACGGACTCGGAGCTATGGAAGAATATGAGGAAATCTTATCAAGCCATGCTCCATAGTCAAGAGTTTCAAAGGTTTTCAATGAGTACCATGACAAGTAAACTCAAGTACGGTCTTGTTCCCCTTCTTAATCATTTTGCTGAGGAAGGAACAACTCTTGACTTGCAAAGCGTCTTCGGGAGGTTCACTTTCGATACAATTTTCATCCTTGTAACTGGTTCTGATCCTAGATCTCTCTCCATTGAAATGCCTGAAGACGAATTTGCTAAAGCTCTCGACGATGTTGGAGAAGGGATTCTTTATAGGCATTTTAAACCAAGGTTCTTGTGGAAGCTGCAAAACTGGATAGGATTCGGACAAGAGAAGAAGCTCACTGAAGCTAATGCAACTTTTGACCGCGTGTGTGCCAAATACATATCAGCCAAGAGAGAAGAGATTAAAAGATCACAAGGGACTTCCAATGGAGGAAGTCAGGATCTTTTAACTTCCTTCATAAAGCTAGACACGACCAAGTACAAGCTCTTGAATCCGAGTGACGATAAGTTCCTTAGAGACAACATCTTAGCTTTCATTCTAGCGGGAAGAGACACAACAGCCACCGCTCTCTCTTGGTTCTTCTGGCTTCTCTCTGAAAATCCACATGTGGTAGCCAAGATTCATCAAGAGATCAACATCAACACTGATCTATCAAGAACAGGAAATAGCCAAGAGAATGTAGACAAGTTGGTGTATTTACATGGTGCGTTGTGTGAAGCAATGAGACTCTACCCACCAGTTTCCTTCGGACGCAAGTCTCCAATCAAATCAGATGTGCTTCCAAGTGGCCATAAAGTTGATGCAAACTCTAAGATTATTATCTGTCTTTATGCATTGGGGAGGATGCGAGCGGTTTGGGGAGAAGATGCATCGCAGTTCAAGCCAGAGAGATGGATTTCGGAGAATGGAGGCATAAAACATGAGCCTTCCTTCAAGTTTTTGTCGTTTAATGCCGGTCCAAGAACTTGTCTAGGTAAACATCTAGCTATGACTCAAATGAAGATAGTGGCAGTGGAGATATTACGAAACTACGACATTAAGGTTCTCCAAGGACAGAAGATTGTGCCAGCTCTTGGTTTTATATTGTCAATGAAACATGGTCTTCAAATCACTGTTACTAAGAGATGTTCTGCTTGAAATTATTCATGTATTAAATAAAAAAATCATTTTGGTTTGGTTTTGATTTGGTTCTTAGTTTTTTTTTTTAGTTTTACGGTTTAAGTAAACCGAAATCCTAATATTGACTGGTTCGGTATAGTTTTGGTTCAAAATTTGCGTGCAAAAAAAAGAAGAGACTGTGCAGTGTTGTTCCTTTCTGGGTTCTCATCGTCGTCAAGGAACAAGCTTTAACAGAGTTTAACATATATTAGGGTTCTTATCTCCAAAACCCACCTCACTCATGGCTGCCAAAGTTTCTGTCTCTCCCACAAGCCTCTTAAATCAGATTGTGGTCCGTATATCTCTAAAAAGTTGGCTTTTTTATGATTTCGATTCGATTTGGTTACAATGAAGCATGGTGTTTTCAATTTTTAGGTTCCAGGTGATGTTGTTCTTGATTTGTCAAACATGAATAACCAAACAATCAAGCTCGGAAGTGGCCTTCTTCAGGTTTCATCTTCTTCTCTTTCTTATGTGTTGTTTGAATCCTAACAATTATTCCAGTGGGCACTTGATTTGTGATATACAATTGCAACTAAAAAGGAATTGTAGATTGACATGTGTTTGTTTTTTTGGCTTATTTTAGGATAATGATGCTATCTCTGCCATGAGAGCTGGCAAATTAAGTTACTCCAAGCCTAATAAGTATTGGCTCGAAAGTTCTCATAAACGGGTGAGCTCAGTGGTCTTACTAATCTTCCCTTTCTGGTTGCTTCTCTATTGAGCTTCTTGTGGATTATAACTGTGTCATCTGCTCGGATACTAGGTCCACTTGATTAATCATGAGTAGAAAAGTAACAAATAACCTGGCACAATTGCATCATGAAGAATTGAAGATTTGCCTTTTGTAGCATTTTGACAATTTGATGCTTTTGTGGATCATTCTTGCTAGTTTTCTCCCTAGTTATTTGATCATATACATCTGGCTTGATAAGACAATTTACCATTTTTGGTTTTCAAAACTCTAGTAGAATATTGTTTTGTTAATTATCTATGTAAGTCTCGTTCTCTTTGTTGCTGACTCTGTTATTATGTTTTTTTTTTGCAGTATATACCTCGCCCTGATGATCATGTTCTTGGAATCGTGGTCGATTCTAGGGCAGATGTAAGTCCTTTGAAATCATTGCTTGTATAGATTCTTGTGTTGTTTTTGGATCCCTCTCAGACTGGTCATCTCTGAAAGCATTTTATTATACTTTAGTTGTCAAATACGATACAAATATATGTTTGTCAGTTTCCGCGACTTCAGTCCTCATTTCTCTGAGCCAATAAAGGTGAACTTGTTTGTTGATGGTCTTGGATCAGTAAATAAATAGGTGGGAGTATTGAAGTTATGGTCTAAAATCAGAAGAAAACTGATACCATTATTGGACAAACAAATGTTAATTGACTTTTAAATTATCAGCTGCAGTTAAGCTTTCTTGCATGAACTAACATCGCCTTAGTAAGTACTGAATTGTTTCTTTTACTCATCATGTCATTGCAGAATTTTTGGGTGGACATTAAAGGACCTCAATTAGCACTTTTGCCAGTTCTTGCATTCGAAGGAGGAACACGAAGAAATATTCCCAAGTTTGAGGCATGTACATTCTGATGACTCAGGAAGCTCTCTTGAATTCTCATTTGGGATATGACATTCTCTATGAATTGATTGTTTCTGGAATGTTCAAATTTTTGTGTACTAAACAGGTAGGCACTCTGCTTTATCTCCGGGTTGTCAAGACAAACATAGGAATGAATCCGGAGCTGTCTTGTACCGAGGGTAAGTTAAAAGCTTTGGAGGCTAAAACAGTGCTGCTTCTCTTAATCCCTTTTAAACTAATTGTCTCTTGTTTCTATGTATTAGCTAGTGGGAAAGCTGCATTATTTGGACCCTTGAGAGATGGTTTCATGTTTGAAACTTCAACTGGTCTTTCAAGAATGTGAGATATACTTCCTCATAAAAAATGTCTCCTTATACTTTATCTATCTTCTTTCGCCATTACAACTTTACTTTCTCATCTCTTATAGGCTGTTGAATTCACCAACGCGCCCGGTCATTGAGGCTCTTGGAAAGAAACTCTCGTTCGAGATAGCTGTGGGCTTAAATGGCAGAGTTTGGGTAAATGCGACAGCTCCACGTATAGTCATTATCGTGGCCAATGCAATAATGAACTCGGAATCTCTAAGTGGGACTCAGCAGAGAATCATGGTTGAGAAATTGCTCGCGATAATTTCAGACTAAACGTTATTGTTCTTGAAATGTAACTGAACCCTCATGATGCTCTTTATAGCAAGTGATTTTGATTCATTCAAATACAATTTTATACAGTAAAAGTGTAGTCTAAATAAAAATACATATGCCACATGACGAATGCTTAATCTGTATACAACAGTAGTCTAAAGGTTGAAGAAATGATACATAACATTGTTAAAGCGAGGGAGGCTCGTATCTGCATACACAATCATATATGTTTCCTTTTATCAACTTCTCAGCCAATCTCTGATTTTTAACCATTGCTAGCTGCCAAAAAGGAAGAGAAGGTTTCAGCCAAAAGTTTCAATAACAGTTCTAGAGCTGAAATTTTCTGTCAAGTGAGGTTTAAACCTTGAGAGCCTCGCATTGGAATTGAGCGTTGAAGTTGGTGTGAAGTGCTCTTCCCATACCTTCCAAGACAACCTGCAATATTGTTAAACATCAAATAAAGAACAAAGCTTCTCTTTTTTGATGTGTTTGAAGTTTATGTCAGGTAGAAAACAGAGAAGGTTTTGTAGATACAAGATCAGCGTCTTTGGCAGCGGCTGCAAGCTCAGAGCTGACTTGTCTGAGGTCGATACAAGGACTTCCACATCCATTTTCAACAACCATCAATGGTGCTGACGTTGAATCCTTCTTTGATCCATCCCCTGGATTTACCATCGCATCCACAAGTAAGCCTCCCATTTCTGCCGCTCTCCTCAAGATGTCACAGTGCTTCAAGAGTAAAGACCGAACAAAAGAGTTAGTTACATGAAAGAACATCATAAACACTGCACAGAATCGAAAGTTAAACCTTAGCAGCCCCAGCGACTATATCAGGCAGTTCCATAGCGGTCACGTCGTTAAGAGCAGGAAGAGAGTTTGCCACTAGAACAACCTGGGGAATCATAATAACATTTTGTTTAGTGTTTCCTCAACTAATTTCACAATGAAATCATTTGGTCTGTGCATTTGATTTTGTGAAGAGAAGATTACTATAGGAAGAGCTAGAGAGAGACACGTACTTCAGTCCCTCGACGGAGAAACTCTCGAGCAAGAGGAAGCATCCCAAGAATGACATCTGCTCCCGAGTTATCAACAAAAAGTAATGCTCTTTTATGTCGATGAGGCTGCTTACCTCCAGATCCAAGCATCCTTTCTTTGAAAGCATCAAAATCGTCTACCTGATTTTACGGACCAAAAAAGATTTCCAGCTTCAAATTAACAGTTAGGAAAAAGTAACCTCAGCGGGGAAAAAGGGTGGTCTTGTCTCTCACCCTCCACGGTCTCTGCATCTTGTTGCGACTCATTCTGTATATTTCAATAATGGTTCCTTTGTGATATAGATCCACACATGCTCGAGATCCCCAGTCAAATATGTTTGCAGCAAGAACACCTTCTATAAGTGTAAGCAACCTTGCCTCCTGAAAAATCCGAGCACAATTGAAACACCAAGTAAGAAAAGTTGTCTCATGTATAGCACTGAAACGTTTAGTAGCAAACCATAAACCTACAAAGAGAGGAAGGTTAAAGGTCACAGACCTCGCTCATCGAATCAAGCTCCTCAAGTAAATCAGGTAAAACAGCAAGTGATGCCTCGTTCTCCCTATCAATTTCGAAGAAAGAGAGAGCATAAGAGCAACTCAAAGCAGGGGAGAGATAAGACTATCTTTTACCTTTGCTTGATGCTTCTATAGGCATCAACAAACTGGAATTCTCTTAAGCATTCTTCCCTAAGTTCCAAGAGATTTGCCAGCCCCAGCTTTCCATATGCAGCTGGCTCCTCCATTAATCTACAACCAAAAAAATTGTCAGTGAAAGGCAAAGCACAGAAAAAACAAGCTTTTCTTGAAGCGCTGTACTATGAATTTTCTGTTTGATAGATTGTGGTCAAAATTGCACAGCCTTGACTTGACAGAGAGGTATCTGTTGTGATGAACCAAACCTTGCCAAATGAGCAGAAAAAGCACGAGCAAAAGCATCACCCCGCCTTTTCGCATCCTCGGTTCCTCCTTCACTTGCTACAGCCTATAATCATGTCCATAGAATAATAGTACGTACCAGGCCTTAAAGAATCTTCACCACCCAAAAAGTAACATTACTGAAGATGGAAAAGAAATCCTATGTGTTAACTTTAACAGTTACCGTATCAACGAGGTCTGGCAAATGCTCGGACAAAACTTTGAGCCAGTACCTATACCCCACCAGAAAATAAACAATATAAGAAAAAGTGACTTCATCAAATAAAACCAGTGTTTGGAAGATCAGCATCGACTTATAACTCACTCTCGTTCGCCTTGATCTGATAGATCAATCGTGTTAGGCTCATACCTGGGGTAAAACAAATCGATTAAACACACGAACATAAAATCTCCAAAATCATGAACAAGCAGCAAACCAGGACATATATGTACAAGCTCAATACATTACTCAGGGACATGCCACTTACGTTTTCGGATCAGCTAGTAATGGGAACACCTCCAATGTGGGCACAAGATGGAGAACACCAACATTTAAAGCACTGGCGTCAGATCTTAAAGCACTACCTCTGGATGATGGAACTTCAAACCCTCCAAGCCCAGTCGTTTTTGATGGAGTCATTGGTACAGGAGCAGTTATTTCAGTTCCTCTACGCACAAACTTCTCCATCCACGAAATCTGAAAGCAACCAGGAAAGCCTTTTTAAACTCCAAAACTTATCTAGAACAGAGTCAAGACACACAACACTTATAACTAGTTGATGTGATATCTCTCTACCATTAGCACAAGGAAAGTGGGAAAAAAGCACTTGATTCCATCTCGTTTTTGATATATACATAAAAGAAAAGAGAATATAACTGTGACAGATTTGAAAACGAGGTTTTTCTTACTCTTGCTTTCTATTATTCGTTTGTCACACAAAATGATACTTTGTATATAAAAAGGAAAGAACCAGTAAACTTCACAGCGAAAAATATCCATACAAGCATAAACTATGACTAATCATCAAGATTAATGATTGAGTATCCAAAAAAATTCAGTCAGCACACAAACCATGGAAAGGAACAAGTCATAGTGCACTTCAACAGTCTCAAAGTATCCGACCATCTCCTTCGGCCATAATATTCAGTAAGTCCATGGAAGATCAAACATTTGCCAAAAGATTCCAATTTCAAGAAAAGCATATTCTACAATGCAACTGCCTAAAGAATACTATAATGGTAACCAGCATACACTTTACCCAGCACAAGGCATAAATGGTATCATATTCCCGCACTTTCATATTTTGAGAAGTCCCATGTCATTACGGAATTTTTTTGGCTGTCAGTTTCAAAGTATTAAATAGAACAAACTGAGACTTTGGTAAAGCGTAAGCTAAATTTCGTACCTTCTCGTCCAAATCACCGAGTGGTGGTCCGTGAATATTTCCTCCAGTATATGGTGCACCCATTGGGAACCTCTCAACCAACTGATGGGACATTAAATCATCCAATCCGTGCTTCTCATAGCTCATGAACGCACCTAGAGCACCCAGAAAACCTTCATGTCTCAAGAACATAGCTTGCATCTCTCCCTTAGACCTAGTGTAGTCAAGCAATAAATAAATAAGTTTGAGTGAAGAAGGTGAGTACGCATATCACATCTAGGTCAAGTTTACAAGTGAAGTTACCAGAAATGTACAGCAAATGAAATTGTATCCATGGTATATGCATGACCCCTTATGAAAAATCCTCCAAAAAATATTCGCTTCAACCCAAAGCGAAGGGCATTCAAGTACGATATCTACACAGCAACAAAACAAATCAGAAACTCATAATATTCTCAATAACTTATCACATTCACTGATCAAAACTTCCAAATGGAATCATGCTTAGGAATAAAAATGAGAAACATTTAGGCTTATTCTTGCTTAAGAACTTCGTTGAATCCTTTGGACTCGCCAATGCATACCTGCCCAATATTGTATGAAATCATCCGCAACAGAGACAAGGAAATATCTTCAGGTCTGTAATCGTCCAGTTCCTTATTTTCAGATATCGCCTTGCCAAAACTAGAAGCTATTGTTGAAGCAGAGAGACCAATCTGTATGATTGATTAATGAGAATTACTAGAACAGTAGTAATAAAGCATTCTGAGTTTCAATAGGAGAGTAGTCACATCCTATAACAAATGAGATCACATGTAGTTTGATGCAAAGTTGACTCCTACCTTGGAGTAATCCATGCCACCATAAATATCACCAACGAGCATGTCAATGGCACTATTATCTCCCTTTTGGCTGAGTTCTAGCAATTCATCAAAACTGAAACAAAAGAAAACAGTGTAAGGTATAGGAAACAAAAATATAAAGAAATAATGTAAAATCAGAGCTCTGTAACCTCTTGCACTTCGTTAGAAGTCTTCCTAAGCCCCAATAGGTACCACCGCCAACATTAGTTCCACTCACACGTTCAAACTTTCCTTCACCATCAACCTATACTTTGAAAAGCCATTGCATGAAATCTACAGGTCCATGCAATCTTCTGACCTCCCAATTCAGAAGTTCAAGGAGCCAAACACACACTGATTGTGAAAAAAGTAGCAAACGTAAACAAATACCTTGATTATGCTAACACCAGATCCAACGTTCACAAGAAGATAAGGATACAAGTCATTGGGATCTATCTGTACAAATTCTTTCTCACCCTCCATGTGCGTAAAGGCTTCATGTCGAATAGCCTGCAGAAAATGCAAGAAACTAAGAATAAATTCAAAACATACACATGCAAATAGACAAAAGAAAAGTAGACTAATTGCAAAATTTCAATAGTCTTAGCAGAACTTTAAGTATAGTAAAACACACATACAGATATCCAGCTGTTTTTCTCTCATGTGACTCAGAACTTCAACAAACAAATCAACCGGTCACATATAATGAGAGTCTGTCTTTACGTTTCTATTTCGCAAGTGCTAGTAATAAAAGGTACAAATATGTATGCAGAGACAACATAAATGGAATGTTGCATAAAGAAAGGTCTTACCTTGAGCAAAAAATTTGCTCCAGAAACAAGACAATGCATTTCATCTTCTTTCTCAATACTAACGCCCAGCCGTTCCTTGAACAAGTCTGCAAATTTAAATGCCCCGCCACCTGTGACCTGAAAGATACACGTACGCTTGACTCATATGTTTAAAACAAGTAATAATCAACTAATCAAAGCCGAATCAGCAAATCACATTACATGGATATACAAGACTTATAAATATAAAAAACGTTTCACCTAAAAACAATAATTATGAGGGTCTTAAATGTTATCTGGTATCTCAAATGAAAGAGCGAGCTAAATATATGCAGAAGGAGCCTCAAAAGGTGATAAAGATAAAAACAATCAAGTCATAAAAATGCGATTACCTTGATAACACCAGTCCCCAAAGGCAAGGTCTTTGAACTCCAAGGATAAGGATCTATTCATTTAGTTGAAAAGAAATGGAGAAGAAGACGAATTGAAGAGTAAATCACCAGAAATTGATCTTATAATACAAAACAACATTTCATACACTGAAAAGGATAAAAGTAATAATACCTCGGCGATGAAGCTGCTTGGAATGAATAAAATCCAAGCACTCATTAATTTTGTGAGTCTCAAACTTGACAAAATGAAGTCTACCACCAAGAACAGGATAACTTCTCAAGTTGCCATTGGTAATACCCAATCTCTCCTTGATCGTCCTCTTCCGCTTATCATCATCATTAGAGTAGTCCTCATGTCGTGAAAAATACAACAACTTTATCAAAGAACCTGCAAATAAACTTAAAAGGGTTCATAATTCTCAAACATAGCACTTAAGAAATAAACATCGAAATTGCCAAAACCAAGAAGTGACACCAAATACTACTGGAAGAACCACAAGCACTAGATCAATGGTCAACTACAGTGAAAATAAAAAAGAAGTGAAATTTGTTGTCACCTCCGATATCAAGAGCCAAATGAGAGATATCATCAGACTGATTAGGCAATAAAATGGTGGGATCTCTCTCCTCGAGGTTCCCCTGAATTTCGGCTTTGCTTAGATCAAGCTGAGGTCTAGAGCCTGATCTGTGGATCGGAGTACCAGAAGTAGAAGGAGCCATATTTTTATCAGCAGCAACAGAAACCTGAGATTTTGCTTCAGCTTCTCTTTTATTGTCAAGAATTGGATCATACTCATCCTCTTGACCCGCCATTTTTTTTTTTTATTAAAAAATAAAAAAGGAACCCAACCAAACCCAGAAAAATCGGATCACCAACAATTGCCTAATTCTCCCAAACCACCACAAAACCCTTCCTTGCAAAGTTTAAAAAGTCAAACGACACGAACTGATGATGATAAGACTTTCCAGGGTAAAGAAGTAAACTGTTCGAGCTTTTGCTAATACGATTATACGACTAAGCTTAGAATCGCTTAAGCAGGCTGAAGCGGACCTAACTCCAAACAAAATTTGTATTTATATATAATTGTTTGTTAACTAATTAACTACCACATAAATTTCCCAAAAAAAAAAAAAAACTACAA